>Ga0208612_1000382_pt1 | contig 19972 bp, 21 predicted proteins | sample AntDryMetagUQ889_FD_188089 | JGI IMG/M metagenome (GOLD analysis project Ga0208612, IMG submission 188089) | Polar desert microbial communities from Antarctic Dry Valleys - UQ889 (SPAdes) | ecosystem: Environmental > Terrestrial > Soil > Desert | place: Antarctic Dry Valleys | collected 2008-12-31 | reverse complement strand
TCGACGCCCTCGACGTGCGGGATGACCTCAAGCTCGGCTCCGAGCTGGTCGATCTCCTCGCGCGAGGCGTCGTTGAAGAGAAAGACGTTCAGGCCGATCTGATCGCGGACGTCCTGCGCCTTGTCCTCAGAAGCCTTGAGGACTGGCACCAAGACGCCGAGGAGGAGCGTCGTGACGACGATGGTCACGATCGCGGCGATCGAGGGGGCGGCCGAGCGGCGAAGCGCCCGGAAGGCCTCGGAGACGAAGAAGATGGGGCGGCCCATTAGGTCCCGCTACCAGTCCAGGATGTCGTTGACGCCGGTTGACGGCTCTACCTCGAGCTCGCGATGGAGCCGCGCTGCGAACTCGCGGGTCGACTCGTCGTGGTAGCCGCCCGAGACCTCGTCGCGGACGAGGCGCCCGTCCTCGAGCGCGATCACGCGCCGGCGCATCTTGTCGACCATCTCGCGATCGTGCGTGACCACGAGGACGGTCGTGCCAGTGCGGTTGATCCGATAGAGAAGCTGCATGATCCCGATCGAGGTCTCGGGATCGAGGTTTCCGGTCGGCTCGTCGGCGAGGAGGAGCGGCGGGTGGTTGACGAACGCGCGAGCGATCGAGACGCGCTGCTGCTCGCCGCCCGAGAGCTGGTCCGGATAGTTGTGGATCTTCGACTGGAGGCCGACGAGGCGGATGATCTCGGGCGTCTTTCGCCGGATCTCGGAGCGCGACTCGCCGATCACCTGAAGCGCGTAGGCGACGTTGTCGTAGACGGTGCGGTTCGGAAGAAGCTTAAAGTCCTGAAAGACGGTGCCGATTCGCCGGCGGAGCTTCGGCACGCGCGATGCCGGCATCCCGTTGATGTCGTGCCCCGCGATCTCCACCTCGCCCGAAGCGGGCTCGACCTCGCGGATGAGCAGCTTGATCAGCGTGGACTTACCACAGCCCGTGGGACCGACCACGAAGGCGAACTCGCCACGCATGACCTCGATCGAGACGCGCTCGAGCGCGACGTGACCGCCGGGATAGACGACCGTTGCGTCCTTGAGCGCAACGATCGGCGGCATCGGGGCGGGGGACCCGGTCCGAGCCTCGTAGCGCTTCTGGGCGTCGGCCTGTCCGCGAGCGCGGCTGCGAGTGGAGCGTGAGCGTGTGAGAGCCATTGGGCGAGATCCTTCTTCGGGCGTGGTCTGGTTCCTCTTGAGCCGCATCCCTGCAAGGCGACGGCCACTTCGAGCTGAGGGAATCGTAGCGCAGATTGTGAGCGAACGCTAACGCTGCGCTAAGGCGCAACGAAGATTGCGGACGCTCTAGGCGGCAAACGTCCAGCGCTCCCCCCTATAGGGCGCAGCGTGGGACGTTTGGGTGCCGTGTAGGGTCGCGGGGTGCGCTTGAGATGTCGCGGTGCGCTGGCGCTGTTCGCGACCGGAGCCGTTGGCGGGCTCGTGGGGGACGCTTGTCATGTCGCCTCGGGCACAACCACGTACCTCGACGACTCGCTTCCGTTCATCTGGAAGAGCCAGCTCTGGTTTCCGCTTGCGGTCGGCTTGGCGACCGTCGCCACGGGCGAGCTTCGGCTTCGCCTCGGTGCCGCGCGCCCCGGCCGCAACCCGGTCGAGGCTGCGGCGGCGATCGCGAGCGTGATCGCGCTCTACGCGCTGACCGCGGTAGTCACCGGCGAAGAGCCGCTCGCCGCCACGGTGCTGATCTGGGCGCTCGCGCTTGTGATCGCCGCGCGCTTCGGCGGCGGGATGCCTGCGCTCGCGTGCGCCGTATCCGCTGCGATCCTGGGTCCGCTCGCCGAGATCCTGGTCGTAGAGGCCGAACTCGCGCGCTATTCACCCTCCGCCGACGGCCTGATCGGCGTGGCGGAGTGGCTCCCCGCCCTCTACTTCGCGTTCGGGATCGTGGCCGCCCGCTTGGCCGAGTTACTCGCTGACTCTTAGAACCAGCGTTTCGGGGTATGGGGGAAGGGTCCTGTCTGCGGCAAGGAGCCGCTCACACTTAAGAAGGAGCTTTCACGATGGCGTTTCGGCGCGAGCAAACCGTCCACCACGACCGGGGAACCGGCCTGGCGCGAGGCCCCGCCTACGTCGTCGGCGCGATCCTGGCCGCGTTCGGCCTGATCCTCTTCCTGCAGAGCGGCGACAACCCCGTCAGCTTCGCGACGGAGGGCTTTCCCGACGCCGATGTCGAGTCGAGCGACAAGTTCATCGGCTTCGAGACGAACGGCTGGACCGCGTGGATCACGACGGCCGCCGGAGTCCTGCTTCTTTTCGGCGCCGCCCAGCACGCTCTGGCGAAGGCGTTCAGCCTCGCTGTCGGGCTTGCGCTAGGCGCCTGCGCGGTCTTCGGCTTCGTGGACGGCGACGTCCTCGGCCTCGCGGCCGCCAATTTCCCAACCGAGCTCGGCTGGGCGATCGCCGCGGGCGTCCTCATCCTCAACGTCCTCTCTCCCAGGGTGGGCGGCGACACCCACGAGGAGCACCGGACTGTCGTGGATCGTGACCGGGACGGCGTCGACAACCGCGACGATGAGCACCGCGAGCCGGTAGTCGACAGGGACCGCGATGGAGTCGACGACCGCGACGAGCGACGCCCCCCTGAAGAACCCCGCCCCACCGTCTAGCCGACCACGTCTACGTCCAGTCGGGGCCGAGAAGCGGCGGGTGCGAGACGATTGGCTTGAGGAGTAGCGCCTCGCGTGCGCGGTCGGCGATGCCGCTGGCGGTGAGGCCGAAGTGCTCCATGCAGGCCTCGCCGGTGCCCGAGATGCCGAACTCGTCGCCCATGCCAACGGCGAAGATCGGCACGGGGTGTTGTTCGGCCGCGACGTGGCGGACCGCGTCGGCAAGGCCGCCGACGATGCGGTGCTCCTCGGCGGTGACGGCGACACCCGTCTTGGCAAGGGTCTCCACGATCGACTCGGAGTGGATCGGCTTGATGATCGAGACGTTCACGACCTCGGCCTCCACGCCGTCTTCGGCCTCGAGCGCCTCGGCGGCCTCGAGCGCGCGCCAGACCATGTGCCCGGTGGCGATCAGCGAGATGTCCTTGCCCTCCCGAAGTACGTCGACGCCGGTGCCAAGCGTCTCGGGCACGTCTTCGTATACGACCGGGGTCGCGGGGCGGCCGAAGCGCAGGTACTGCGGCTCTTCCGACTCGTAGGAGTCGAGCGTCGCGCGATAGGCCTGGTTGTAGTCGGCGGGCACGACGACGGTCATGTTCGGCATGACCCGCATCAGCGCGATGTCTTCGATCATCTGATGCGAGGCGCCGTCCTCGCCCAGGGAGACCCCGCCGTGGGACGCGCAGATCTTCACGGGCAGCTCGTTGTGGGCGATGCCAAGACGGATCTGGTCGTAGGCGCGGCCCGTTGCAAAGATCGCGAACGTCGAGGCGTACGGGCGCTTGCCCGTCGCAGCGAGCCCGCAAGCCATCGACATCATGTTGGCCTCGGCCGCGCCGACGTTGAAGAAGCGGTCCGGGAACGCCGCGCCGAACTTGGCGGACTGGGTTGAGACCGAGAGGTCGGCGTCGAGCGCGACCACGTCTGAATGGGCCTCGCCGAGCTCGACGAGCGCGGCCCCGTAGGCGTTCCGGGTCGCGGCGGGCTCTGACTTGCCGGCCATCTAGCCCTGTGCTCCCTGGATCGCAGCGGTCTGCTCTTCGAGGCGGGCCTCGAGTTCCTCGAGCGCCTCGAGCGCCTGCTCGGGGCTTGGCGGCTTGCCGTGGAAGCCGAAGCGGCCCTCCATGAAGGAGACGCCGCGACCCTTCTTCGTATTGGCGACGATCGCCGCGGGACGGTCAAGGGTGCGGCTGCGCTCGAGTGCCTCGACGATCGCGTCCATGTCGTGGCCGTCGATCTGGATCGAGTCCCAGCCGAACGACTCGAACTTGGCGCGGACGTCGCCGATGTCCATCACCTGCTCGGTCGTGCCGTCGGTCTGAAGATGGTTGTAGTCGACGATCGCCGTCAGGTTGGTGAGCCCGAAGTGCGCCGCGGCGGTCGCCGCCTCCCAGGTCTGGCCCTCCTGGCAGTCGCCGTCGGAGAGGACGCCGAATACGTGCGCGGTGTCCTCGAGCCCGTCGAGGCGAAGCGCGAGCCCGATGCCGACACACATCGAGAGCCCCTGGCCGAGCGAACCGGTCGAGACCTCGACGCCGGGGGTCCTGTTCATGTCCGGATGACCCTGGAGCGGCGCGCCGATCTTCCGCAGACCCTGGAGATCTTCGTGCGGAAAGTAGCCGTGGTGGGCGAGCGCCGCGTACTGGATGGGCGCGGCGTGTCCCTTGCAAAGGACGAAGCGGTCGCGCTCGTGCCAGGCCGGGTTCTCCGGGTCGTGGCGAAGGACGCGGTTGTAGAGGGCGGAGACGATGTCCGCCGCCGACAGCGAAGAGTCGAGGTGGCCCGACTTCGCAACCGCCAGCATGCGCACACAGGCGAGCCGGTGCACGGTCGCCCAGCGCTCGAGCTCGGCGATGGAGGCTTCGCCCAGACCGCGGGCAGCTTCCTTCGAAGGCGGGTGAAGGTCCGGGACTGAGCGCAGACGGCTCATCGGCGCGAGGTTAGCGTCAGCGGCCCAGCTGGGTTGAGAAGCGTGACGACCCATCGCGAAGCGAGCCTAGATACGCCGAGGGACGGAACGGGTGGCGCCCGAAAGCCGCAAACTGCGAAAACGCCGAGCGGGGGGACCCGGCGACCGCGCTTGCCATATTTGAGACGTGAGCTCTTCACGCCGCCGCAGCCTGATCGCCATTGGGCTCGCTCTCGTGGTCGGCCTTGCCGTCGGACTCATCATGGGCACCTCAGAGGACGAGGGGCCGGCGACCACGTCTGCCGGGGTCGTCTCGACCGGCTCCACCCAGACGACGGCGCCGGAGAGTCCTCCGCAGGACGACAAGGGCAAGAGCGACAGCGGATCCTCCGAGCCGGACCTGCCCCGCACCGAAGACGACCCCCAGGGGCTCGAGCCCGGACCAAGCGGGCCGGCTCCAGACTCGACTGACGAGGTCGAGGCCGCCGACGCCGCGCGCGCCTATGTCGAGTCGATCAACGCCCGCGACGGGGGTGAGCTTTGCGGCGCCTTTGCCTCCTCGAATCCCGATGAGCTCCTGAAGCTCCCTGCCAAGCGCGGCTCATGCCCGGACTCCTTCGAAGCATCGTTCGGATTCAAGGGAAAGGACGGCCAGCCCGTGTGGGCGACTTCAGAGATGACCGAGGACGTTTCGGCCGAGATCCAAGGCGAAGCCGCGCGGGTGGTTGCCACGGTCTTCACCAAGTACGCGGACGTCCGCGAGCCGACGATCGAGGACGACATCATCTACCTCTCGCGCTCAGGGAACCGCTGGCTCGTGATCAAGCCGAGCTCGACGCTCTACCGCTCGGTCGGCATCGCCGACGTCCCGCTGGAAGCGCTTAAGCCCCCGGGCTGACCTCTAGCGCTTGACCGACTGGATGCTGGCGCGCGGACGTGAGCCTTCGAGCACCGTGTAGTACGCGCGGTCAGAGCCGAGCGCGGTTGACCAGATGCGCTTGTCGCGCGATTCAAGCACCTTGCCGAAGTCGTCGTTCTTGAGCTTTTTGATCCGGAGCTCCCAGCCGCTCCTCGTGCCCCGCGAGTAGAGCATCTTTTCGCCGCGGACCGACGGGTTCGAAAGCAGGCTTAGGTTGGACTTGACCACGACGTTGCGGCGCATCTGGTTGAGGCCGGTCTTGACGATCCGGCTGCGCTTCGTGGTCTGGACCGCATAAACGAGCGAGGCGCCGTCAAGGCCGGGCAGGCTGAGCTGATCCGGGCTTCCGGCGGCCGCGATCTTCTTCGCGTTCCCTGGCTGACCCGCACCATCGAGATCTCGCACGAAGATGCGATCTCGGCCATTCAAGCGCGTGCGGTAGGCAATCCAGGTGTCGGAAACCGCGACGGCGTCCACACCCTGCGCATTGAAGCTGGCGATCTCTGTCAAGTCCGGGCGATCGAGAATCCGCACCGTCGTTCCGTCGAGGACCGCCGCGAAGTCGCGCGAGATCGAGGGGTCCGTGCCGGGAAGCACTGTTGCATCCTGGCCCTCGCTCACGAACGCACGGTCTCCCGACCCCTTGGCGTAGGCCAGGCTAGGACCCGAGACGGAAGGGTCGGATGCGCCCTTCACGAGCTTCACGTCGGCCTGGGCGGTGCCGACGAAGACGAGCGCGGCGGCCGCTGCCACCAGCGCCAGCGCATCGCCGAAGCGGATCGCGCGGTAGAGCTCGGGCCGCTCGGCCATCATCGTGATCGCCTTGCGCCCGAACGAGCGCGCGGCGAACGGCGCGAGGGCAACGATCGGGATCGCACGGCCGACCCCGAAGCCGATGCCGATGGCAAGGCCAGCGAGCGGCTCGCCGAGCGCCAGCGAGATGCCGGCGAGAGCCCAGACGCCGAAGGTGAGGACGAAGGTCGTGAAGCCGAGGCCAAGGAGGACTCCGTAGAGGGCGGCGGCGACCGGCATCGGCATGATGCGGCGCCAGTGCTCGGGGAGCTGGCGGCGGATCTGTGGCGAGATGCGCTTGCCGCGCGCCTCAGCGATGGCGGCGAGGAGAGCGACGACGCCAGCGACGGTGTAGGAAACCCAGCCGGCCTCGCCCGGGATTGCGGCGCCGATCAGCGAGATGCCGCCAAAGGTGAAAACGGCACCAACCAAAGCGCCCGGAAGGAAGGTGGCGCAGGCGGCGAGCGTCGTCGGCTGGCCGCCAGTGTGACCAATCGGGCCGATCGTCTCGATCATGGAGAAGCCGCACGGCGACCAGGTGCCGGTGGCGCCGATCAGAAGGCCCGCGCTGACGAGCGCGATGATCACGACGGGATCCACTAGCACGGCACCTTCGTCTGGAAGTACATGACGCAGAACACCTTCCGCCCGGAATAGCAGTAGCCGGTCAGCGAGGCATCGCCGTTGATGCGGGTGTTCGACTGCGAGCAGCAGTCGACGAGCTTTCTGACGGTGCCGCCGCAGCAGCGAAACCAGGCGCCGTCGATCCGGGCGTTGATGTTGTACCGGCGCGCGGTCTCCTCACAGACCTTCGAGCGCGGCCCCGGGGGCATCGGCCGGCCGTCGGGATCCCGAAGCACGTCGCCGTCGTCGTCCACCGGGAGTCCCTGCTTGTTGATCTCGCGGCCGAGGTTGTCCACCGGGTTACCGGTAGCGGCGTTCAAGGGCCAGCCGTCGGCGTCGATCCGGGGCGTGCCGGTTGGGTGGATGCACGAGCCGGTCGTGAAGATGTGCCCGCAAAAGTGGTAGGCGTCGGCCTCACCCGGCTTGATCGCCCGACCAACCATGGTGCCCGCGGTCGCAGCCATCATCGCCCCGCCCACGCGGGCGATAAAACCCCGGCGCGAGGTGTTCCCGGCGATCCCGTCTATCGCCTCGCCGATCCGGTCGCGATCCTTGCGCTCAGACACGCTGCGCCTCGGCGATTCCCTCGCGACGGCGCTCGCCGGAGGCGAGGATCGATTCGAGCTGGGCGAGGTTGTTGAAAGTTCCCTTTGCGAGCACGGTTCCCTGGCTGTCGAGGGCTACAGCGTACGGACTTCCCGGGACATCCAGCGCCAGCCAGGCTTCGCTGTGGGCGACCTCGTCGAAACGCCCGACCGCAACGGCCGGATGCGCTGCGATCGAATCGACCGCGGGACGCATCGCCTCGCAGATATGGCACCCCGCCGACGTGAATACCGCAAGGCCCAGCTCCTTGCGCTCGATGCCTTGGATCTCGTCGATGATCTCCGTTCGCGAGCCGACCTCGGGGCCCTCGTGCGGGATCTCGAGCGCTGAGCCGGGACCCAACCGCATGCGCAAGAGGCCTACCTCACGCGCCAGGGCAAGCGTCATCGCGCCCAGCGCCGCCGACGCTCCGAGCGCGCCGATCAGGCCGAGGCCGAGCCACTGGTCCGTGGTGAGGTCGTCGGAGGGAAGCACCGCCACCAAAGCGAACCCGGTCGCAAGCGCAAAGCTCCGGGCCACCCCGCCCCAGCCGATCCGCGAGCGCGCCCCGAAGCAACCGCACGGCTGACCCGCCTTGCCGCGAGCGATCGCCCCTGCCATGACCAGAGCGAACATCGCCATCAGGGCGGCGCCCAGGATCGCCGCCTCGGTCGACCCAACGGCCACGCCGGCGGCGAGTCCCAGCTCGATTGCGATCAAAGACCATAAGCCGACCGCGCGTGCGGCCGTGCTCTCGAAGCCGAATCCGGCAAGCGCCTCGCGACCCGCTGAGGGGTTTGCGAGCTTGGCTAGAGCGGCGCCTGCGAGGACGCCCGCCAAGACCAGACGAACCCCCATCTCCAACATGGGTGAAAAAGCTAGCGAACGCTCAGCGCGGATCGGGCCGCCTGAGGGTCTAGCCGATCGACACCATGCGGTCGATCGGCAGCTTTGCCTTCTCTGCGATCTCGGGCGCGACCTTCACTTCGTACTTCATGTCGCGGAGCGAGTCGCGGAGCTTCGGCAGCGTGATCATCTTCATGTACTTGCAAAAAGCCATCCGGTTGGCCTCGACCAGATTTGCCTGCGGGGCGGCCTGCTGGAGCGGGTAGAGCATCCCGTTCTCGGTCGCAACGATGAAGTCACCGTCTGGGTTAGCCTCGACGTGGGCGAGCATTCCCGAGGTCGAAAGCATGTGGACGCCTTCGGAGTCGATGTCGCCCGAGGCCACGTACTCCATCGCCTGCGTCGAGCAGCCACACTCCGGGTGGATCAGGAACTCGGCGCCTGGGTTCTCGGCGCGGGTCCGCTTGATGTCGTCGGGCCGGATGCCCGCGTGGACGTGGCATTCGCCGTCCCAGACGTGGAAGCGGGCGTAGCGCTCGGGGTCCTCGGTGAGGCCGGTCTCGCGGGCGACGAAGGAGCCGAGCCACATGTCCGGGCCGAAGAGGATCTCCTGCTCTGGGCCGTGCTCGGCCCAGATGTGCTCGACCACCTTGACGGCGTTTGACGAGGTGCAGCAGTAGTCGGTGAGCGCCTTCACCTCCGCCGAGGTGTTCACGTACATGACGACCCGCGCGCCCGGGTGCTGGGCCTTCCACGCTGCAAGCTGCTCGGCGTTGATCGAGTCCGAGAGCGAACAGCCGGCGCCGAGGTCCGGGATCAGGACGGTCTTCTGAGGGGACAGGATCGACGCGGTCTCGGCCATGAAGTGGACGCCGCAGAAGGCGATCACATCCGCCTCGGCGGCCGCCGCCTCGCGCGAGAGCTGAAGCGAGTCGCCGGTGAAGTCGGCCACGTCCTGGAGCTCTGAGAGCTGGTAGTTGTGGGCGAGGATCACGGCGTTTCGCTCCGTGGCGAGCTCGCGCACCTCGTCCGAGAGCGCACGGATTTCCTCGGGCTTGAGCCCTAGCTCGATGGTTGGGTCAACGGTCGGCAGCTCGAGTGCCATTCCAATGTCCTTTCCGGATGTTCGCTTGCCCGTGGGCGAAGAGCGAATGACTACCTACAGTTTAGAGAGTGCCAGAGCTTCCCGAGGTCGAAATCACAGCCCGCCGGATCGGCTCGGTACTCGGCGGCGCGGAGGTCGAATCGGCGCTCGCGCCAGGCATGGTCGCGCTCAAGACGTTCGACCCTCCCCTGAGCGTCCTCACGGGCATGAAGGTGTCGGGCACGACCCGCTACGGGAAGATGCCAGTCATCCAGTTCGAGGGTGGAGACGAGGGCAGGCTCGACCTCCTGATCCATCTGATGTCGGCCGGGCGCCTCCAGGTCTTCGACAAGCGGGCCTCGCTTCGCGACCGCGCCTCGCGCGTACTCGTCCGCTTCACCGATGGGCGCGAGCTTCGCATCCGCGAGTTCGGCACAAAGCAGCGTGCCTGGGCAAAGCTCCTTCGCGAAGGCGAGGCCGAGAAGGACGAGATGGTCTCGACCCTCGGCCCCGAGGCGTGGCCGGCGCCGCCGCTGCCCGAGCTTGCAAAGGCGCTCGACCAGCCGCGCCTCCTCCACCCGCTCCTTCGCGACCAGCGGGCGATCGCGGGGATCGGCCGCCAGTGGGCCGACGAGATCCTTTGGGAGGCAAAGCTCTCGCCGTTCAAGCGTGGTGCCGACCTCTCAGAAGACGACGTCGCTGCGGTGTACGACTCGCTTTCGGTCCTCGGAGTAGCGCTCGACCACTACGAGGACGTGATCGGAGACGAGCTACCGAACAAGATGCCGCTGCCGCTCAAGGTGCACAAGAAGGAGGGGGAGCCGTGCCCTCGCTGCAGCACTCAGATCGAGGCCGTCTTCTATTCCGAGCACCAGGTGAACTACTGCCCCGAAGAGCAGACCGGCGGCAAGCTCATGAAGGACCGCCGCCTCTCGCGGCTCTTGAAATAGCTACTCCAGCAGGAGGCTCAGGTCGAGCACCGGGGCTGAATGCGTGAGCGCTCCCACCGAGATGAAGTCGACGCCGGTGGAGGCAATCTCCGGCACGGTCTGGAGCGAGACGCCGCCCGACGCCTCGAGCTTTGCGCTGGCCCGTGCCGCGTCGCGCGCCGCAACTGCCGCACGGAGGCCGGCGATCGTCATGTTGTCGAGGAGGATCAAGTCGGCGGCCACGTCGAGCGCGGTCTTGAGCTCCTCGGCATCCCTGACCTCGACTTGGATCGGGATCTCGGGCTGAGCTCTGCGCGCGCGCCCGACCGCCTCGGCGACGCCACCCGCCAGTTCAGAGTGGTTCTCCTTGATCAGGATCGCGTCGTAGAGGCCCATGCGATGGTTTCGCCCGCCCCCGGCGGCGACCGCCGCCTTCTCGAGCATCCGGAGACCGGCCGTGGTCTTCCTGGTGTCGAGGATCTCGGCATGACCGGTCCGTGCGGCCTTGACGAACCTCGAGGTCAGGGTGGCGATCCCCGACAGGTGACCGAGAAAGTTGAGCGCCGTCCGCTCCCCGGTCAGGATCGCCCTGGCCGCGCCGGAGACGCGGGCTACGTCGCGGGGCACGTCGTCTGTCCATGAGCCCTCGCCCACGAGCGATTCGAAGCGGTCCGCGCCGACCTGCTCGAACGTCTCCGCCGCGGCGCCGAAGCCCGAGATCATGCCCGGCCCCTTCTGGACGATGCGAGCTGTGGCGCGGGCATCTTTAGGAATGACGGCCTCGGCGGTGATATCGCCCGAACCGACGTCCTCGGCGATCGCGCGGGCGACGAGGTCGGACAGAGACTCCACGCCTGGGCGAGCCCCCGAAGGCGGTGTGAGCTCATCATCAGTCACGGGGGAACACCGCCATCGTCGCGGTGAATCCGTGCAGGAAGTTGCGCCCTCCGACCGGGCCTATCTCACCCGCGGCGAAGAAGCCTCCCGCGGGAGCGCCCAGGACGTCGGCGAGCATCTCCGCGTCGTGGCCGGGCGCGTCGAACATGTGCGAGCCGCGGCCATTGCAGGAGAAGACAAGCGTCCCGGCGGCGCCCGCGTCGCCGAGCGCCAAGGCACGGGTCGAGAGGGCATCGCGAAGGTCGTCTGAGGCCGATGCGGCATCGCGCACGTGGACCCGCAAGGTCTGACCGATCCGCATCAGGTTGGCGACGGCGACGGCGCCAGTGCCGGGGTCGACGCCTGCGATCGGGCGGACCAGGAAGTCGCCGCGCTCGTACTCGGGCTGGTTCTCGTCGATCACGATGCCGAGTAGGAGGCCATCGTCAGCCAGCGCCTGCTCGCGATGGTCAAGATCTGAGATCACCTCTCGAAGTCGCTCTAGCGCGGGCTTCGATGCCAGTTCGGTGACAAGGTTGCCCTCGGCTCCCGTAACCGTCATCTCAGGGCCGACCGGCACTGCGCCCTGCGAGACGCAGGGCAGGACCTCTACCCCGGCGAGGGAGCATGCGACCGCACCGCTGTCGATCACCTCCTCGCCTATGAACAGGCAGGCCGAGCCCTGCACTGACGCGCTCGCGAGGCCGCCCAGGACCGGCATCGCGGGGCAGGAGTCGTTCAAGTGAGCGAGCAGGGCGTCCGCGGAGAAGGAGGCCGGGTCCGCGAGGACGATCATCGCGCCCCCATGCTCACCCGGATCCTCCGATAGCCCGCCGAGCGCGACGCCGCCGTCTACGGAAACGCTGGTCAGCGCCATCGGCTCGACCACCGCGCCCGGGGCCGAGAGCGCCCACACGACCGCGCCCGCGCCGCCCTCCAGTTCCTGTCCAGCGCCGATCACCCCGTTCGCGCCGCAGCCGATCAGCGCAGCCGGCGCGAGGCGCGAGTGGACGATCTCGAGAATCTGCGACGCGTGCTCGAGGTGCTCGGCCCCGGCGAAGACGAGGCACAGGTCGCACCCGCCGTCGAGGCCCGCCGCCGCTTCCTCGGCCGCGGCCATGAAGGTCTGGGCGGTGTCCGTGCCCTCCGAGAGGCCGACTGAGACCGAGACTGGCATCCGCCCACGCTAACGCGCCCGGGACGACACAGTCAGCTAGTTCCGCGCCGCGTAGTTCAGGTACTCGCGGACGAAGCCGTCGATGTCGCCGTCCAGGACACGGCCCGCGTCGCCCATCTCGAAGCCTGTGCGGTGGTCCTTCACCCGCTGGGTCGGGTGGAGGGTGTAGGAGCGGATCTGGGAGCCCCATTCGACCGCCTTCTGCTCGCCGCGCTCGGCTGCCAGCACCTCTGCGCGCTTTCGCTCCTCTTCTGAGAGGAGCTTGGCGCGCAGGAAGCGCATCGCGGTCTGGCGGTTCTGAAGCTGAGAGCGCTCGTTTTGGCACTGGACGACGATCCCGGTGGGCACGTGCGTGATGCGGACCGCCGAGTCCGTCTTGTTCACGTGCTGGCCACCGGCTCCGGAGGCCCGGTACGTGTCGACGCGCAGGTCGTCTTCGTCGATCTTGACCCCAACTTCGTCCGAGACCATCGGCCCGACGTCGACCTGGGCGAAAGCGGTGTGGCGGCGCGACTGAGAGTCGAACGGAGAGATGCGCACAAGGCGATGGACTCCGCGTTCGGCGCCGAAGAGACCGTACGCGTTCTCTCCCTTCGCTATGAACGTCGCCGTCTTTAGGCCCGCCTCCTCGCCCTCTGACGCCTCGCCCATCTCGATAGCAAAGCCGCGCCGCTCGGCCCATCGAAGGTACATGCGCAGGAGCATCTCGGCCCAGTCCTGGGAGTCGGTTCCGCCCGCGCCCGAGCGCACAGTCACCACCGCGTCGCCCGCGTCGTACTCGCCGTTGAAAAGGCGCGCCTCCTCCAGCTCTGAGAGGCGACGCTCGATCGAGGAGAGCTGCGTCTCAAGCTCGGTCGCGATCTCGGGGTCCTCGGCCGCCATCTCGAGGAGGTCGCCGAGGTCTGAGATGTCGGTGTTCAGAGCGCGGAATCCGGTCAGGCGCTTTTGAGCGCGCGCGTGCGCGGCCGAAGTCTTCGCCGCCGTCTCTGAGTCGTCCCAAAAGCCCGGGGCCTGCATCCGCTCCTCGAGCCCGGCTATCTGTGCTTCGAGCGAAGCCGGGTCAAAGGTAGTCCGCAAGGACGGTCAGGCCCTCGCGTGCGTCGCCGACTCGCTCTTCGATCGTGCGTTCAACTGTCGGCTCGGCCATGGGCCAAGCATAGGCAGATCAGACAGGTGCGATGCGCAGCGGCGTGTGCTTTGCGATTTCGTCGAAGTCGCGGTCGCAATGGAGAACCGGCAAGCCTTCGCGGATCGCGACGGCGGCGATCAGACAGTCGAGCTGACTGCGGATGGTTGTTCCCCCTGAGGCACAGGCCCCATAGATCGCCGCAGCGTGCTCCCAGGTCGCCATCCCGCCAACTTGTACGACGTGCGCGCCGTCGAGGAAGTTTCGTGTTGCGCGGCGCTGGTGAACGTTAACTCGTCCCGCCAACAGCTCCATGACGATCGGCTCAGTGACGGCGATCGTCTCAGTCGCGACGGCCACGCGAACCGCATCCGTTGCTGCGCTATCAGTGCCCCTGAAGAACTCGACACACGCTGACGAGTCGACCAGGTTCATATCTCCTCGATGGGCTCCCGGTCGCGAAGGTCAGACAACTCCAGCCCATCCTCACCCCAGCCTGTCCCCTCCATAGCCAGCATCTCCTCAGTGGTCATCGGCCGGATGCCGTCATCCATGCGGCGTAGCGCATCGTTTACCGCCTCGCGCTTGGTGCGAAATCCGTAGCGCGACATCACGCGCTCGATCAGCTCGTCGTCGATTTCGATATTTGTGCGGGCCACTTGCATCTACACCTTTATACACCTCAAGGTGTAACAGGATGCGAGCGCTGTGTCAAGAAAGCCGCGTGGCCCTACGCCGGGATCGCGTCGATCGCGTCCGCAAGCGAGCCGTAAGTCTGGTTCCAGCCCACGACCTTGCCGTCGCGCACCCGGTAAAGAACACCGAACGGTTCCTCGTCTGCAAGGTCGCCCGTCTCCGACCAGCGCCACAGGCGGCGAGCGCCGGCCGCGACCCACCCTTCGCCGATTTCGCGGACTTCGTCCACCTCGACTGACGAGACGAGGTGGCCGTCCACCGTTGGCTTGGCCCACGCCACGACCTCGGCGATGCCGCGCTTCGGCCCGCGGTGACCTATCGCCTCCACCTCGGGGTGAAGCTCTGCTGCGACCGCTGCCTCGTCGCGGTCTCTGAGCGCACCGAGCAGGCGCTCGACGACTTCGATGTTCGCGGCCAAGCTCGCGCGGCCTAGATGATGGTCAGCGGCCGTGGCAGTTCTTGAACTTCTTGCCCGAGCCGCACCAGCATGGGTCGTTGCGGCCGAGCTTTTCGTTCTCGGACTTGACGACGGTCGAGGGATTCTCGCCGTTGCCCGAGGTGACGCTCGCGGGGGTCGCCGGTCTCGCGATGGCCGCGGGAGCACCGCCCGCGTCTGCGGCTGGAGGTGCCTGTGCCGCGGCGTCGCGTAGTGCCGAAGGCTGGCCCTCTTCCGTCCCCCCGGAGTAGTTCACGTTCTGCGGGGCTGCGCGACGCGCTTCGATCTCCTCGCGCTGAGATGGCTCGACGTTCACCTCGACGTGGAAGATGAGGCGTGCGAACTCCTGCCAGATCGAGGCCATGAGCTCCTCGAACATGATGAAGCCCTCGTTCTTGTAGGCCACGAGCGGGTCGATCTGCGCGAAGCCGCGCAGGTGGATGCCTTCGCGGAGATAATCCATCTCGTAGAGATGCTCGCGCCAGCGGTTGTCGATGATCTGAAGCAGGATCTGGCGCTCGAGCCAGCGCATGAGCTCTGAGCCGAACTCCTCTGAGCGCGCGGCGTAGGCGGAGAGGATGTCGTCGGAGAGCATCCCGGCGATCTCGTCGCGCGTGGACGTCTGCGGATCGAGCGCATCGAGGTCGATGTCGAGCGGCCAGATGGACGCGGCCTGCGAGCCGAGGCCGGCGAGGTCCCACTCCTCGAAAACGTCGGCGGTCGTGAACTCTTGGACGAGCCGCTCGGGCACCGCGCCGACCTCGGCCTGTGCGACCTCCGACATGTCGCGGCCTTCGAGAATCTCGCGGCGGTACTTGTAGATGACGCGCCGCTGCTCGTTCATCACGTCGTCGTATTCGAGGACGCGCTTTCTGATCAGGAAGTTCTGCTGCTCGACCTTTTGCTGGGCGTTCTCGATCTGCTTGGTGAGCATCTTCGCCTCGAGCGGGTACTCCTGCCCGTCCTCGTCGACCGGGCCGAGGCGGTCGAGGATCTTGTAGATGCGATCGCCGGCGAACAGGCGGACCAGGTCGTCTTCCGCCGAGAGGAAGAAGCGCGACTCGCCGGGGTCACCCTGGCGCCCTGAACGGCCGCGAAGCTGGTTATCGATCCGCCGCGACTCGTGGCGCTCGGTGCCGCAGATGTAGAGGCCTCCGAGCTCGCGGACCTTGTCGCCCTCGGCCTCGCATTGCTCCTTGATGGCGGGCAGCTCGATCGCGACGGCATCGTCCCAGCCCTCGTCGCCGGGCTTTAGGCCCTGCTTTGCCGCCGCGGCCTGGGCCATCGCGTCGGGGTCGCCGCCGAGCTTGATGTCGACGCCGCGGCCCGCCATGTTGGTCGCGATGGTGACGGCGCCGAGGCGTCCCGCCTGCGAGATCGTCTCACCCTCGCGCTGGGCGTGCTCGGGCTTTGCGTTCAGGACGACGTGGTCGATGCCGTTTCGCTTAAAGTCGGCTCCGAGCATCTCTGATATCTCGACCGAGATGGTCCCGATCAGGATCGGCTGGCCGGCCTCGTTCCGCTCCTTGATCTCGTTCACGAGGGCGCCCCACTTGCCCTGTTTCGTCTTGTAGATCTGGTCGTTCGCGTCGTCGCGGACCATCGGGCGGTGGGTCGGGATCTCGACCACCGGCATCTCGTAGATCTTCATGAACTCCTGGGCCTCGGTCAGCGCCGTGCCCGTCATGCCGGAAAGCTTTTCGTAGAGGCGGAAGTAGTTCTGGAGCGTGATCGTCGCGAGCGTCTGGTTCTCCTCGCGGATACGGACGCCCTCCTTGGCCTCGATCGCCTGGTGGAGGCCCTCCGACCAGCGCCTGCCCTCGAGGATGCGGCCGGTGAACTCGTCGATGATCATCACCTGGTCCTCGATCACCGCGTAGTCGGTGTCCTTTTTGTAGAGGGCTTCGGACTTGAGGCACTGGATCAGGTGGTTGACGAGGGTGCCGTTCTCAGAGATGTAGAGGTTCTCCACGTCGAGGAACTGCTCCGCCTTGTGGACGCCGGCCTCGGTGGGGGCGACGGTCTTGTGCTTCTCGTCGTACTCGAAGTCATGCTCGGCCTCAGACGTGTCTCGCGACTCGCCGAGCGACTTCAGCTTCGTCACCGTTTCGACACCGACCATCTGCTTCGCGAGGCGGGCGAAGGTGTAGTAGGTGTCGGCGGCCTGCTCGGGACGGCCAGAGATGATCAGCGGCGTCCGCGCCTCGTCGATCAGGATGTTGTCGACCTCGTCGACGATGCCGAAGACGTGGTCACGCTGCACGCACTCCTCGAGCGAGGCGGCCATGTTGTCGCGGAGGTAATCGAACCCGAACTCGGAGTTCGTCCCGTAGGTCACCCCCGCCCCGTACATCTGGCGGCGCTGCGGCGGTGGCATCATCGCCTGGATCACGCCGACGTTCACGCCGAGCGCGTTCAGGACAGGGGCCATCCAGGTGGCGTCGCGGCGGGCAAGGTAGTCGTTCACGGTGATCACGTGAACGGAGCTGCCGGCGAGCGAGTTGAGGAAGATCGCGGGCGTGGCGGTGAGGGTCTTGCCCTCGCCGGTCTTCATCTCGGCGATGGCGCCGTCGTGGAGGACCATCGCGCCGATCAGCTGCACGTCGTAGTGGCGCTGGCCGAGCGTGCGCTTGCCCGCCTCACGGCAGAGCGCGAACGCCTCGGGCATCAGAGATTCGAGCGATTCGCCGTTGCCGCCGCGCTCGCGCAGGCCATCAGCCTCGGTGCGGAGCTCGGCGTCGTCGAGGAGCTCCATCTCGGGCTCGATCTCGTTGATGCGGGCGACCGTCTGCTCGAACTGCTTTAGCTTCTTGCCCTCGCCGACGCGAAGGGCGCGGTCGATCAATCCTCTTCCTGCCATTACCTATTCAGGGTAACGCTCGATGCCCGGCCAAGTTCGGGCCAGCGTCAGTCGAAGAAGTAGTCCGCAACCGCGTTATCGGTGAGGTTCCGCACTCCCGTGCCGTCCCTGCGGACACGGTAGATCTCGTTATCCGAGCCGTCAGAGCCCTCGTAGACGAGTGATTTCCCGTCTGGCGACCACGAAGGCCCGACTTCCCTCCGCGTAGTCAGGGACGGTGAGAGCGAGCAACACGGGAATGATCAGCGCAAGCCGTCTCACGCCAGGGAACCTATGCCTATATTCGCCGGAATGGCCCTACCACCCATTGGCGCGCACATCTGGGGCGACGACCCTCTTGCCGAGGCCGAGTCGATCGGCGCCGAGTGCGTCCAGCTCTTCCTCTCCAATCCCCAGGGCTGGGAGAAGCCGCCGCCGCGCAAGGACGCATCAGAGCTAAAGGCAGCCGGGCTCGGGATCTACGTCCACGCGCCTTACCTCATCAACGTCTGCTCGCCGAAGCCGAACGTGCGGTTCGGCTCGCGAAAGATCCTCAGTCAGACCTGCGAGGCGGCCGAGGAGATCGGCGCCCTTGCGGTGATCGTTCACCCAGGCCACTCAGAAGACGGCCTCGACGAGGGCGTCGCGCGCTGGACCACGACCCTCGAGCGGATGGAGACGGGCGTCCCGGTCTATCTCGAGAACACCGCCGGCGGCGAGAACGCGGTGGCGCGGCGCTTCGACGCGCTGGCTCGGCTTTGGGAGGCGGTCGAGGTCGCGAAGACCGACGTCGAGGTCGGCTTTTGCTTCGACACCTGCCATGCGCACGCCGCGGGCGAAGAGCTCTCCGACGCAGCCGAGCGGGCGATCGCCATCACGGGCGGCATCGACCTCATGCACGCGAACGACTCACGCGATCCGGCCGGGACGGGGGCCGACCGCCACGCGACGATCGGCGAGGGTCAGATGGATCTGGATGCCCTCCGGCACATGGTCGCGGCGGCTGGCGCGCCGACGGTCGTCGAGACACCTCGGGAGATCGAGACGCTCAAAGCCGACATGGCCTTCGTGCGCGAAGCGCTTGGGACGTGACCGCCGCCGCAAGCGAGGTGCTCGAGCCCTCGGCCGCGCACTTCGAGGACTACCTCTGGAACTCGGGCGTCGGTGCGAGCTCGAACGCTTTGGCCTGATCGCGGCCGATGTGGTGGCCGCGGGGATGGCGACAGCATCGACTCGCGGGTACCTCCACCTGCGGTTCCACGACCGGATCATGTTCCCGATTCGGGATTCAAGTGAGGCGCTCACCGGGTTCGCCGGACTCGCGACCCACCTGGGGCCCTCGTGGCCGCTCTGGGTCGCATCCGCCGAAGGCGGCAGCTTCGACTTCGGATCCGCGCTCTTCGGATTCGACCGCGCGTGGCCGGCAATCGGGCGCGAGCGTCGAGCCCTCATCGTCCGCGACTGCGTCCAGGTGCTGGCGCTTCACCAAGACGGCCGCGACGACTCGGTTGCCGTCGTCCAAAGTCCGATCACTCGTGCCCATACCGGAAAACTTGCGACGGCGCTCTCTGCGCGCAACGTCGATTTCACCCGCCGGGACGGATACCTGGGCGTCGTGGCCGCTGCTCGCGGCGAGAGCGTGCCGGACCTGGCGTTCGCGTCTCGGAAAGTGCCGTCCGGCTTCACGCTCGTCCACTCGCAGCGCACGAAGCGACGAGCGAGTACTCGCGTCGCTCCGGCACCAGAGCACGCGCCGCATGCGTCTTCCCTGGGCACGTGGGAGCGGCGAGGTCCAGCCCGCAGGCTGGACCTATCACCACATGGAGGAGATCTTCGTCGGCGCCGCACTCGTAAGCGCGGCTGTCTGCCTCGTCCTGTTGATGACGGTCGACGGATTCCTCGGCTGAGCCGCGTGCGCGAACGTCCCGCGTGCCCCTGCCTATGGCACAGCGTGGACGTTCATGCGGTCCGCACTACTCGTCGAGCTTGTCGCGCTCGATCTTTTCGTGGCGAGCTCGCGCTTCGGGATCCTGCGAAGGATGGGGCTCGCTTGTCGAGTGCGCGCCCGCGGGGGTGTGCCCGTCGCCGTCGGCCTCACGCGGATCTGGCCGCTGCTCGTAGGGGTCCGGCCACTCGGTGGGATCGGGCTCGCCCACCGGGTTACTCAGCGAGTGGTATGGCGACTCGTCTTTAGAGATGTCGCCGGGGCCGCCGCTTACGTCTTCTCGCGAAGGGGTGGCCTCGTCATTCTCCGTGTTCGTCTCTTCTGACTCCATGCGTGCCCGCTACCCGAGTGGGCCGGGCGCTACGCCTCAAGCTGCGGGGTTACGCAACCGAGCCGAAAAGCGGCGCGACTCCGTGCGGTGGCGCCGCAGCTCGCGGTTCTTCTTCACCTGGCGCCGAACGTCCTCGGCGAGATGGTGGACCGACTTCAGCATGTCGGGGCTTGCCTCCTTGGCGCGGATCGTCGTGCCCTTGAGGCGGAGCGTGGCCTCGGCCACGAACTTGTCCGCGATGCGCGGG
>Ga0208612_1000381_pt1 | contig 20035 bp, 18 predicted proteins | sample AntDryMetagUQ889_FD_188089 | JGI IMG/M metagenome (GOLD analysis project Ga0208612, IMG submission 188089) | Polar desert microbial communities from Antarctic Dry Valleys - UQ889 (SPAdes) | ecosystem: Environmental > Terrestrial > Soil > Desert | place: Antarctic Dry Valleys | collected 2008-12-31 | reverse complement strand
GTGATCGCGGCCATCCATAGCCTCCATGGAATCCTACAGCGACACTGCCAGGAGAGCTCAAATTGAGCCTAAATTCGTGGGGATCCCACAGGGCCGGACCAGATTCTCCGATATCTGCCCTTGAATGACCCGCCGTAGACCGAACATAGTCGCTTGGCGCACACGCGTCAGGACCGTGATTGGAACGAGCAGCAGGGCAATCCATAGCGGCAGAATGAATTCGGGGTTGATAGCATCTCTAAACCATAAGGTGATCCCGAACACACTCCCAGCAAGGAGCGACGCGGTAATGAAGCAAACCCAATTAGCGGATCTCAGCAGTCCGCGTAGATAACCCCATTGTTTCCGGCCTTGGTATATTGCGACTTCGCGTACTAAAAGCTTATCGAATCCAAGCTGTGCCGGGATGCACAGGACATTACCCATGCGAAGGCGTAAGCATACGCACCATAACCGCCTGCTCCTAATGCGCGCGCCAGCACGACACTAGTTAAAAAACCCAAGCCGGTGGCTGTTAGGGAAAGCGCAGCGCTTCCGGTGATAGCTCGGACCAGTTGACTCTTAAGCAGCGTGAGCTGCGCTTGGAAACTCATCAACCGCCCCACCTATAACGACGCCAAATCAATGACCAGGATCCTTCGTCCATTGCACAATGCACACGCAACGTTCTGTATAGTAGACAAGCAGGGGTACGCTGTCATACGTAGGTGGCGCGGGAAGCTAGGCGAACTCCGTTTCCTTTACCAATAGTCGGCCCAAGGATGTACTATGTTTAACAAAAGATCAGCGTGAGCCTTCCCAATTTCCACGGTAAGCGCCGCTTGCTCCTCCCCCGTCAACTCCTGCTGCCAACGTTGTAAAGCACTATTGGATAGGCCAGAAGGTGTTACGTTTAGAAGCGCTGTTGTTCGCCCAGTGCAGGAATAGGATTCTAAAAAGTCCTTGTTCTTCAACAGCGAAGATACGACTGAACCTGTCAGGTGTCAAACGCGCGGAATCTCGGTCCGGAATCGGAAATTATCGTACGGTCATCGCAAGAATTACGAGCTTTTGAATTACTATGGTACGCAATCTGTATAACGGGATCCCGGACACGATTTCAGAAGAGCTATTCGAGACGTTGTTAGAAGAAGGGCGGTTTCAGCTCGAACGGATCGTCTCTTCGGAACGATGAATCAAACCCGATTTCGGGAGCCGAATAGGCTACCGGATCCTGAGCTCTGGAATTCCGGAACGATCCCATAGGGGGCCAGGATTTGAAGGACCGATAGTTGAAGGTAGGGCTAAATGACGGCTCAGAGAGCCTGTGGCGGGGTATTGCTTATCATGTTGTACAAGGGCAGGGAGATAGTGCCGGCGCGGTTCGGCGCTGAGATACAGGCTAGATGGGAGCGATGCGGGCGCACGCCGGTGGTGCTATTAGACATGAGCATTCCCGGGCTCGCCGTTGCTCGCCATCTGGGGAGAGCAGGGATCCCCGTTTTCGCCCTTGATACCAAAAACCAGCATTGGACGCATGCGAGCTGTTACGTCGAGGTTTTATCTAGCCAAGAATTCCGGCATCAGGACAGACTGATCTCAATCGTCCGTGAAATGGCTGCTTCGCTCGAGGAGAAGCCAGTATTGATGCCGTTGCATGACGATTACCTACGATTTGTATCGAACAACCGTCATGAGCTGGCCAACTATTATCGTTTCGTGTTGCCGAGGCCCGATGCTGTCGAAAGTGTTATCGATAAGTATAAGTTTTACCAAGTCTGTCTACAGCAGCAATGGCCGGCGGCGCAGAGTTACTACCCCTCGAATGGTGAGCAGGTAAGCCAGTTGAGCCACCATGTTGTCTACCCGGCTATCATCAAGCCTATAGAGTCTCGATCCTGGCAAACGGACAGCGCTAGCGCTTTTTTGAAAGGAAGGAAAACCGTTACGGTAAGAAACCCGCAAGAATTGCTGTACGAATATGAGAGGCTTTCCCGCATCGACAGTCGGCTAATTATACAAGAAATTATCCCAGGGCCGGATGCAAATCTCATCTACGTGGTGTGCTATGTTCGCAAGAACGGAGACCCCGCCGGATTTTTTGTCGGCCGAAAGCTGAGAACATATCCACCTCACTTTGGGCGCGGCAGTTACGTCGAAAGTATAAACGACAAACAAGCCGTCAGCAGCGCCATCGATGTAATCAAGCGTCTCAACTATCGGGGGTGTTTCGGAATCGAGTTTAAAGTGGATGCGAGAGACGGTGTCTATAAGCTAATCGAATTGAACGGAAGATTTGGAATGTGGGACGGATTTGCTGCAGACTGCGGGAGGAATCTCATATACACCGCTTATCTTGATGCCCTGGATGAACCATGCGATGAGATTCTCGGTAACTACGATATCGGTCGGCATTGGCTCAATCTCGAAACCGATATTTGGGCCGCCATGCAGTATATTAGAGACGGCGAGTGGCGATGGTTCGATTGGTTAGCATCGGTATTTCGGGCTGACACGTCCGCGATAAACGCCAAGGACGACAGCGCGCCAATGTTCGCATTTTGGAGGGGGTTTTCGAAAGGAATTCTGCGCAGATACTTTAAGAAGAAATAGGTGTCCACTTTACTATTGCCATTGGTGAGCCGAGAGCACCATGTTCGATAACTTGGCCGAAGACTATCGGCGTGTAGCCTCGAAGAATCACGGGCTATTTAAGCGCACGCTATTGACGCTGACGAACTACGGATTTCTGGCCATCATCGTTTATCGTTTCGGCAGATCTGCCAATCAGGTTTTGGTTAAAAAAGGGGGAGTCAAATTCTCTATGCTCTCCCTCTCCGGCAAGCCGTTGTCCGTACTCTACAATCTCCGTGCCGATCAACGTGAATATGGGATTCAAACCGGTTTTGATGACCGGTTCGATAAAAAGATATCCCTTGGATTGATTCATATGGGGTACCTCGTCGAGGAAGCATTTCGGGACCGCCTCAAAGTCTTTGATTTCGTAGCCGGCATAGGCAAACAGGCCCAATATAAGAAACACATCACCCAGCACCGCCGCCAAATGGTTACGCTGCAATTCGTTCGTGCCCGCTGGCTCAAGCGAGCCTACGCAATGTACGACCGCTTGGCGCCGTGGCTGCACCGGTACAAGACACGTAACGAGAAAGCATTAGAGGCGGCGAGCGACACCTAAGCACTGACCAATATGCCCACCTGCATGCTTCACTCCGCTCGGTAACGGGTCACAGCAGGATCTCCCGGATATCGGAGAGCACCTCGCTCAAATAGCGGCAAAACGCCGCGGCGGCGACACCGTCGATCACGCGATGGTCGTATGAGAGCGACAGCGGCAAGGTGAGCCGCGGTATGAACTCCCCATCGCGGTACACCGGTTTCATCGTTGCGCGCGATACCCCCAAGATCGCGACTTCGGGGAAGCTCACGAGCGGGGTAAAGCCGGTACCGCCGATAGTGCCTAAGCTCGAGATGGTAAAGCAACCACCTTGTAGCTCGCGCAAGTCGAGTTTTCCCTCACGCGCCCGCGCGCCGAGATCCTGGAGCTCTCGCGCCAATTGCAACAGACCCTTCTGATTGGCATCGCGAATGACGGGCACGAGTAGGCCTTGATCGGTGTTGACCGCCATGCCGATGTGGAAGTATTTTTTCAGGACCAACGCCTCGCCGTCGGTCGTGAGCGAAGCATTGAATTCGGGGAAGCGCTTGAGCGCGGCTACTGTGGCTTTCACCAGAAAGGGAAGATAGGTCAACTTGATATTCTGCGTCTGGGCTTCTTGCAGTTTCGAGCGGCGAAACTCGTCAAGATCCGTGATATCCGCCTCGTCGAATTGCGTGACCTGAGGGACGGTGATCCAACTGCGTTGCAGATTCTGCCCCGTGCTGCGTTTGACCTTCGACAACGGCCGCAATTCCGTCTTGCCATACCTAGAAAAATCCACAGCTGTGACCGCGGGCATTACACCAGCCGCTCCGCCCGAGTGGGCGCCGGAGAGCGCCTTGCGGGTAAAGGCGTAAACATCTTCTTTCAGGATCCGGCCCTTGGGACCGCTGCCTTGGACGAGCCCAAGATCGGCGCCCAACTCGCGCGCGGCCCGCCGCACCGAGGGACTGGCATGGGAGCGGGCCGAACGGCTACCGCGGACCGTCTCGGCACCTTGCGGAAGCCCGGCCGGCGGTGCCCGCGTTGCGGCGACAGGGCGTGGACCTTCCTTGGGCGCCGGCGCAGGGCGTGAGGCCACCGGCGCCGGGATATCCGCAATGTCCTGGGCGGGTGCATCGTCCGCTAGCGGGCTCAATACCAGGATTGCCGATCCCTCCGCTACCTTTTCGCCGACTTTGACGCGGATGTCTTTAACGATTCCGGCATAGGGAGAGGGTACCTCCATGGCCGCCTTATCACTCTCGATGGTGATGAGCGGCGTCTCCACCTGGATTGTATCGCCCGGTTTGACCAGAATTTCGATGACATCCACATCTTTGAAGTCACCGATATCGGGCACCAGGACCTCGCGTTCAGCCGTCATGGATCCCAATGTACCCGGCTGAAATGATTAGATTATAAGTGTAGGCTTTAAGAGGAAGGCGAAAAAGCATGGCATTTTCCTTAACGAGGAATGCGCTCGGATGATTAGATTACATCAATTCAAACGCCAATGGGGGATGCCCAATCCCAGCCCCTTCTGCATGAAGGTCGAGACCTATTTGCGTATGACGGGGCTTGCCTACGAGGTCATCGAGGAAGCATCTCCCTTGAGCGCCCCCAAGAAGAAACTGCCTTACATCGACGACGGGGAGAAGGTGATCCCGGACTCGGGTTTCATCATCGACTATCTCAAGGCGAGCTACGGAAACCCGCTCGACGGCGGTCTGTCGCGCGCGCAGCAAGCCGAAGCGCATCTGATGCGGCGTTTGTGCGAAGAGAGCCTGCTTTGGCCCGTCGTGTATTCTCGTTGGATCGACGACAGCGGGTGGAGCGTCATCAAACCGGCCTTCTTTGGCGCCTTGCCTCCCGTGCTGCGGGACGCCGTGCCCTGGCTCGCGCAACGGCGCGTCAAACGCATGCTTTGGCTGCAAGGCATGGGCCGTCACCGGCCCGAGGAGATCTATCGCCTCGGCATCGAGGATCTCGCGGCGATCGCCGCCTGCTTAGGAGACAAACCGTTTCTCCTCGGCACGGCACCGGCCTCGACCGATGCCGTGGCCTATGCGACCCTCGCCAATATCATCGCTCCGCCGATCGCATCGCCTCTCAAGGACTATGTCTTGTCTCAGGAGAATGTCATCGCCTATTGCGAACGGATGCGTGAGCGGTACTACGATGCGGTTTAGGCCGCCGATGCGTCAGACGTTTACGGGACTCGGTTTCTCAGGGTCAACGCCGTATCTCCGCAGGGCTTCAACCACGATGCTGTGCGGGACGCTGCCTTCATCGGCCAGGGTCTTGAGCGCCGCGACGGCGATGTAGTAACGGCTGATCTCGAAAAACTCCCGCAGCTCGGCGCGTGTATCGCTGCGGCCATAACCGTCGGTGCCGAGCACGGCGTAACGCCGAGGCACGAAGCAACGGATCTGGTCGGCGTAGGCTTTCATATAGTCGCTCGCGGCGATCACCGGACAGGATCGTTCATTCAGGCAGGCGCTGACATAGCTCACCTTGGGCGTGGCCTGCGGATGGTGTCGATTCCAGCGCTCGCACTCCAGGCCCTCGCGCCGCAACTCGGTAAAGCTGGTCACACTCCACACATCGGCAGCGATGTCGAAATCCTGTTCTAGCAACCGGGCGGCGGCGAGGACTTCATGGAGGATGGCGCCCGAGCCCAGGAGTTGGACCTTGCCGCCGGCCCCGCCATCCTTGAACCGGTACATACCGCGCAGCACGCCTTCCTCGCTGCCCTCGGGTTTCGCGGGATGAGCGTAGTTCTCGTTGGCCACGGTGAGGTAGTAGAAGATGTCCTCCTGCAACTCGACCATGCGCCGCAACCCTTCTTGCACGATGAGCGCGATCTCGAAGGCGAAGGCCGGATCATAGCCGATGCAGCTTGGGAGACCGGCCGCGAGCAGATGGCTATGTCCATCCTGGTGCTGAAGGCCTTCCCCGGCCAGCGTGGTGCGCCCTGAAGTCCCGCCGATGAGAAACCCACGCGCGCGGCTATCGCCCGCGGCCCACAATAAATCACCGACGCGTTGAAATCCGAACATGGAGTAAAAGATGTAGAAGGGAACCATTTGCACGCCGTGGTTGCTGTATGAGGTCCCCGCGGCGATCCAAGACGAGATCGATCCCGCCTCGGTGATACCTTCTTCGAGGATTTGCCCGCCGCGGTCTTCACGGTAATAGAGCAATTGACCGTGATCCACGGGTTCGTAGAGCTGGCCCACGGAGGAGTAAATACCGAACTGCCGGAACATACCTTCCATGCCGAAGGTGCGCGCTTCATCGGCCACGATGGGAACGACGTGCCGGCCAATGGCTGGATCTTTGATCACACCGTTCAACAGGCGCACAAAGGCCATGGTCGTAGAGATCTCTCGCCCCTCGGTTCCCTTGAGCAGGGGCTCGAAAGTACGTGCTTCTGGAAGCTGAAGCGGCGGGGCCGTGCGCCGGCGCTGAGGCAGGTCCCCACCGAGGGCCTGACGGCGCTCCGCGAGATAGCGCCGCTCGGCGCTGTCTTCGGGCGGACGGTAGAAGGGGGCCGCGGCGATGGCTTCATCCGAAATCGGAATGTTGAAGCGATCGCGAAAGCCTTTGAGCGCCTCCTCGCCCATCTTCTTCTGCTGGTGGGTGAAATTCTGTCCCTCGCCGGACTCGCCCATGCCGTAACCCTTGATGGTCTTGGCCAGGATCACCGTCGGTTGGCCGCTATGCTTGACCGCCTGCGCGTAGGCGGCGTAGACCTTGTGGGGGTCGTGACCGCCGCGGTTGAGGCGCCACAGATCCGCATCGCTCATATTCGCGACCAGGGCCTTGAGCTCCGGATACTTGCCGAAGAAATGCGCGCGTACATAATCTCCGCCCTTGGCGGCGTATGCCTGGTACTCGCCGTCCACGCACTCCTCCATCCGCTTGAGCAAAAGACCGCCGGTGTCGCGCGCGATGAGCGGATCCCAGTAAGAGCCCCAGATCACCTTGATGACGTTCCAACCGGCGCCGCGAAAAACCGCTTCGAGCTCTTGAATGATCTTGCCGTTTCCGCGCACCGGGCCGTCGAGCCGCTGTAGATTGCAGTTGATGACGAAGATGAGATTGTCGAGCCGCTCGCGCGCGCCGAGGCTGATCGCGCCCAAGGATTCCGGCTCATCCATCTCGCCATCGCCGATGAAAGCCCAGACTTTACGATCGCTTCCGTCAACCAGCCCGCGATCGTGAAGATAGCGCATGAAGCGGGCTTGATAGATGGCCGTGATGGGCGTGAGCCCCATGGAGACGGTCGGGAATTGCCAGAAGTCCGGCATCAGGCGCGGGTGAGGATAGGATGAGAGGCCCTTCCCAGCGATCTCGCGGCGGAAGTAGCGCAATTGCTCCTCACTGAGCCGTCCTTCGACGAAGGCGCGCGCATAGAGGCCGGGCGCCGAATGACCCTGAAAATAAACCAGATCCCCGCCGTGGCGCGCGCTCGGCGCGCGAAAGAAATGGTTAAGCCCCACATCATACAGCGTGGCGCAGGAGGCAAAGCTTGCGATGTGGCCGCCGATCCCGGGGTTGTCCCGGTTCGCTTGTACCACCATCGCCATCGCGTTCCAACGGATGATGGATCGGATCCGCCATTCGATCGCCGCATCCCCCGGCGAGCGTTCTTCCTTCGCGGGTGGGATGGTGTTTAGATACGCTGTGTTAGCGGAATAGGGGAGATAGGCTCCGGAGCGGCGGGCTTTCTCGACCAACTTCTCCAGCAGAAAATGAGCCCGCCCGGTGCCCTCGCGCTCGATGACGGCCTCGAGGGATTCGATCCACTCTTGGGTCTCTTGGGGGTCCGGGTCGGGGTGATTTTCCATGCTCTTGGCGCTGCTCGCTACGATTTTTTCATAACCTCTCAGGCTTCATGCGTGATCTTAGTTCACCGCTCGGCGGTGTTTCCAGTCGCGCCTCGGCGCCTACCGGGGATCCGCTTCAAGTATACTTAGGGAAACTCTGAATAAGTGTTATGAGCACGCCCAGCTGCGCGAAGCCGCGGAGCGAGTCGCGAGACATATCATTTGGATAGGCGAGCGGCGCGCGAGCACGCGACAAAGCAGATGGGCGGCGCAGTAGCTTATTCAGATTTTCCTTGGGGCAATGATTATTCGAGACGATGCCTATGCCGTTCCCGCTTAAGCTCCAACAACATAAGGCGCTTCCCGGTAAAACGGCCCTCGACGCGCTAGAGCACTGGATTGCGTTGCTGCCGGCCGCGGACTTCGAGCAAACCTGCGGAACGTTGCCTTACGGTGATTTTATCCTGCGTGTATGCCGCCGAACCGACAAGCCGCAGCGGGATCGCTCGCCCGTGGTCTTGAATCTGCCGAATGGCATCGCATCTCAACTATCTGTCGCGGGCGCCGGCGATAAGACGTCCGCTTTCGATCTACTGACGCTCGCACGCCGCTTGGTGGCGGACCCGCTACGCGGCGGGCCGTCCGAGATCGGTATCGTCATCGCGGGATTTCATGGCGCAGAGGCCAAACGCATGGCCGAGGCGCTGCTGGCGGCCGTGCTTGCGGCGATCGCGGAGATGCCTCGCTACAAGCGTTCGCGGCAGGAGCGGCAAGCGCTCAAACTCGTACGCTTATACGGTGCCGAGCCGAAAGATGGGTTTCAGCGGACCTTCGCGGAAGCCGAGGGTAATAATCTTGCCCGCTACCTCACCGGTCTCCCGCCTAATGCGTTGACGCCGCGCCTCTATCGCAAACGGGTAGCGGTGCTCGCCAAGGAAAACGGCTGGAGGATGGAATTCCTGGACACCCGAGCGCTCGCGCAAAAAAAAGCCGGCGCGTTCTTGGCCGTGGCCCAAGGGAGTCCCGAACCGGACGCCGGCATCATCCACCTCCAATATCACCCGGCTCGCAAGCGCGAGCGGGGCGGCGTCACGCTGGTCGGGAAGGGGATCTGTTTTGACACGGGCGGCGTGAATCTCAAACCCGCGAACTTCATGCTCGGCATGCACAAGGATATGCAAGGCAGTGCGGTGGCGCTCGGGACCTTGCTCGCCTTGACGCGCTTGCAGGTCCCCTTCCCGGTGCACTGTTGGATGGCGCTGGCGACCAACCACATCGGACCGCGCGCGTATAAACCCAATGATGTGGTGACGGCCTCGGACGGGACCACCATCGAGGTGATCAACACGGACGCCGAAGGACGCATGGTATTGGCGGATACGCTCGCGCTCGCCTCGGGCGAAAAGCCGGCCTTGATAATTGATTTCGCAACCTTGACCGGATCGTGCAAGCGCGCGCTCGGCAATGCATACAGCGGCGTGTTTACCAATCGGCCCGAGTACCTGCCGGGCTTAATCGCGGCCGGAAGGGATAGCGGTGAACGCGTGTGGCCGTTTCCGGCCGATGAAGACTATGATGAATTCCTAGAAAGCACCGTGGCGGACACCAAGCAATGCCATGAAGAAGGCATCGCCGATCACATCGTCGCTGCGCGCTTTCTACAGCGCTTTGTCAAGCACGATATCCCCTGGATACACGTGGATCTCTCCAGCGGAACGCACAAGGGCGGCCTGGCGCATGTCCCGAGTGATATCACCGGCTTTGGCGTGAGGTTCGCGCTTAACCTCCTGTTGGACAAAAAGCTGATCGGCTAGCGGCACACTCTTCCAGAATGGCCAGCCGCTACATTCTTTAAATAACATACATTAGGATCCCAGCCTTGGTTTACCGATCAAACAAGGCAACGTTAAAGTCCTACGGGAGAAAAAAATGAGCATGTTGCAAGAATTTAAAGCCTTTGCGATGAGGGGCAACGTGGTTGACATGGCCGTCGGTATCATCGTCGGCGCCGCCTTCGGAAAAATCGTGTCATCCTTCGTAGAGGATGTCATCATGCCTCCGATCGGTTTTCTTATCGGGGGTGTCGACTTTGCCGCTCTGGCGATCACGTTGCAGTCAGCCGCGGGGGAAGTCCCCGCAGTTACGTTGAACTATGGTAAATTTGTCCAAACGGTATTCGATTTCACTATCGTCGCATTTGCTATTTTCATTGCGATAAAGGCGATGAATGCCCTGAAAAAACAAAATGAAGCGCCTGCGGAGCCGCCGCCACCGTCGAAAGAAGAGCTGCTGTTAACGGAAATTCGAGACCTGATAAAGGAGCGCAGGTAAATAGAAGATGTCATTAAAGGGTCCAGGCTCCGCTGACGGACCTATCCCCCGCGGGTAGTTGTCTCAGTTTGAATTTCGGCTTCGACCCGAAGCGGTCATTGCTGACTATGGACCTGGAACTAACTCTGGGTGTGGACTAGAACGGTGAGCGCGCAGGGTGACGTCTTGCAGGAATAGGTAGCTCGAAAGAACCGCCAGGCAGGTCAGACGATCACGCGAATTTGACCACTCAGTAGCCGCTTGCACGACTGCAAGTGAGGGGGATGAATTGTGGCAGTATCAGTAATTCGCCTATTACACCCTCTACGATTGCGATCTGCGCGGGTCAACGGCCGTGGTCATTGGGGGTGAGGCGCGCGGGTTGCGCCGGCTCACCCGTAAGCTTTGCGATCGCCTGGTTCGCATCCCGATGGTCGGCCGCTATCGGCGCCAGCGCGTTAGACGACTGAAATCCGTTCTTTCATCTCGATGGTGCCCCCCTATTGTAGCGGCCCACCAACCGCCGGCGGCGCCGGCCAACAAGGAGGCCGCGGTAAGAAACGCCAACAGAATTCCGAGCTTTCGCGCAGCCTCAGCGGCGGCCTTGGCTTCTTCGCTGAGCTGTCGGGCAGCGGCAAAGGCCTCATCTACACGTGCGGCTGCTTGTTCCTGCGGCAGGCCGGCGCGGGATGCGACGACGTCCACGAGGTATTGCCGGTCAGCAGAGGAGGGCGAAGCTTCCGAGTCGACGCTGGCCGCCAATATACGCCCGATCTCTTCCGACGATACCGACGCGTTGGAGCGTAATAGGCGATCCGCGGTCAAGCTCAAAGGATCGACCTTCTCAAGTGCTTTGCCCGCGACCTCTGCCGTGACAGTTCCTGCGACTTCCGCGCCCGCTTTGGCAACACCCAGTGTCGCAGTGGTCGCAAGGTATGCCCCAAATAGCGTCGCCAACGCCCATACAACCAATCCATGGACGCCATCTCTCACCTCGACCTCATGATCCGTTACGTCGGCGATGCGTCTGCGCATGCGGCCAGCGAGATATCCACCGGCCATCAGGCTGGAGACGATCACCCATAACGTCCACAGACCCGTCGCGATAATGAACCCGGTTCGGGACCAGCCTTCCCCCGAGTATGGCGACGCTACACTCAGCCCGATGGCCGATCCGAAGGTCACCATAACAAAAGCAAACGCGGCGCTGAGGAGCGCGCCGGCAAGTATGGCAGGCCACTCGACATAGGGTATTCCCAACGCATTCGAGCTGATGACTTCGTCAGGTCTCGCTGCATGATTCATAGACAAGTCTCCGTTGTGTGTAATTGCGCCCTGTTCAGCGCGTGCTGAGGAGTTACCGTATAAGCCGGTCAACGCAGCCCCAGAAAGGATAGGATTGCTAGAATTACCACGATCATACCTATTAGATAAATGATGCCGTTCATGAATACTCTCCCGAAAGCATAATGATCGCCGGCGCTGCCGACACCTCAGCGACGCAGGGGGCAAGCCCATATCCGCTGGTGCATTAGTTTGGGCAAGACGTATGCCATGCGGCGCGACACTGATTATTGCTCCACATCAACGTGCTGAGATGTTCTGGCACTTCGAGGGTTGTAAACCTTGCAAGTGATCCGTGTATGCACTGCATAGCTCATCTGGTTCTGCTGACGAAGTATAGACTTTATGACGAAACACAACCGCCTAATCGTAGATCCGCGTTAAAAGTGTTCCATTCTTTAAGCCGGTTCTTTGATACGTCCACGCGGACCGTGAGATAGCCTTGAAACGATCCAGTCGATAAGCAAGCGCGGGTGGTGGGCGGCGAGTGTATGGTCACCGCGGGCTGTAAAATTTACATCGGCGACGGTAATCCTTACCGCTGTCAACGGATGAGTTCGTTATTTTTTCGATGGAAGGCGGTATCGCCTACTCGTGAGCGTGCGTCACCGTGTTGTAAGACTTGGGCTTGCACTCTATAAGGATCGGAAATTCAACGCGGTGTCGCAAAAGCGTGGCGTCTTCTTGGTGGAGGAGGATGAGTGATTGGGGAGGGGTCCATGTCCCCAAATACACAAGTTTGGCACTACACCAGCCTCGAAGCGGTCATTGCGATGCTGCGTGATCGCCAAATGCGTTTGACGCGTATTGTAGTTTCCACGATCCGTTCGAGGGCTCTGTGCCAAAAAAGACAATTGATGATCAGGTCGTCACCTTTGGGGGCGCTCAGGCGAGGGAGATGATGCTGAGAAGCATCGCTACTCATTACCCCGGTATGCACGTCCCTCGGAGTGGCGACCGTTGGGCACGAATGACCAAATTTCCCGAGATAAGACACACTCCGCTCATGCAATATGCTGGACGTCTGGCGATGAGTCAGAGGCCATGTGGCGGCTATGTTGCCCCGATGGCGAGAACGAAAAGGAGAAGGGCCAGGGGTTGGCATTGCGTTCGACACTAGCCAAATTGGAAGCGTTCGTAGCACACCATGATCTGTTTATAAGCCCCGTGAGTTATCGCTTCTATCATGAAGGGGATGGATTTGACGATGAGTTAGATCCATTCATGGATAAACGCAAGGGGTTCGAGTGCGAGCAGGAAGTCTGGATACTAAAGTATGACGAGGCCCACTATAGCAAGCTCAGGAGCTGTGACGAGCCCGAGTATCCTGAGTTCAGTAACTCCCTCGTTGAAAACGGCACTGCGGCACTCCCTGACGAACTGCCGAAGTACGTACTTCTCGATTGGTCACTGACGGGAGCCATTCACGCGATAACGGTAAGCCCGTACACGTTCGAAGCCTATGAGTCCAAAGCACGACGTGATATCGCGGCTATCGATCCCTTGGTCGTTGTGGAATTGTCTGTTCTCAGCGAACGCCGCTTTGCTCCGAATTTCTAAATAGCGGCAATGCGGACATAGGCGTGCGCGTGCCGGTGGGTGGCCGACGAGCAGATCACTGCAGCTCATGTTAAGCATCGGACGTCCGCTATCGGGAAGTTCATCCGGTGCACGCGACCGGCTGCTCCTGGCCCGATAGCCGAAATTCAAACTGAGACACTACCCGCCCGCGTCATCCATAGCACTACCGAAAGTGGTTTGCTAGACTCTAGGGGTATACTTCTAACCACACGGCGGGAGAGGTCTATGCCGCAACGGAGAGATTTCCTCAAAGGTCTAGGCGGAGCCACTCTTGCGCTAGCGGGGGATGCGCTCATGCCCAGGGTCGCACGCGCGTTCGGGGGCGAACATGATGCGCTCGCCGCGCCGCCTCTTGAGGTTCTTCCCGGCAAAAGGCCGCTCATCCGACGCACCTACCGGCCGCCGAATTTCGAGACGCCAATCCATTACTTCAATGAGGTTTTCACGCCGAATGACGCTTTTTTTGTCCGCTATCATCTCGCGAACATCCCGCGTGTCGACAGTAAGTTGTGGCGGTTGCGTGTCGAGGGCGATGCCGTCAAGAACGTCTCGGAGTTTAGTCTAGAAACGTTGCGGCGCGACTTCGAACGCGTGGAGATCGCGGCGGTGAACCAGTGCGCTGGAAACCGCCGGGGATTATTCGAGCCGCGCGCGCCGGGCGTCCAATGGGGTCACGGCGCCATGGGTAACGCGCGTTGGAGCGGTGTGCGACTCGGAGACGTGCTGCGCCGCGTCGGGTTCAAGAACGGCGCCCTGGAAGTCGCCTTCGATGGCGCGGATGCGCCGCTCGTCGCTAAAACACCGGACTTTATCAAAAGCCTTCCCCTGTGGAAGGCCTTGGACGAGGATACCATCATCGCCTTCGAGATGAATGGGGAACCGCTACCGCATTGGAACGGCTATCCGGCTCGCCTGGTGGTCCCCGGTTGGACGGCCACTTATTGGGTCAAGCATCTGGTGTCGATCAGAGTCGGATTAAAACCCTACGATGGCTTCTGGATGAGCACGGCCTACCGCGTCCCCAAAGGAGCGTTCCTTGCGACGCGCGAGTTTAGTTCCCAGACCGGTGAAGCCAATACGCCGGTCACCGAATTGGTCGTTAATTCGCTGCTTACGAACGTTAAAGACCACGATGAATTCCTGTTGCACCGGCAGATCGAGGTGAAAGGAATCGCCTGGGACGGCGGCTACGGGATCCAGAAGGTCGAGGTATCGAAAGACGACGGCCGAAGCTGGACGCCGGCGGAGCTGGGCGGCGATCACGGCCGATATTCCTGGCGGCCTTGGAGCTTCCGTTTTACGCCTCTAGAGAAGGGCAAGCACGTGCTGCTGGCGAAGGCCACCAACCGTAACGGCGATACGCAAGGAAGCAAGCTGATCTTGAATCCAGCCGGCTATCATCATAACCTGGTGCAGCGCGTCCGCTTTAAAGTGGTGTAGTTAAAATGACACTTCGGTTAATCTGCTTGTTCGCATTTTCGGCGGCAGCGCTCGCCGAGGAGAATTCTATAAAGCTGCAAGACGCCCCGGGAAAGAGTCTGATCGAGGCTCATTGCCGGACTTGTCACAGCCTCGATTACATCGAGATGAACGCCGGCATCCTGGACGCCGCGGGCTGGGAAAAGAGCGTGAATAAAATGATCGACGTGATGGGGGCGAGCATCCCCCGGGGCGAGGTACCGGGAATCGTCACCTACCTTCGTCAATCCTACGGCAAGGCGCGAGAGTAAAGGAATCTCTGCAAAAGTTACTGCGCAGCCCATCTACTTTGCCGCGTGCTCGCGCGTCGCTCGCCTATCTACCTGATATGTCTCGCGACTCGCTCCGCGGCTTCGCGCATCTGGGCTTGCTCGCGACACTTTTGCAGAGATTCCTATAGCGCTTTCGCGCCAGGCATGCTCCGGGATTGGGGTTTCGGCGCGAAAGTGCCTGGGCCGTGATGACACGGTCACGCAAGCATCACGATCTCATCGCGCGGTTTCGGGGATTGGCGAGTCCTGAGGAAGCCGAGCGCCAGCAACCGGTCCCGCCGCGCTTGCCGTTTTCGTTCCCGCTCTCGCTCCTCGCCGTACAAGCGCCATTGAAAATAAGCGATGACCGCGAGGTGATAGAGAAACCAAAGAATAGGAATCCAGGGTTCCATGACTCTATCGGCCGGCCACGCCGGCCGTCCGCTCACAGCGTAAACGATATAGGCATCTTACATCGCGTTTATCGACGGTACCAACGGCTTTCAGGATAACCCTTGACTTTGCGATCCCCTCACGGATACTAGGACCTATGAACTCTTTCATTCTCACCAACCAACTTCTCATCGCCATGCCCGGTCTCGCGGATCCTAACTTCCATAAGACCGTGACCTACGTGTGCGCCCATAGCGATGAAGGCGCGATGGGCATCATTATTAATCGGCCAACTAACATTAATTTAGGCGAAGTGCTCACGCAAATGGAGCTTGTGGCCACGAACCCGAAGATCAGTGATCTTCCGGTGTTTCAAGGAGGACCCGTTCACCGCGAGCGCGGTTTTATCATCTATCAACCGCTGAGTCACTGGGAACCCATGATCAAGGTCAGCGATGACTGTGGGGTCGCGACCTCTCGGGATATCCTCGAGGCCATCTGCCACGGCAACGGGCCGCAGCAAGCGTTGGTTGCTCTCGGATATGCGGGTTGGGGCGCCGGGCAACTGGAGCGCGAGATGGCGGAAAACGCGTGGCTGAACGGCCCCGCCAATCAAGAGATCTTGTTTGAAATAGCGCCCGAACGGCGCTGGGAGTCGGCGGCTGCCTTGATCGGTGTCGATATCGACCGGCTAGCGCCGGATGCGGGCCACGCATGAATGCCGCCTCGAGCAGCGTGCTCGGCTTCGATTTTGGCACCAAACGCATCGGTGTGGCGGTGGGGCAGACCATTACCCGCACCGCCAATCCGCTCGCAACGGTACGCGCCTCGGATGGCAGGCCGGATTGGTACGCGATTAACGTCTTGATCGACGCCTGGACGCCCGCTGCGATCGTGGTAGGTATGCCCGTCAACATGGACGGCAGTGAGCACACGCTCGCGCCGGCGGCGTTGCGGTTCGCGAGCCAGCTCGCGGGCCGTTTTGGCCTGCCGGTTTATACGGTGGACGAGCGGCTGTCGTCTTACGAGGCCCGTTCCCGGGAACCGGAGAGGAAGCGCGGTCCGGTGGATGCAGTCGCGGCGCAAGTGATTCTGGAGACGTGGTTCGCAGATCCCGCGCCGCGCTCGGAGAGCTGGAGGGGTCCACGTGTTGAAAACGGCGATCGCTCATTCTGAAGTCCTGGATCTCATCACCCGGATGGCGGCGGACCTCAAAGCCGGGATGCGGCCCGGAGCCGCGCTGGTCGGGATCCATACGGGCGGGGTCTGGGTGGCCGAACATTTGAACCGCCACTTGAGCCTGCCGGATCCGCTCGGTGAGCTCAACATCGCGTTTTATCGCGATGACTTCAGCCATATCGGGATGCATCCGAGCGTACGGCCCTCGACCCTGCCCTTCGATGTGGACGGGCGGCATATCGTACTCGTCGATGACGTCCTGTTTACCGGGCGCACGGTTCGGGCGGCGCTGAACGAGATCTTCGATTACGGCCGTCCGGCGAGCGTGATGCTTGTGGTCTTGGTCGATCGGAGCGGGCGGGAGCTTCCGATTCAACCCGATGTCACCGGTACGACGATGGATTTGCCCACTGGGCAGCACGTCAAGCTCATTGGCCCGGACCCGCTGTCGCTGGTAGTCCAAAGAGCCGCATGAAGCCGCATCAGATCCAGATTGATGAGCAAGGCCGCCTTAAACACTTTATCAGCATCGAAGGACTCCCGCGTGATTTATTGATCGCGATCCTCGATGCCGCGCAGTCCTTTGCCGGTGTCGGAGAGCGCGCGATCAAAAAACTGCCGCTGCTGCGCGGGAAGACCATTGCGACTCTGTTCTTTGAGCCGAGCACGCGCACGCGGACGACCTTTGAGCTGGCGGCTAAGCGGCTCTCGGCCGACGTCCTCAATATCAACGTCCAAAGCTCCGCCACGCGCAAGGGCGAGTCGCTTCTCGACACCTTACGCACGCTCGAGGCGATGCACTGCGATATGTTTGTGGTGCGCCACCCGATGAGCGGCGCGGCGCAACTCATCGCCTCGCATGTAGCCCCCCACGTCCGGGTGATTAATGCCGGGGATGGCCGCCACGAGCACCCCACCCAGGCGGTACTCGATTGTTTTACCATCCGCCGGGTCAAGGGCGATCTCTCCAGTCTGGTCGTCGCCATCGTGGGCGATGTCCTGCACTCGCGCGTGGCGCGATCGGACATCCACGCCTTGAATATTCTCGGCGTGGGGGAGCTTCGCGTCGTGGGACCGAAGACCTTGATCCCCCCCGGGGTTGAGGCGCTCGGCGTGCGAGTGTTTTACGATCTCGAGCCAGGACTCCGCGATGCGGATGTGGTGATCATGCTGCGCCTGCAAAACGAGCGCATGCAGGGGACCTTGCTGCCGAGTGCCCATGAGTACTTTCAAGCCTATGGCTTGACCGCCGCGAAGCTTGCCGTCGCGAGACCCGATGTAACCGTAATGCACCCGGGACCGATCAACCGCGGCGTCGAGATCGACACCGCGGTCGCCGATGGCCCGCATTCGGTCATTCTGCAGCAGGTGAGCCACGGGATCGCGGTGCGCATGGCGATCATGTCGATGGCCATGGGCAGTCAGGCGGCGCCGCGCCGGACACGCTGAGATGCGGCTGCGGATTACAGGCGGCCGCATCCTCGACCCGGCCCAGAATCTCGATGGAATCCATGATCTCCATGTCGCCGCGGGACGGATCGTCGCGATAGGCGATCCACCCGAGGGGTTTACCGTCGAGCGCGAGATCGATGCCCGCGGTCGCATCGTGTGCCCCGGCTTGGTCGATCTCAGCGCCAGGCTTCGGGAGCCCGGTGAAGAACACAAGGCGACGATCGCCACGGAGACTCGCGCGGCGGCGATGGCGGGTATCACGACCCTCTGCTGTCCTCCCGACACCGATCCCGTTATCGATACGCCCGCGGTGGCCGAGCTGATTCACCAGCGTGCCGAGCAAAGCGGCCGCGCCCGCGTAGTTTGCCTGGGGGCGCTCACTCACGGGCTCAAAGCCGAGCAATTAGCCGAGATGCGCGCGCTCAAGAGAATCGGCTGCGCCGGGGTGAGCAATGCCTTGGTGCCTATCGCCAATACCGAGGTCCTGCGGCGTGCGATGGAATACGCCGCGACCTGTGATTTAACCCTGTTCCTTCACCCGGAGGATCCGTGGCTCTCACAAGGGGTAATGCACGAAGGACCGATCAGTACGCGGCTCGGTTTACCGGCGGTTCCGGAAACCGCGGAGACGATCGCGCTCAGCCGCGATCTCCTGCTGCTCGAACAAACGGGCGCGCGCGCCCACTTCTGCCGCCTATCGGCGCGGCGCTCCGTTGAAATCATCAAAGCCGCAAGCGACCGGGGCCTGCGGATTAGCGCCGATGTGAGCGCCCACCACTTGCATCTGATCGATGTCGATGTGGGCGACTACGATAGCAGATGTCACGTGCGTCCGCCGCTGCGCTCCCCGCGCGATCGCGATGGCCTCCGCGAGGGGCTCAGGGACAGCGTGATCAGCGCGATTTGTTCAGATCACCAGCCTCACGATCGGGACGCAAAGGATGCCCCGTTCGAGGCAACCGAGCCCGGTATTTCGGCGCTCCAGTCGTTGTTGCCCTTGACACTGGCCTTGGTGGAAGACAAGGTTCTGAATCTTTCCCAAGCGCTGGCCGCGATCACCTGCCAGCCCGCGCGGATTCTCGGGATCGAGGCGGGGACGCTGCGCGTCGGCGCGGGCGCCGATATTTGCATCTTTGACCCCGAGGCGCATTGGACATTGACCGAAGAGAACATCGCCAGCGCCGGCAAGAATACGCCCTTCAAGGGGTGGGATTTCAAGGGCAAAGTCATGCACACTCTCTTCGGTGGCAAGCTGGTGTACACCGAAGCGAGCCGATGAACGCTACGCGGGGAACGATATTCGTCGAAGATGCGGAAGTCGTCAGCCACGAGACGCACGCGGGTGATCAGCACGTATTGAGGCTTTTATCGCCGCAAACCGCGGCCCGCGCGCAACCGGGCAACTTCATTCACATCCAGTGTGATCCGGCAATCCTGATGCGGCGTCCCATGTCCATCATGCGGGTCGAGCGACGCCAGGGACAGATCGATATCCTGTACAAGATCCACGGCCTTGGGACCGAGCTGCTGGCGAAGAAGCGCCCCGGCGATGTCCTGAATCTCGTGGGCCCGATCGGCGTCCCGTTCAAATTGAGCGGCTATCGCCCGCGGCCGCTGCTGATCGGAGGGGGCGTCGGGATCCCGCCCATGATTTTCTTGAGCGAGCACATGAAGAGTCCAGGGGCTCGCGTCAAGCCGCTCATCCTCATGGGGTCCGAGGTCCCGTTTCCGTTTCGGCCGCGTCCGTCGCAGTTCCTGGTTCCGGGAATACCGGCGGAGGTGATCGCGGCCATGCCGCTCATGGAAGATTGGGGTTTCCCGAGCCGTTTGGCGAGCATGAAAAGTCTCCCCGGTTGCTTCGAGGGCAATATCACCGACCTCGCCCGCCATTGGCTCGCCGCTCTCGATGCCGGCCAACGCGCGGACGTCGAGGTCTTCGCCTGCGGACCGACCGCGATGCTGCGCTCCGTGATCGCGCTGGTCCGCGAGTATCAGCTTCCTTGTCAGGTATCGCTCGAGGAGTACATGGCCTGCGCCGTCGGCGGGTGCGCAGGCTGTAACGTTCGCATCAACAC
>Ga0208612_1000380_pt1 | contig 20082 bp, 13 predicted proteins | sample AntDryMetagUQ889_FD_188089 | JGI IMG/M metagenome (GOLD analysis project Ga0208612, IMG submission 188089) | Polar desert microbial communities from Antarctic Dry Valleys - UQ889 (SPAdes) | ecosystem: Environmental > Terrestrial > Soil > Desert | place: Antarctic Dry Valleys | collected 2008-12-31 | reverse complement strand
CAACGTGTAGTCCTCCTCGCCCATCATCACGGGCGGGTAGAACTCTCACAAGCACCGGACCGAACTCAGGGGGTCACGCCACACGTTCGTCGACCACGCGCTGCGGCACGGCGACTCGCTTGTGGGGCTAACGCGGCGGCAGATCGAGTCGTTTCACTGGAACTCCTCGGCGCCCGGCTTCGAGGCGGTGCGCATCCGCGATCACCTCACCAAGGCGGCGGAGTTGCGGACGCAAATCCGCGAGGCGGGCGACGACGAGTCCGACTGGGTCTTGCGCGACCTCTGGGACGAGGCGCAGACGGAGCTGTCGCAGGTGCGGCTACTGGGCGACCTGGTCCCAGCGGCCTTCTTCTCCGGCGCGAAGCCAAAGGAGCGCGAGACGAAGCGGGCCGAGCTCGCGAGCGCTGTCCAGGCCGGTGATGTCGAGCGCCACCGCGACTGGATCGAAGAGTGGCGGTGCGCCGAGCAGCCGCTCGTTCCGTTCCATTGGGACATCGAGTTCCCGGAGGCGTTTGACCGCAAGCCTGCCGGGTTCGATGCGATCATCGGCAACCCGCCGTTCGCGGGCGGGAGAAACCTCTCGGCCACCCAGGGCAAGGTCTACTCGGAATGGCTACTCGCTCTTCATGAGGGCGCCTCGGGCGGCGCAGACCTGGTCGCCCACTTCTTCCGTCGTGCGTTCGACCTTCTGCGGATGAACGGGAGCTTTGGGCTGATCGCCACGAACACGATCGGTCAGGGCGACACCCGCGCGACCGGCCTGCGCTGGATCTGCACCCACGGCGGGGAGATCTACGACGCGCGCAAGCGCGTGAAGTGGCCTGGTCTCGCGGCGGTGATAGTCAGCGTGGTGAGCGTGGCCAAGGGCACGTTTGCCGGAGGGAAGCGCCTCGACGGCCGCGCCGTTGACAGGATCACGGCGTTCCTTATTCACCGGGGAGGTCACGACGATCCTCAGCGGCTCGCCGCTAACCGAGGCAAGAGCTTCCAGGGGAGCATCCTCCTTGGAATGGGCTTCACGTTCGACGACACTGACACGAAGGGCGTCGCGTCACCGCTGGCCGAGATGTCCCGGTTGATCATAGAGAATCCCGCCAACGTCGAGGTGATCTTCCCGTACGTCGGGGGCGAGGAGGTCAACACGAGTCCCACCCAAGAGCATCACAGGTACGTCATCAACTTCGGCGAGTTTGACGAAGAGGAGTGCCGCCAGAGGTGGCCTGAGCCCTTCACGATCGTTGAGTCGACCGTGAAGCCAGACCGGATTACCAAAGACGCGCAACGGTACCCGCGCATGGTGCACGAGTGGTGGAAGTTCTGGAACGCTCGCGCTGAGCTCAAAGTTGCCACAGCGGGACTGGAGCGGGTGTTGGTTACCAACTGCGGCGCAACGCCACATCTCGCGCTCGCCTTTCAGCCATCGAATATGGTGTTCGCGAACACGCTCGCGGTCTTTTCGCTCACCACCAACGCCGCCGTCTGCGCCCTTCAATCCCGCCCCCACGAGATCTGGGCTCGCTTCTTCGGCTCGTCCATGAAGGACGACCTCCGCTACACCCCATCCGACTGCTTCGAGACCTTTCCTTTCCCCGAGGGCTGGAAGACGGATTCCACCCTCGAGGCGGTCGGCCAGGTCTACTACGACTTCCGCGCCGCGCTGATGGTCCGCAACGACCAGGGACTGACGAAGACCTACAACCGCTTCCACGATCCCGAGGAGCAGGATCCCGACATCCTCACGCTCCGCTCGCTCCACGCCGATATGGACCGTGCCGTCCTCGACGCCTACGGCTGGCAGAACATCCCGATCGACTGCAAGTTCCTGCTCGACTACGAGGTCGAGGACGACGAGTCCGCGCGAAGGAGGAAGCCCTACCGCTACCGCTGGCCTGATGAGGTCCGCGACGAGGTCCTCGCGCGGCTCATCGAGCTGAACGGCGTACGCGCTGCCGCCGAGCGGCGGGACGGCGCCGCCCACGTGCGGAGCAAGAAGTCGCTCAGGCCGGTGCCTGCCGGCGCGGGGGCGCCTTCCAAGGGCGAGGAGCTCTTCTGATCGCCGACGAGGCGCGGGCCGGTGCCGCCGCGACCGCAGAGGAGGTTCGCGAGCAGCTCGTTGAGGCGCTCGAGCTCGACCTCGTCGGACCGCCGCCGGGGCATGGCCTCGCGGAGGAGCACCTGCCCGGTTGGGTGCGCCCGGCGAACTGGTACCTCACCGGCTTCCTCGTTCCCTTGAACGCACCGGAGGAGCAGAGCTCGGACGCGGATGCCGACGACGACCTCGACGAGGTGCCCGAGGCCGCCGGTCTCGGCGAGGAGAGCACCGACGAGTCGCAACCCGCGAAGAAGGGATTCTTCCCCTCGTCGATGGGGCTTAGCTTCCTCGTTCCGGAAGGGACATCGTCCCTCGGCGTGACCCTGCGATGGGGCGACTACGAGCCGGGCCAGGTCGACGGGAGCGACGGCGAGCCGGTCCAGGTCTGGAAGCGTGTACCGAGGGAAGCGGCGATGACGCTCCCTGTCGGCGGGAGCGCCGGCGCACGCGAGCCACGCCCGGTACCCGAATCCGACGGTCTCGAGCTTCATCTCCTCGAGCGTCCCATCCCGGCCGACGGTCTCGAACAGCAGATCCCCGACGGCACACGCTCTGTATCGCTCTTCCTCGTCAACGGCCGCGCCGCCCTCGCCGATGGGCCTGACCGGGCGTTTGTCTTCCAGCCGGAGCTCGAGGTTCGGGGTGAGCCGGGCTTCGTTGCGCGGCCCGACCTGCGCGGCGCGCAGGGCGAGGACTGGGACGACCAGGTGGCCGATCTGCACTACGCGGACACGCCGGAGTACGCGACCGGCCACGGGGTCTCGGCGGACTGGGAGATCGTTGACGGCGCGTGCACCGTGGTTCGCACCGCCTGGATGCCCCGGGCCGAGGTCGAGAAGACGGCGACCGCCGCTATCACCGGCGTTGAGCTCTCGATGCAGGCACTCGGCGCGCTCGACGATGGCCCCGCCGCCGAGGCCGCGCTCCGCCCGCTCGTGGAGCAGTATCGCGCGTGGATCGACGAGCGCCGCACGGAGGCCCAAGGGCTCTCAAACGGCCGACGCGAGACCGCCGAGGAGTTGCTGCGGCTCGCCTCCATCGCCGCGGACCGGGTCGACCGTGGCATTGCCTTGCTCGTCCAAGAGCCCGAGGCGCTCGACGCGTTCAAGGTGGCAAACCGTGCGGTCGCCCGGGCGCTGGTCAGACGCCTGCGGATCGACGACCCGGGATGGCGACCGTTCCAGCTCGCGTTCATCCTGCTCAACCTCCCGGGGATGGCCGATCCGGCCGATCCTCACCGACGGACCGTCGACCTCCTCTTCTTCCCGACGGGGGGTGGCAAGACGGAGGCCTACCTCGGGCTCTCGGCGTTCGCGATGGTGCTCAGGCGCCTTCGCCACTCCGACGCCGGCGGACGCGCCGGGGCGGGCGTGAGCGTGATCATGCGCTACACGCTGCGGTTGCTGACGCTCGATCAGCTTGCGCGCGCAGCGGGCCTCGTGTGCGCGCTTGAGCTCGAGCGCGCCGACGATTCGCAGCGGTACGGCGAGTGGCCGTTCGAGATCGGGCTTTGGGTCGGGAAGGCCGCGACTCCGAACGTCATGGGCTCGAAGGGGGAGAACCGCACGGACTCCGCGCGCGCCAAGGTTCGGCAGTACAAGAACAACCCCGGGCACAGGGCCTCGCCGATTCCGCTCGAGAGCTGTCCGTGGTGTCTCGCAGACTTCACTCCGGAGTCGTTCACGTTGCTCCCGAACGACGACCATCCTCGGGAGCTGCGGATCGCCTGCTCGAACTTCGAGTGCGACTTCGCGGGGGATCGTCCGCTGCCGATCGTCGCCGTCGACGAAGCGCTCTACCGGCGGCTACCGGCCTTCCTCGTCGCGACGGTCGACAAGTTCGCGAGCCTCCCGTGGGTCGGCGAGTCCGGAATGCTGCTCGGTGGAGCCCGCCGACACGACCAGAACGGCTATTACGGCGCGGTGGAGCCACGTCGCGGGACGGCGCTGCTCGATCCGCTGCCTCCGCCGGACCTGATCATCCAGGACGAACTGCACCTGATCTCCGGTCCGCTCGGGACGATGGCGGGACTCTACGAGGTCGCGATCGAGGGTCTCTGCGCGCGCGAGGTCAACGGGCAGAGCGTCCTCCCCAAGATCGTCGCCTCGACGGCGACCGTCCGCCGCGCCCAGGACCAGATCCAGGCGCTCTTCGGCCGGTCGGTGACGCAGATCTTCCCGCCTCCGGGTCCCGACCGCCGCGACTCCTTCTTCGCGCGGACCGTGCCCGCCTCGCGGGCGCCCGCGCGCCGCTACGTCTGCATCGCGGCGCAGGGGCGCAACCCGAAGGTGGTCATGCGCAAGGTCTGGCTCGCCCTGATGGCTGCCGCCGAGCGCGCCTACCGCGATGCCGGTGGGCACAGGAACGCGCAGAATCCGGCGGACCCCTACATGACGGTGATCGGCTACTTCAACAGCCTGCGCGAGCTCGGTGGGGCGCGGCGGATCCTCGAGGAGGAGGTCCAGAACACGCTGAAGGCCTACGGAACGCGGCGGCGCATCGGGGAGGATCGCGGTCTGTTCCAGGACCGCAAGACCTTCTCGGAGGTCGTGGAGCTGACCTCTCGCGTGCCGACCCACAAGGTCGCCGAGGCACGACGGCGTCTCGGGGCGCGGTTCGACCAGGCCGAACGCGTCGACTGCGCGATCGCGACGAACATGATCTCGGTCGGTCTCGACATCCCGCGCCTCGGGCTGATGGGCGTCCTCGGCCAGCCGAAGACGGCGGCCGAATACATTCAGGCGACGAGCCGCGTCGGGCGCGTCGACGAGGCGCCGGGCCTGGTCGTGACGCTGCTCAACATCCACAAGCCGCGCGACCGCTCGCACTACGAGCGCTTCCGCCACTTCCACGAGACCTTCTACCGCTCGGTCGAGGTCGGCAGCGTCACGCCGTTCTCGGCGCGGGCCCTCGACCGCGGTGTCGCCGGAGCGATCGTGGCGCTGGCGCGTAACCTCGATCCCTCGCTGACGCCTCCGAGCGGCGCGGGCGAGATCGCCGCCGTCCGGGGGGCGGTCGAGAAGCAGCTCCTGGCGCTCTTCCTCGACCGCGTCGACGGTCAGGATCTCGAGCCCGAGGAGCGTGAGGAACGGCGGCGCAGCGTTCAGGATCGCATCGTCGACCTGCTCGACTCGTGGCAGAAGGTCGTCGACGATTACGGTGCCGCCGGCGTGGAGGTCCAGTACCAGAAGTACGAGCTCGAGAAGCTGAAGCCGCTGCTGCGGGACATGCTCGATACTGAGTTCGAGACCGAGCACCACCGCAAGTTCCGCGTGAACCGCTCGCTGCGCGACGTCGAGCCCGAGGTCAACCTCTTTCTCAAGGAGCTCACCGGGACGCAGGCCGGGGCGAGTTCGTGAGCAAGCGGGGCGACGGGCAGGTCCGGCGCAGCCAGGTCATCACCACGTGGGGACCTGGTGCCCTCATCGACCTCCCCCGCCAGGCGGGGATCGTCGGCGGCCTCGAGTCTTGGCCGAACACGACGGACCTCGACGAGGTCATCGATCTGCGGCTGCCCAAGAAGCTCGAGCTGATGACCGGGATCACCGCGCCGAAGCTCTACGCGCCTCCGGCCGCCTCGAGCAACCCCGCCGACCCGGTCCGTGGCATCGACGTCTGGCGCTTCCCGGAGTGGGCAGTCGTCCAGGAGGAGCAAGGCACCGATGCCAGGGAGCGCTCACGGAGGTTGGTCCACCGCAAGGCGCTCGACGAGAAGGGTCGGTTTGAGGGGCGGTCCATCGTCCCGACCCGGTTCGTCGTCGCCTGTCCCCGCGGCCATGTGGACGACATCAACTGGCGCCGTTTCGTTCACGGCGCCGACGATGCGTGCAAGCGCCAGCTGTGGCTCGACGAGCGTGGAACGGGGGGAGATCTCGTAGATCTCGTCGTGCGCTGCGAGTGCAAGAAGTCGCGGGGGCTGGTCGAGGCGGCGGACCTCGACCAGAGGGCTCTCGGCACGTGTCGTGGCAGCCGTCCCTGGCTCGGACGGTACGCGGGGGAGGGTTGCAACCTGCCGGGGCGCCTGCTCGTACGCACTGCGGCGAATGCCTACTTCCCGCAGGTGCTGTCGGTGCTGTCGCTGCCCGAGCACAGGGATCCGGTCGAGTCGGCCGTGGCCGAACTGATCGACTATCTCTCTGCGGTCACCGACATCAGCCAGCTCCCGATGATCCGGAGTATGCCGGCACTCGGCGCCAAGCTCGCCCCGTTCGGCGACGATGAGCTGATCGCAGCGATCAAGAAGGCGGGCACCGGCGCCGGCCCAGAGCCACCGGTCAAGCAGGTCGAGCTGGACGCATTGCTGGCCGCACCGGAGGGATTCGGGGACGACGTGCCCGTCGATCCGAACTTCCACGCTCGGCGGCTTCCTGACAGGTACTGGCGTAAGTCCGCGCTGAGCGAGCCGGTGGCCGCGATCGTCCAGCTCCATCGCCTGCGTGAGGTGCTGGCACTCACGGGCTTCACGCGGTTCGAGGCCGTGGTGCCCGACGTCAACGGGGAGTACGAGACCGACGTCGAGCGCGCAAGCCTGGCGCAGGAGCCGCAGTGGTTTCCCGCTGTCGAGAACCGCGGCGAGGGTCTCTTTCTTCAGCTGCGTGCGGACGCGGTCGCGCAGTGGCTCGCGCGCCCCGAGGTCGCGCGGCGGATCGACGAGCTCGTGGATGGTCACCGCGTGTGGACGGAGGACCGGAAGTCAACGCGTGCCTTCCCGGGTGGGCCGTACGTCCTGCTGCATACGCTGTCGCACCTGCTGATCCAGTCGGTCGCGATGCGCTGCGGGTATCCGGCCAGCTCGATCCGCGAGCGGATCTACGCCGACACTGACTCGCAGCGCTACGGCCTGCTGCTGTTCACCGCCAGTCCCGACGCCGAGGGGACGCTGGGTGGGCTCGTCGGGCAGGCGCGTTACATCGAGTCCCACCTGGCAGCCGCCCTGCGCGCGGGGGCGCTCTGCTCAAACGACCCCGTGTGCGCTCAGCATTCGCCGCGCGACGGGATGGAAGGGCGCTGGCTGCACGGGGCGTCCTGTCACGGCTGCGCGCTCATCGCCGAGACCTCCTGCGAGATGCGCAACGACTACCTCGACCGGGCGCTCGTGGTGCCGACGCTTGCGCTGCCGGGCGCCGCGTTCTTCTGAGCGCTCACGTGATCGACCCGCTGCTCTCGCTGCCTCCGCCGCTGCGACGACGCCTGACGGAGTCGCTGGCGGCCGGGACGATCGGCCCGCCCTACTCGGCGATGGCGGTGCGATCGTCGGTCGGGGCGGCTGAGGAGGAGGCCCGACTCGTGCTCGCGGCGCTCGCTGAGCTCGATCGGGCGGACGTCGCGCCGCAGGGGATTGTGCTCGCGTTGCGCGCCGCGGACAAGGCGCGGGAGGAGGTCGCCCGCCCGGATCTCGTCTGGTCGGGTCCCGAGGTTCCCGGACTTCATGCTCGCGACACCCGGCGGGTCTACGAGCAGCTGATCGGTGGGGCGGAGCATTCGATCTGGGCCAGCACCTACGCGTACTTCGAGGGCCCGAAGGCGTTCAAGGTCATGTCCGAGCGCATGGACGCCACGCCCAATCTCTCCGTCAAGCTGCTGTTGAACATCGCGCGAAGGTGGGGAGATACGACGGCCTCGGAGAACCTGGTCAAGCAGTTCGCGGACCAGTTCTGGACGAAGGATTGGCCGGGACAGCGAAGGCCGGATGTGTATTACTACCCGCGTTCGCTGGATCTGGACGCGACGACAGGCGTGCTGCACGCGAAGGGCGTAGTTGTCGATGATGAGGCGGTGTTCGTGACCTCGGCCAACTTCACCGAGGCTGCGCTGGATCGCAATATCGAGGTCGGGATGCTGTCGCGGGATCGGACGCTGGCGGCAAGCTTGGCGACCCATTTCCGGGTATTGATCGAGCGGGAGCTGCTGTTGCCGCTGCCTTCGGCGTAGGGGCGGTGAACGGCAGAGTCGCCACTCTGGCCGCGCGCCGGCGGGCCCATGGCCTCGGGTCGGTTAGTAGTGATCTCCCACGCTGGACCTGATGGCTCGGTAGACGAACGCCCAGCTGTCCTTGTCCCGCGGCTGTTCCCCCCGGAAATTGATGGCCGCGAGCATCTCGAGGTCTGTCTGCGGCAGCTTGGCCTCGCGAGCGAATTCCTCCAGTTCGGGCGGTATGTGACTAGGCGGCCCTATCAGCAGCTTGCGACCGAGCAGATCCGACATCGTCACCCCGAGCGTCTCGGCGATGCGGTAAAGCGTCTGGCCCGAAGGCCGACGCTTGATTTCGGCTCGGTCCGCATTCTCCAGACTCCATAGGTAGCTCTTGCTCACCTCCGCCAGTTCGGCGAGCTTGCTGAGGGAGAGGCCCGCCTCCTCGCGACGTCGGCGTATCTGGCCTCCGACCCTGGGATCGAACTCAGGCAAGCCGACTCCGCCCGGCGCGCGGAGCGGAACCTGCGCCGATTCGGCGGTAGAGAGCCAGCACCCGATGGTGAAGCTCTCCCTCCGCGTCGAGATAACTGAAACGCCGCGCCGACAGCTCCAGAGGACCCGCATCCTCTACGCCAAGCTCCGAGAGGCTTGCCCGCTCGTCGACGTCCTCGCCGTGCAGAGCACGTGTCAATGAACCTTCCGGCTCGGCTGACTTGTTGCGGGGAACGTAGGGCCAGTTCGGCTTCGATGAGCGGTGGGAGGAGCGCACCCGCAGCTTACGCTCGACGCCCGGCTTTCCCTCCTCGTCCTTGCGCAAGCCGGGCGCCAGGACCAGCGCGAGCGTGGGCTCGGGCCAGAAGCGTTGGAAGCGGTAGGCCGTCGCCTGGTTGCTGGCCTCGTAGGCGTCGGCGAGTTGAGTCACGGTGCCAAAGCCGAACGGCGCTCCGAGGAGGTCGGGCACGAACTGTCGACGGGGTAGCAGCAGCTCGACGGCTGCCACGTCTGACAGCGACTCGGCGTCAGATGTCGCTGCCGGCTGCGCGCTGGGGCTCTGGCACCGGAAATGACGCCCCTCGCTGTAGCCCGGCTGAAACGAATGTCCCACCTCGTGAAAGCCGGTGAATCGGCGGCGTCGGCGGGAGTCGCCGGCGCGGAGCCGCATCACCAACTGCCCATCCTCGGGGCCCAGGCACCCCGCAAAGGGCAACGGCTCGACCAAGATCTGAGCGATGTCGCAGTAGGAGGCGACCACCCGTAGGTCGACCGGCGGCTTCTCGGCGAGGTCCTCGAGCACGTCTTCGGAGATACGAGCCACACATTCGGCGTCGCTTACGCCTGGACGCCGGAGGCGCCGCTGTTCCAAGAGTGATAGCTGCTTCATAGTCTCGACCGAAGTTTACGCGTTCTCTTCCGGGAACGCATGCTAGCGTTCTCTATCAGGAACAACTGGCCCTACTCAAAGAACGGATGAGGCGGACTGCAATGGCGAACAGAGGTAAGAGCAGTGCAGCTGGCGGCCGACGCACGAACACGCACGTGACCCGCGGACCGGACAGCTGGCGGGTCAAGCGGGCGGGCGCGAAGCGCGCAAGCGCAGTTGAGCGCACGCAAGAACAGGCCGAAGCGGCCGCCAAGCGCTTGACGGGGAGGAGCGGCGGGGGCGAGGTCCGCGTCCACCGCGCCGACAACAACCGCATTCGCGAGAGCGACACCGTCCCGCCGGCGCGCGACCCGCGCTCCAGCCGCGGCTGACGAGCCCAAGAGAGGAACAGATGCTCCACCCCCAGCCCGGAATCACCAATCGCCCGCCCGGCCACCTCCTGCTGGCCTCCCTTTCGTTCATCAACCGGGAAGCGAACAGCGCTCATCAGACTTTGGAGCGGCTCCGAGCATTACAGGAGAGGGAGCTCCGGTCGGACCTCGACGAGCCTTCCCTCGAGACCGGAGAGCTCGGTTTCGAGGACGGCTACGACCGCGCCCACCTCACGGTGACGGTCGGCTTCGGCAAGTCGACCTACGAGCTGCTGGGCGTGCCTTCGGAGGAGCATCCCCAGGACCTGGTCGCCATCCCCTGGTCGCACCTCGGCGACCAGCCCCAGCGTCCGGACAATGGCGACCTCGTGCTCCAGGTTTGCTCGGACTCTGTCTACATCAACGAGCACGTTCTTCGACGGGTGGAGGAGGAACTCGGCGACCAGCTGCAGGTGACTTGGGTCGTCCAGGGTCATCAGCGGTACAACAGCCGCCAGGGGCGGACGAGCCGCGAAGAAGGTCGAGCTCTCATCGGTTTTCACGACGGAACGAGCAACCTGAATCCCCGGCGTTCCGAAGAGGATCGCCGGCTGGTCTTCGTCAACCCCGACGCGGTGAGTTACCCGCCCAACCCGCCGGCGGAGCCGACTGGCACGAGCCCCTACGGCCAGCCGACGGGCCCGCGGTTCCCTGCGGATCTCCGGACGCCGCCCACTCGGGAGCCCGCATGTACTCGGGAGGGCGCCTACCTGGCGGCGCGGGTCAGCGTGGTCGACGTGAGCCGGTGGGACCACACTGCTCTCAGCGAGCAGGAACGTACAGTCGGACGGTTCAAGGTCTCCGGTGCGAGCCGGGACCTTGGTGATGACCCCACGCAGCTCCAAGCTGAACCCGCCTATGCGGCGAACCAAAACGACCTGCGCGTTGACCTCAACTCCCACCTTCGCAAGGTCGGTCCGCGCGGCTCGGGGGACGGTGAACGCAGAATCTTCCGACGCGGATACCCGCTCGTGGACGCCACGCTCGACGGACTGCAGCGCGGTCTGGTCTTCATCTGCTTCGGGCGCACACTGTCGACCCAGTTCGAGTTCATGACCCGGGCTTGGACCATCAATCCGGACTTCCCGACACCGGGAGTGGGGGTCGACCTGCTCCGCTCGTTCGAGTCAACAGTGCTTTGCGGTGGGTACTTCTTCGTGCCGCCGGTCGAGACGCGGACGAAGCCTTGGACGTGGGTGCTGCCTGGACTCGTCACTGACCCCGGCACCTAGCGTCCTGTCGCGGCCGGCACGAGTGAGACAATCAATGGAAACGGGCGTGGATCGCGCGCTCGCCAACGCCGACAGACCACCATGGCCACGACAACCGCGCCCACCAGTGCCCTAGCACCCGAGCTCGCGGCTGCTCTGGCGGAGACCCCGGGGGCGGTGTTCCTTCGCGCGGACCTCCAGGTCCATACGCCCATCGACCCGGCCTTCGATCCAGGCCCCGAGCCTCGAGGACCCGAAGCCCGCATGGACCTGGCCCGACGTTACCTGGCCCGAGCACGGGAACGCGGGATCGAGCTCGTGGGGATAACCGAGCACAACGACGTCTCGTGGATCGACGAGCTGCGGCGGGCGGCTCACGAGCTCGGGCTGCACCTGCTTCCGGGGTTCGAGGTCGAGAGCGCCGAAGGTGTGCATGTGCTCTGCCTATTCGACCCGGACACCTCGGCGGCGCATCTCGAGGAGACTCTGGTGCGGCTGGGCCTCACACAGGAGAAGCGCCACGGCGGGCGCCTCAAGCTGCGGACCACCCAGTACTTCGCCGAGCTACTGGACTTCGTGCAGGGTCAGGCGGGCGGCATCTGCATCGCTGCGCACATCGAGAGCGGCAAGGGTCTGCTCGCCGCGCTATCGCGGGGGGGTGCACGGGCCGACCTGTGGAAGACGCCTGCGCTGCTGGCGGCTCAGGTCTCCCAGCCTCCACGGAACATCACCAGTCGCAACGCCGGCATCATCCGCGACGAAGATCCGACCTATCGTCGCGAGCGTCTCCCCGCCTACCTCCTGACCTCTGACTGCCGATCACTGGAGACGATCGGCGGGATCTCGACGTGGCTCAAGATGGACAAGGTCGGCGTGGAGGGCCTTCGCCAGGCCTTCCTCGATCCGCAGTCACGCATCGCTTACGAGGACCCTGCGGCACTGCGTCAGGGTGCGCACCTCCTCGCCGTCTCGTGGGAGGGCGATTTCCTCGACGGGGTCCGCTCTCCCCTCAACCCGCAGCTCAACTGCCTCATCGGCGGCAAGGGCACCGGCAAGTCGACCGTGGTCGAGTCGATTCGCTACGCGTTCGACCTCGGGTACCGCACAGATGAGGTCGCACGAGCCGCCAACGATCTCCGTGAGCATGCGTTTCGCTCAGGATCGAAGATCTCCGTAGTCATCGAGACGGATGCACCCGCGCGCACGCGTTACATCGTTGAGCGCACGGCACCGCACGCTCCGGTGGTGCGCGACTACGACGGGCAGCCGCGTCCCGACCTCGATCCCCACACGCTCGTTCACCCGCGCATCTACGGTCAGAAGGAAATCTTCGGCATAGCGCAGAACACGCGAGCCCGGCTGGACATGCTCGACGGGTTCGCGGCCGATGACCTTCGCGACGTGCTCGCGCGTGAAGCACAGCTGCTCGAAGATGCCCGCGAGAACGGCGCACTGCTTCTCACGACTCAGCGTCGCATCGATGATGCGGACGCGAAGCTCTCCGAGCTACCCGGCCTCGAGAACTGGCGCGACCGCTTCCGCGAGGCTGGCTTCGAGGATCTCTTGCGCGAACGTCGACAACTCGATCGCGAGGATCGCCTGCTCGGCGCCGCCGACAAAGCGCTGGCCGAGCGCGAGCGCACGGCGGCGGCGCTCATGGGCCGCGGAGACGACCTGGCGGGCGTCCTCAGCGTTCCTGGTGAGGAAGAGCTACCCAACGCCGAGCTCCTCTCGCGCGCACAGGCGATCCTTGGCGAGACCGATCAGCGCTGGGAGGCGTCGATCGCGGGCTTGCGCGAAGCGGTGGCCCAGGCACGCACTCGACTCGCGGAGGTGAGAAGCAGCTGGAGCGATCGGCGTGCCGCGCGCCAGGCCGAGTTCGACAAAGCCCTGCGCGATCTGCAGGCGAAGATGCCCGAGGTCGATCCGGAGCGCTACCTCGACGTCGAGCGTCGGATCGAGCAGCTGACTCCGCTCGAATCGACTCGAGAGCAGCTCCGCGACCGCGTGACCGCTGCCAGAGATGCCCGCGATCGCCTCTTGGTCGAGCTCGACGATGCACGCGGCGAGAAGTACCGCGTTCGCCGGCGTGCGGCCGACCGCCTGAACCATGCCCTTGCCGGAAACTTGGTCGTGGAGCTCACCTACCAGGGTGCACGCGAGGATTTCATCGCACGCCTCGCAGCCTTGAAGACCGGCGCGCGCAGCGATGCGCTTCGGCGCATGACCGCCGACTCGACCTTCACGCCGGCCGAGTTTGCCGCGCGAGCCCGAGCGCGCACGCTCGGGGGCGCGTGGAACCTTCCCGCCGGCCAGGCGACCGCGCTCGAGCGTTCGCTGGGCGAGGAGACGCTCCTCGACCTGGAGACCGCTGAGCTGACCGACCAGGTCGAGCTGCTGCTGGACGTGTCTCTCGCTCCAGGAAGCTCCGATTACAGGGCGCTCGACCGTCTCAGCCCGGGCCAGAAGAGCACGGCCATTCTCCTGCTCGTCATGCAGGAGAGCAAGGATCCGCTCGTGGTCGACCAGCCCGAGGACGACCTCGATAACCGCTTCATCTACGACGACATCGTCAAGCGCCTGAGAGCTGCCAAGCCCACCAGGCAGTTCCTCATCGCCACCCACAACGCGAACATTCCGATCCTGGGCGACGCTGAGCAGATCGTCGCGCTCGATGCACGGGAGCCGACGGGCGGTGGCCGGGTCTCGAGCTTCGTGCGCGCCCGCGGCTCGATCGATGCCCCGCCTGTCCGAGACGCCGCCGAGCAGATCCTCGAAGGCGGGCGCGAGGCCTTTTCGCTTCGCCAGGCGAAGTACAAGGCGTGAACGGGCCCCTGGCTCGCGACGAGTTCGCCGAGCTGCTCGCGAGCGGGGAGGACAGCTTCTGCGAGTTCAAGGACGCCCGCCTCTCGAACAGCGACCTGGCGAAGGAGCTATGCGCTTTCTCGAACGCGGCCGGGGGTCGTGTGCTCATCGGAGTCGACGACGAGGGTGGCCTACACGACGCTGCCGACTGGGGTGAAGAGCGCGTCATGAACGTGGCTCGGACCGCCATCGATCCGGCCATCGTGGCTACGTATCAGCGGCTGCACTGGAACGAGCAGGCGACCATCGCGATCGTCGGGGTCGAGACCGGATTCGAGAAGCCTTACGCCGTGCGCTCCGGGGAAGGTCGCCGGTACTACATGCGCGTCGGGAGCACGTCACGCGAGCCGAGCCGCGAGGAGCTCATTCGTCTCACGCAAGCCTCAGGGGCCGTCGCGTCGGACCTTCGCCCCGTTCTGGGCGCCAGCGCCGGGGACCTGGTCCCCGAGCTGGTGGCCGAGCGATTTGCCGGCCGTCGCACGCTCGACTTCGCTGCTCTGGGCGCCAAAGAGCGCCGACGCGTGCTGGTGGATGCGGAGATCCTGCACCCGGATACCGAGGGCCCAACGATCGCGGGCCTCCTGTGCTTCGGTCGCGCCCCTCAGGAGCGATTGCCTTACGCCACGCTGAGCTGTGTTGCCTACTCGGGGACGGAGCCGGGGCGGGAGTTGGCCGACCGGGCCGAAGTCGGCGGTCGCGTGGATGAGCAGATCCGCGGAGGGCTCGAGTTCATCGCGCGCAATCTGCGCGCAGCGTCGACCGTCCGTGGCGGCGAGCGAGTGGAGGCAGCTCGACCTTCGACTGAGAGCCTGCGCGAGCTGATTGCCAACGCGGTCTGCCACCGTCACTACGGCATCGCCGGGCCGATCCAGGTGCGTGTCTTTACGGACCGCATCGAGGTCACCAACCCGGGAGCGCCTCCGAACGGCGTTACGCCGCAGGCCATGCGCGTGGGCGTCTCCATCTGGCGCAACCAATTCCTCGTCCAGCACCTCACGTCTCTGGGTTTCGTGGATGCGGTTGGACGCGGCATCGTCCTGCTGTTCGAAGAAGCGGCCCGTCTGGGTCTGCCTGAGCCGAGCATCACAGTCGTCGAGACCTGGACGACGATCGAGCTCGGTCTCGAGGGCTGACCGTAAGGGCCGCGGCCACACCGGATTCCATGACCGGACCCCGCTACGACGTCGCTGGTGGCGCCGCGGAGCGGTCCCGACCGCGCTCGCTAGGTCGAGCAAGCGAGCGTTCGCCCTGTGGCGTTGATCAGCGCGCCAGGCGAGGACGGTCGCATCGAAGAAGATCCTTCACTCAGCGGGTCTTCGACGAGCGTCCTCGATCGCGGCGGCGATCTCGTCGTCGCTCATCGGCGGGCGGTCGCCGTGAGCGCAAGAGCAGGCGGCGCTTGCGCTCCTCCCAGGCGCGTCGCGTGGCGCGACCGCGCTCGAGGTCGAACTGGCCCGCGGGGATGCCGGAGAAGCGGCCGATGATCTTGGTTCGCCGGCGGACCTCGACGAACGTGTGCTCCAGCGGGTTCGTGCTGCGGTGCTCGCCCGGGCATGCCGCGGGTGTGGACCACGACGAGGTCGGAGGCGAAGGGGTCCGAGAGCGAACCGGCCAGAAAGCCCCCAAAGGGCGTCGAACAGGCCGTCGGCTCGTTCGGCTCGGTGAACGTGGAGCACTTACCGTACGGTGGCGGCAGGGTCCTCGACGTGGGGAGTCGCCTTGCTCCGGGAGCTGCGCCCGCACCGTTTTCCCCGCTACCCACGACGCGACCAGCGCGGGGAGAAGTGCAGGGATACACCTGGCGCCTGCCGTTCCGTGTGTCCGACAGAACGCGTAACGTCCGACGTCGCCATGACGGTCGCTGAAGCTTCGCCCCTAGAGCTGCTCCGCAGCCATCATCCCGTGGGCGCCTCGACCGGCTACATGGAAGAGATTCGAGGCGATTGGCATCAACTCGCTGCTGGCGCTGCGCGGGTCTCTTCGCTGGTGGTGGAGTTCTCGGCCCTGTCAGAGCCGGAGCTCGACGGTCTTGTCAGCTTCCTAAGCAAGAATCCCCGGCTCCCGTTCCGCTACGTCAGCGTGCATGCGCCGACAAAGAAGCGGACGGTGCCGGAGTCGTCGCTCGTCGAATGGCTTTCCCACCTTCCGCGCTGGGTGAGCGCGATCGTCACGCACCCGGACGTGGTTCATGATCCCAGCGCGTACCGCCGCCTTGGTCGGCGTCTCGTCTTCGAGAACCTCGACGCTCGCGCGCCGGAGGGCCAGCTAACCGAGCTTGAGAGGCTTTTCGAGTCGCTGCCCGAGGCAGGCTTCTGCCTCGACGTCGCGCACGCGTGGTCCGTCGACCCGACAATGCAGTTGGCTAACGAGCTCCTTGACTCCTACAGAAATCGACTCCGGCACCTGCACGTCTCCTCCCTCGACCCAGCGCACCGGCATGCTCCGTTGACCGTCGAACATGCCGCCGCCTACGAGCCAGTGCTCGCGCGCTGTCGGGACGTGCCGTGGGTCCTTGAGGCTCCGCTACCAGCTCCGTGACAGAAAGCCCCGCCGGCGCACTCGAGCGCCTGGCCGAGGCAACGGACGCCTCCTTTCCTCACCTCTTCGCCGCCCGGGAGCGAACGGAGGACTCGCTGCGAGATCGGCGGCAGAAACTGTCGGAACTCGGGACTGACAGGGACGCCTCGGTCGTCCTCATGGGCTCCTGGGGACGGCGAGAGCTGACGGGCGAGTCCGATGACGACTACATGGTCATTCTCAATGGACGGGAGCGGACCGACCCGCGGCCGCGCCTGGATGCCGTTCGAAGGGTGGTCGGCGGCGGCGAGCGCAAGCCTGGGGCAGAGGGGACCTTCGACGACTACGTCTACTCTCGCCACCTCGCAGAGCGAATCGGGCTGGACCGGGACGACAACAGAAACCTGACCCGCCGGATGCTGCTCGTGCTGGAGTCCCTACCCGCGGTCGGGGAGCACGCGTATCATGAGGCGAGGGCGGCGGTGCTCGATGGCTACCTCGACGTCTCGGTGCGCGACTTCCGGCCGCCACGCTTCTTCCTCAACGACACTGTTCGCTACTGGAGGACCATTTGCGTCGACTTCGTCGGCAAGGAGCGAGAGCGCGGCGGAGAGGGGTGGGGACTCCGGAACGCGAAGCTGCGGACCTCCCGCAAGCTCCTCTTCGCCTCCGGGCTCCTTCCGATCCTGGAGTGTCACAAGTACACGGCAGCCGGGATGCGGCCTTTCCTCGAGGCCCAGCTCGCCGCTCCGCCCACCGATCGTGTGGCGGACGCTTTCATCCGCCATGGTGCAATCGATGCGGGTGGCCGTGCTTTCGAGGCCTACGACCGCTTCATCGGCCTACTTCACGACCCACCGTCGCGCCGGTCTCTACAGGACCTATCACGCGAGGAGGCCGACGAGTCGCCTGCATTCGCGGAAGCGCGACGTATCGGACGCGAGCTCGAGGGGAGCCTGTTGTCCTTGCTCTTCGAGACTGACGAGCTTCGCGCGCTCATCCGAGAGTTCGGAATCTTCTGAGCGGCGACCGGGAGGGTCAGATCTCGATGGTCGACGCCGACCCATCCTGTGGCTCGCTGCTGACTCCTCGCGCCGGCGCCTGATCGAAAGACTTCCCCCTTTGCTCCATTTACACCGAGCCGAACGCGCCGATGGCCTGGTCGCCGCCCTTCGCGGGCTCTTGCTCGAACCTCCGCCGGACCCCTTCAGCCCCGAGCTCATCTCGGTCCCTACCCGCGGGATGGAGCGCTGGCTGACCCAGCGAATGTCGGCCCACCTCGGCGCCACGCTCGGGCGTGCCGACGGTGTGTGCGCCAACGTCGAGTTCCCATCGCCGCGCAGGCTGGTAGGCGACTCCGTCATGGCGGCGTCCGGGCTCGAGGGGGATACGGACCCGTGGCTGCCGGAGCGCGCCGTTTGGCCCTTGCTCGAGGTGGTCGACGAAGCCCTGCCAGAACCCTGGCTGGCGAGTCTTGCGGGCCATCTGAACGGGACCGCGGCCGAGCCGGATACCGCTCGTCGAGCACGCCGGTTCACCAGCATCCGCCACCTCGCCGACCTGTTCGACCGCTACGCCCTGCACCGGCCGGAGATGGTCCGCGCTTGGGCGCAGTGCATCGACACCGACGGCGCCGGCCGGAATCTGCCGCTCGACACCTCCTGGCAGGCCGAGTTGTGGCGGCGGCTGCGCGATCGAATCGCGGACCCGGGTCCGGCCGAGCGGCTCGAGGCCGCCTCCACGCGCTTGCGCGAGGACCCCTCACTCGTCGACTTGCCGCACCGCCTATCGCTCTTTGGCCTGACCCGTCTCCCGGCCGGCCACCTCGCCGTGCTCCGCGCGCTCGCCGCCGGCCGCGACGTCCACCTCTTCCTCCTTCACCCGTCCCCGGCGCTGTGGGAGCGCGTCGCCCGCGCCGCGGAGCGCCGAGCGCCCACCATCCGCCGCAGCGAGGATAAGACCGCCACTCTCCCGACCAACCGCCTCCTCGCTTCCTGGGGTCACGACGCGCGCGAGCTCCAGCTCGTGCTCGCCTCGGCCGACGACCACGTCGATCACCATCACCACCCGGTCGAATCCGCCGCCGACACGCTGCTGAAGCGGATCCAGGCCGACGTACGGGGCGATAGCCAAGCGCCCGCCGCCCCGCTCCCCGGCCACGATGACGCCCGCCCCACGCTCGATCCCGCAGATCGCAGCGTCCAGGTCCACGCCTGCCACGGGCGCGCCCGCCAGGTCGAGATCCTCCGCGACGAGATCCTGCACCTGCTCGCCGAGGACCCGACCCTCGAGCCGCGCGACGTGATCGTCATGTGCCCGGACATCGAGACCTTCGCGCCGCTGATCCAGGCCACGTTCGGGGCGGGGGAGGTGTCCTCCGACCACGACGACGACGAAGAGCTCGGCGCGCTGCTTGCCGACGTCCGCCCGCCCGATCTGCGGGTCAGGCTTGCCGACCGCTCGGTGCGCCAGACCAACCCGGTCCTCGGTGCCGTGGCTCGGCTGATCGAGCTCGCCGAGGAGCGGCTGACCGCATCGCAGGTGCTCGACCTGGCCGACCGCGAACCTGTCCGCCGGCGGTTTCACTTCGACGACGACGACCTCGCGCGCATGGAGGAGTGGGTCGCGGCGAGCGGGATTCGCTGGGGCCTCGACGCCGATCACCGCGAGCCCTTCAAGCTCGGCGCGCTTGCCGCGAACACCTGGCGAGCCGGCCTCGACCGGGTGCTCGTCGGCGTCACCATGACCGAGAACGAGCAGCGGCTGTTCGAGGACGTGCTTCCGCTTGACGACGTCGACAGCGGCGCCATCGATCTCGCCGGACGCTTCGCCGAGCTCGTCGACCGCCTTCAGGCAGCCCTCGACGCACTGAGCTCGCCGAAGACGATCGACGCTTGGGCCGCGGCGATCGCCGACGTCGCGGACGCGCTGACGGCGACGACCGAGCGCGACGCCTGGCAGCGCGCGGAGCTCGAGCGGCTACTCGACGACATCGTCGCCGAAGCCACTGTCGACGGCACGGTGCACCCGTCGGCCCTCGCGCTCCCCGAGGTCCGAGTCCTGCTCACCGAGCGCCTCCAGGGCCGACCGACCCGAGCGAACTTCCGCACCGGCCACCTGACCATCTGCACGCTGATGCCGATGCGCTCGGTGCCCCACCGGGTCGTCTGCCTGCTCGGGCTCGACGACGGGGCGTTTCCGCGCAACGCTCCTCGCGATGGGGACGACCTCATGCTCGCCGACCCCCACGTCGGCGACCGCGACGCGCGGACCGAGGATCGCCAGCTGCTGCTCGACGCGCTCTTGGCCGCGACCGACCGGCTGATCGTCACCTACACCGGCAACGACGAGCGCACGAACGCTCCGCAGCCGCCGGCGGTCCCCGTCGGAGAGCTCCTCGACACGGTTGACCGCACCGTCCGCACGGAGGAGGGGGAGGCCCGGGCGCACGTCGTGGTGCGGCATCCGCTCCAGCCGTTCGACCCGAGGAACTTCACCGTCGGAGAGCTTCTCCCCGAGCGTGCCTGGGGCTTCGACCGGGTCATGCTGGAGGGAGCACGGGCCCTCAACGCAGAGCGCTCGGAGCCTGACCCGTTCCTCGCCGGACCGCTGCCGGACGCCGCGGCGGCGATCGTCGAGGTCGAGGACCTCGTGCGCTTCCTCCAGCACCCCGTCCGGGCCTTCCTGCGACAG
>Ga0208612_1000379_pt1 | contig 20129 bp, 20 predicted proteins | sample AntDryMetagUQ889_FD_188089 | JGI IMG/M metagenome (GOLD analysis project Ga0208612, IMG submission 188089) | Polar desert microbial communities from Antarctic Dry Valleys - UQ889 (SPAdes) | ecosystem: Environmental > Terrestrial > Soil > Desert | place: Antarctic Dry Valleys | collected 2008-12-31 | reverse complement strand
CCGCAACATCGTCTCCGGGCTCGCAGGCGTCCCTTCTGACGTCAGGGAGGCGGCTAGAGGGATGGGCTACTCGGAGCGTCAGTTGCTGCTGCGCGTGGAATTGCCACTGGCCCTGCCGGTCATCGTCGCCGGCATCCGGCTGGCAACGGTCACCACGATCGGGTTGGTGACCGTAACGGCCCTGATCGGCAAGGGTGGACTCGGCTCTTTCATCCTGGCGGGCATGCGCACCGACTTCGTGACCGCAACGCTCGTGGGCTCCGTGCTCTCTCTCGTTCTGGCCGTCGCGGTCGATGCCTTGCTCGTCGTGTCCGAGAGACGGCTGACCCCGTGGGCGACGGCGCGTGCGCGAGAGGGAGCCTGATGGATCTCCTCTCCGAGGTGTCGAAGTGGTTCGCCGAGCCCGGCCGGTGGACGGGAAGCGGGGTGGACCCCGGCATCCTCACGCGACTCACCGAGCACATGTCGATGTCGTTGCAAGCAGCGGGGCTGGCCGCCTTGCTGGTGTTGCCGATCGCCTTCTATATCGGCCATACGCGTCGCTTCGAGTTCGCTGCCGTGTCCGTCGGCAATCTCGGTCGGGCGATGCCTTCGTTCGGCATCCTGGGCATCGCGTTCGCGCTGACGATCGGGTTTCCTGGAACGCTGGGTTTCTGGGCCACCTTCGTGGCGTTGTTCATGTTGGCCATCCCCCCGATCCTCACGAACACCTACATCGGGATCAAAGGCGTCGATCGCGACACGATCGAGGCGGCGCGGGGGATGGGCCTGACCGAGAGAGAGATCCTGACCAGGATCGAGCTGCCGCTCGCGGCGCCGCTGATCGTCGCCGGTCTCCGGCTGGCCACGGTGCAGGTCGTCGCGACCGCCTCGCTCGGAGCCATCGTGGCGTGGGGGGGCCTGGGCAGATACATCGTTGACGGGTTCGCTGCCGGCGACGACGTGCAGCTGCTGGCAGGCGCGATCTTGGTGGCCGGGGTCGCGATCGCCACCGAGGCCGCTTTCGGTCTGCTCGAAAGACTGGTCGCTCCGCGCGTCGCCTCGAAGAGCCTTCCCCGGGCGGCCGGGCCGCGTACCGGCGTCCTGGGTCCAGCCGGCTAGGCGGTCACCAACTAACGCAGCCGTATGGGTATGGTGCCCGGCGGCGTGGGGGTTGACCAACCAGCCCCCCTTATAGGAATGGAGGCGACCCATGCGGATCTTCCGCAGAAACGCTCATGGGGCGACTCTCATGGCTGCCGTGCTCGGGCTGGTGCTCGTGCTGGGAGCTTGTGGGTCGGGAGTGAGCGAAGACGATGACGAGCCCTCGACGGGCTCAGGTTCCACGGCCGGCGGTGAACCGATCGCATCACAACTGGTTCTCGGCGGGCCCCCCGAGTGCCCCGAACGTCCCTTCTGCCTCCCCGGGCTCGAAGAGACGTACGGGATCGAGTTCAAAGAGTTCAAGCCTCTAGACGTCGGTGGTCCGCTCACCGTCAAGGCGTTGAAGGGCGGTCAGATCGACGTCGGCCTGTTGTTTTCGACATCGAGCGCGATCGTGGCTAACGACTTCGTGCTGCTGGAAGACGACCAGAGCCTTCAGACGGCCGAGAACATCGCACCTCTCGTCGGCGAGGCGGTGGATGACTCCGCCGCCGAGCTACTGGACCAGGTGAGCGCGGCCCTCACCACCGAGAACATCACGGAGCTGAACGGCCGGGTGGAGCTGGACCAAGAAGACCCGGCAGATGTAGCGGCCGATTTCCTGGAGCAGGAGGGGATCTCCGGCGACGGAGGCGGGGGCTCGGGCGAGCTGACGGTCGGCGCGGTGGCCTTCGCCGAGAACCAGATCGTGGCCGAGATGTACGTGCAGGTGTTGGAACAAGCGGGCTACTCCGTGAAGCGCCAGACGGATCTGGGCTCTCGCGAGATCGTCTATCCAGCGCTCAAGAAGGGTGAGATCGACGTCGCTCCGGAGTACCTGGGCTCGCTTCTCCTCTTCCTCGACCCGGAAGCCGAGGCGACCGGCGACCCAGAGAACAACGTCAGTCTCCTCGAGGAGTTGCTCTCTGCGGACAACCTGCGTTTGCTTCAGTACTCAGAAGCCAACGACCAGAACGCTTTCGTGGTCACCCAGGAGACCGCAGAGGAACATGGGCTCTCCACGATGAGCGACCTCGGCGCGGTCCAAGAATAGGCAGCAACTCTGAGAGATGGTGTGAAGAAAGGGCCCGCTCGTGCGGGCCCTTTCTTTATCCGGGGTTTCGCTCGCCTCCCTCTACGGGCACGGATAACCGGTTGGCCGGGGTCGCCAGCGGGCATACCCAGCGCGGATCGTAAGAGCACGACGGGTTGTAAGCGAAGTTGAAGTCCAACACGACCTCACCGGCGCTCTCTCCGAGGTCTGCCCCTTTGACGGTGTCGAGCAGGTAACGGCCGGCCCCGTATGTAAGCGCGCCACTCGTCGCGTCGGCGAACGGCAGGAACAGGCCTCCCCCGTAGGAGGTCAGCCAGTAGGCCTCGAGCTCGACGGGTTCGCCTCTCAGCTCGAAGTGCAACACCGCCACCCGATCGAAACGCATCGGCTCTTCTCCCGACGTGGCGATCTCGTAGCTCCTCGACTGGGTCTCGCCCAACTTGCTCTTGACGCGATAAGCAGGGTCGTAGTCGAAGTAGTGCAGCCCGTGGAAGCCGGCACGCTCGTCTTCGGGCAACGGCGACTGCGGATGTTCCCGGAAGAGGCGATCTCTTTCGCCGCGCCACAGTTGCCACGCGCTAGCGGGATCGTCGCTTGACCTGATCGCCGCATACAGCTCGAAGATGCGCCGCTTCCAGTCAAGCAGGGTCGCAACGTCGTTGGTCCGCATCAGGTCAAAGTACGGCTTGGGCCGGGTGATCGGGAGCCGGGGGAGGGTTGTGCCCTACGGGCACGGAGTTGCGGATCGTGAGGAATGAGATCGCCCCGCCCCCAAAGCACAACGCAGCCGACATGAGCATCGATCTGCGGAAGCCCTCGGAGAATGCCTCACCTCCGATGTTGTCTATCCCACTTATCCCGGCCGCCAACGGGATCAGCACGACCGCCAGCAGTCCAGCTACGCGGGCCACGGCATTGTTTATCCCGGAAGCGAGTCCGGCATGACTCCCCTCGATCGCGGTCAATACGGCGGTCGTCAATGGCGCCACGGTGGCCGCCAGTCCCAACCCGAAGACGATGATGCCGGGAAGAAGATCGGTTGCATAGTGGCTGCCCGCGTCGACGGGAGTAAGCATCCCCAGGCCGATGCCTGCGACCAGGGGGCCGACCGTCATCGGTCCCCTCGGTCCCCAGCGTTGCGCGAGCTTTCCGGCGGTGGGAGAAAGGGCCAACAGCAATAGCGTCACGGGCAGGAAGGCAGCACCCGCTTCGAGAGCGGAGTAATTCAGGATCTCCTGGAGTTGAATCACGACTAGGAACATCGCTCCACTGAGGGCGGCGTAAACGAGCAACGTGGTCCCATTCGCACCCGAGAACTGTCGAGATCGGAAGATGGTGAAAGACATCATCGGATGCGCGACGCGGGCCTCAACGGCGAAGAACGAAACCACCGCGACGACCCCGACGGTGGCGGCGATCCACACGACGGGTTGGTCCCAACCGCGCGCAGGCCCCTCGATGAGAGCGAACACGATCCCACCGAGGCCGAGTGCCGCAGTTATCCCCCCGACCACGTCCGGCGAGCGCGCTGCCCCCTCGTCGCGTGTCTCTGGGACGTGTCGCAGTGCGATGACGATCGCGATCAGCGCCAAAGGCAGGTTGATGAAGAAGACCAACCGCCAGGAGACGGAGTCCACCAGCCATCCGCCGATGAACGGGCCGATCGCGGTGGTCACACCGGACAAGCCCGACCAGGCTCCGATAGCTTGACCCCTGTCTTCGTCGCGGAAGCTTCCGGAGATGATCGCGAGGCTTCCCGGGACGAGCATCGCGGCACCCACTCCCTGTAGGGCGCGGGCTGCGATCAGGACCCCTACCGAGGGCGCCAGGGCGCACAGCAACGAAGCGACAGTGAATCCACCCAGTCCCCAAACGAAGACCAGTCGCCTCCCGTAAAGGTCACCGAGCGATCCTCCAACCAGCAGCAGCGCCCCCAACGTGAGCATGTACGCGCTGATCGTCCACTGGAGCGAAGAGAATCCGACCCCGAAGTCCTCACCGATCGCGGGAAGGGCTACGTTAACGACGGTGCCGTCAAGGAACGCGATCCCCGAGCCCAGGACGGTGGCGACGATCACCCATCTACCGGTCGGGCTCCCGTAGGCGACGCCTTGCGGTTCGTCCATGGAACCGCCAACCTGGTCAAGCCTCCGAAGATTCCGGTCTCGTCTACGCTGAAGTGGGAGAGAGGGGGCCTGGTGGAGTTCTTCCTGTGGGTCGTGGTGCCGATAGCGATCGTGGTCCTGTTCGGCCTCGTCATCCGGTGGGCGTTGCGCTGGAAGGATCCGGCGGTCTCGTCCAGCGAGAAACAAGCAGAAGCCCGACTGTGGTCCAAGAGGAACCTCGGCCGATAGGAGCTCGCCGTAGGGGGCGAACGAACCGGGGGATACCGGGAGCAACTCACGCAGGTAGTGGGCCCAGATGGACTTGAACCATCGGCCTCACCCTTATCAGGGGTGCGCTCTAACCGGGCTGAGCTATGGGCCCCACGGCGAGCGATTGTATGTGCTGGCGCGAGAAGGGCCGCCCGAAGGCGGCCCGTGTGAAGCTAGTGAGAGAGTCTTCCTCCTACCCCATCTACTTCCTCAGGTTTCCGTCGAACTGGACCTGCGGGTTCATCGCGCCCTTGAAGAAATAGGTCCGACGCTTGCCTGTCCCGCGGAACTTGTAGACGCCGACGCCTAGGCGCGAGAGGTAGTCGTTCGTGTAGATGCGACCGTTGTACCAGTACGACGCCCAGGTGTCTTGTGCGACCCCGCCCGGGTTCGTCATGTAGTGGCCGATCTCGGTCGGGTCGCTCGGGTCCGAGAAATCGACGACGGCGATGCCGCCCATGTAGTAGGAGACCGCCAGCCAATACTTCTTGGGATCCTTCAACGGGATCACGTTGAAGTTGTGGTTCGTGCAGCGGAAGCGCTCCACCTCGTCCTTCGAGTCGGCGTGCTGTGGGACCCGCGGGAGCGAATGGTGTCCGAGCAACGTTGGGTTCGCAGGGTCGCTGATGTCGTAGAACCAAGCCGCGCCTACCGTGCTGTCCTCGTCGCCGGTGCAACCCCCGCCGCCGGCGGCACCGGCGTACTCGTCACCCAGCACCAGGATCTTTCCGTCCCAGGTCATCGCCGTGGAGTGGTGGATCTGCATGTCTTCGTTGGTGATGGTGGCCAGCAGCTCGGGCTTGACGGGGTCCTTGATGCTCCAGATCATTGATTGGTTGATGCACGCCCCCACCATCAGGTCGCGGTCGGGGAACGTCGTTATGTCATGGCAGCCTGGTGCCGGCGAGGTGTCGATCGTCTGCTCGAGCAACTTCGCCGCGCCGGGGTTGGCGGTCGGGAACTGGATGATCTGAGTCTTTCGGTGTACGGCCGCGTTGCACCCGGGGCCCTGCCCGCTGAGCGGGTACGACTCGATGTAGACGTAACTCGTCTTCTCGCCGGGCAGGAGCGTGTGGGTGTGCGACCCGCAATCGGTTTTGATCGACTTCACCCAGCGCGGCCGCCTCGGGTCCGAGATGTCGAAGATCCGCAGGCCCTCCCAATGCGTGTCTGATGCGATCTGGTTCTGAGTCGCGCCCGTGGCGTCATCTCCGCTGCATTTCGGGCCTTTCAAGGTCGAGTCGACCGAGAAGAAGACGTAGTTCCCGAGGACCGAGACGTCGCCTTGACCCCCCGGGCAGGAGGCGAAGCCGATCTGCTTCAGGTAGCCCGCGCCACGAGAAACGATCTTGAAGATGGCAGGCCCTTGGTAGGTGCCGGCGATAACGAGGCGTCCCTTGAACGCCAGATCGGAGCCCTGGGCGAATACCCCCTTGTCGATCTTGATCGGCTTGCGTGCCAGCTGCTTGAAGTTCTTCGAATGGTCGTCGTCGGGATTGTGACCCGCCTGGGCTGGCACGACGCCGAGCAATCCGGCGGTCAACGCGAGCAGAGCCATCATCGCCACGAACCTGGATCTCATGTACTACCCCCCTGCCTGGACAATTGGAAAAGTTCTCTAAAGAGAGCTTTCGTCCTAAAGGGGGCGATTTCCTGCACGGGACGCAAAAGGCGGCCCCCCTGGGGGGCCGCCTTTGCGGGATCAGTGCTTGGTTCTCGGAGCTATGCGTTCAGGCCGAGGCCCATCACTATGTCGTCCTTCGGGCGAGCGCCGACGACCTGCGACTTCACGTCGCCGTCGATGAACAGTGCGATCGTGGGGATGCTCATGACCCCGTATTTCGATGCGATGCCGGGCGAGTCGTCGATGTTCAGCTTCACGACCTTGACCTTCTCCTGATACTCGGCCTGGATCTTCTCGAGCTCTGGAGTGACCAGTCGACAGGGGCCACACCATTCGGCCCAGAAGTCCACGATCACCGGGGTGTCGGACGCCAGGACGACCTCGTTGAAATCCTGCTCATTCACTTCTTGCATGTTGGCCACCTTGCAGCCTCCTGACGAGTTTTTGCTCGTTCCTCTACTGAAACGCCCTCTTGGAGCCTATATTCCCCGGCTGCAGCGGCCCTGGAGTCTGCCCCGGCATAATGGCGGCGTCGGGGCGGTAGCTCAGCTGGTAGAGCACCGGCTTTGCAAGCCGGGGGTCAGGGGTTCGAACCCCCTCCGCTCCACCCATCTGAGGCCTAAGGCGTGTGAAGTCTCGGTACCTCTGTCCCACATTGGCTCCGGCACCTGTGTCCCACTCTGCGATTCGGCTCCGGCTCCTGGGCGACAGGGGCCTCGGGACCTGCAAGCAGCTGAACTCGCGCGCTTGGCTCGCAAGGAAGCGCGCGAAGCTAAAGAGAAGGAAGAGGAGAGGGCCGAGCGGAAGGCAGAGGCCAAGCCCGGGGAGGTTGGTAAGAAGGTGAGATCCCTTAAGGGATCACGTAGTCCTTCTTCGTCTGCATCCCGTCGGGATAGTAGGTCCGCGGACCAGCGTGAACGTGAGCATCGACGTCTCCGTACTCGAGACCGTCAGCGCCGGAGATCTTGACGCCGCTCTTGGCGCCGATGGTTTTCAGAGGAACAAGGATGCTGGCGTAGCCGTCGTTGGCGTCGTAGGTGCCGGTCGGACTGGAGAGCTGAGTGAACGCCTCCCCCTTCAGCTCGAAGAGATAGAAGGCGGGGGTGCGGTCGGCGACGGCTTCAGCGATGAAGGTCCGACCTTTCACCTCGAAGACCCATTCGATCCCTGGAGCTCGAGGGATACCTCCGACGACCGGCAGCATCTTGTCGATGCCGATGCGGATCTCGAGGTTCTTTCCTGTTTGGCCTACGTCGAGGAAGGTGACGTCCAACGCGGGTTGTCCATCGCCGGCCGGGTCGGTTCCGAGCCTGACCATGCGAGAGGCCGGCTCGGCCCCCGCAACGGCGACGGGCAGAGCCACCATGAGGGCGGCGAATATCGTGATCAGCTTGCGCATGCCGTGATGTTCGCCGCTCGCGGTCGTATCCCTCCTGAAGGGATATGCCCGGAGAGGTCGTACGCTCGGAGACATAGATGAAAACACTCCGCTCGCTGGTGCTGTCGACTTTAGTGATCGCAATGATCGCTGCCTTCGCCGCACCCGCCTTCGCCCACGCCGCCTACAAGAGCTCGGACCCTCCCGATAACGGGCAGGTAGCCGGCCCGCCGGGTGAGGTGACCGCGACCTTCACGGAGCCCCTCGCCAACGGGTCCTTCCTCGAGATCACCGATCCCTGTGGGGAACGGGTCGATGGGGGCGACGTTCGCATCGTGGGTTACGACATGTCGGTCTCGATGAGTGGAGCGGCCGCCGGGCGATACACGGTCTTCTATCGGGCGTTCTCCACGCTCGATCCGCACGTGACCGAGGGAACGTTCGGCTTCACCGCAACAGCGGGCGAGTCCTGTGCGGGCGAGGAGCCTTCCGAGGAACCGGACGATCCCGGGGATGACACCTCGACGGCAACCGAATCGCAAGACGGGTCCTCGAACCCAGCGTCTACCGCGGAAAGTGGCGAGGATGACAGCTCCGGTTCAGTCGGAGCGGACGGAGGCACGCGCAGGCGGCCCGCGAAGGCGACGGTCGCAAAGAAGGAGGACCGTCCGGGAGCCTCCGCCCGAGTCGCCAACGCCACCGGCGCAGCACCACTCGCCGCCGAGGCTGATGAGGAGGGCGCTCCCAGCGTGTGGGACGGCATCCGCCTCGAGCCCTTCCTCACCGGGTTGATGCTGGCGGCGATCATCGGCGCCGCTGGAGGCAAGGTCTACGCAGGGATCATGGGCCCCCGCGCCTAGCGCGCCAGATCTCTAGGCGCTACGCACGGGCTCCATGGCTCCGAGTGCCGGACCTCCCGCTCGAAGGAGTCGGCCCGCTCCCGGCGAACCCTGAACTCAGACATTTCAGACGCAGGACCTTCGGGAGATGACATCGATGAGACGCTTCATGTTGGCGGCCCTGTCTCTCGCGCTGCTGGCGGTGCCCTTGACGGCCTCCGCACGGGTCGACGCCCCCCGCGTGGTCGTGGCGGACGGTAAAGGGGGCGGCTCTTTCGAGCTGATCGGCCACTCCTCTCTCGATATGCGTGGGATGAACGCGGCCCTCGCCGTGCACGGCGACTACGCCTACATCGGCAGCCGTACCGATGGCGGAGCCAAGCCCGTCGACAACGGCGTCAAGGTCGTCGACGTCTCCGATCCCTCCAAGCCCGAGGTCGTTCACACGATCGGCGAGCCTTACGAGGACAACGAGGGCGAGACCTCGCGCGAGATGCGCATCTGGCACGAGCAAGAGCTGTTGATCGTCATGAACCTCGGCTCGAACTGCACCAGCTACATCCACGGCTGTTCGCCTCGGGGGGTCGACGACAACTTCCGCTTCTATGACATCTCCGGAAAGCATGCAGCCGAGCCGAAGTTCGTCTCTGAGTACGTGCCGACCGTGAACCCCCACGAGATGTACCTGTGGGAGGACCCCAAGAACCCGGACCGGGCTCTTCTGTTCTTGTCCACGCCCGGCGGCGGGACCCACCTTCTCGTCACCGACATCTCCGGCGCTCGCAAGGGCAAGTTCGTGGAGCTCGCCAAACAGAACTTCATCGTGGGCCAGGGCGGTAACGACAACCGGCTCCACTCACTCACCCTTACGCCCGACGGCAAGCGCGCCACCTTCGGCTATCTCGAGGCCGGGTTCTATGTCGCCGACACGTCCGACTTCGCCCGGGGCGTAAAGAAGCCCACCGTCAAGTTGCTAACCGACCCCAAGAGCGCGCCGAGCTGGGCCGAAGAGGTCGGTCCCGGAGCGCACAGTGCTGTGCCTCTCTTCGGCACGGACCATTCGCTGGTGACCGACGAGGTCTACGGCGAAGCACTGCGTGCACTGGACTCCGGCGGTTGTCCGTGGGGCTGGACGCGCATGATCGACACCAGCGATCCCAAGAAACCGAAGGTCGTTGCCGAGTACAAGCTGCCGCAGAACGATCCCGACTTCTGCACCACGGACGCTCCTCGTCCTTCTTCGAGCTACTCCGCGCACAACCCAACCGTCACCGAGAACCTCGCTTTCGTGACCTGGCACTCGGGTGGCCTCCAGGCGATCGACGTGTCGAACCCGACCAAGCCCAGCCAGGCCGCGGAGTTCATCCCCGAGCCCGAGCCCGTCGTGATGCAGGAAGATCCTGCGCTGAGCGCGGGGCAGGACAAGGTCGTCATGTGGAGCTTTCCGGTGATCCAGGACGGTCTGATCTACGTGGTCGACCTGCGCAACGGTCTCTACATCCTCAAGTACAAGGGACCGTTCGAGAACGAGGTCTCCAAGGTCAATTTCCTAGAGGGCAACTCCAACCAGGGCGACGCGGTCAAGCTGGGAAAGCTCTAAACCCCTGGTTCCTCTCTAGGCGACGGGATCGTTCGGGTCGCCCTTTCTGCCAGGCCCCCTCAGCTTCGCCTCGACCTCTTCGGGGGTCGGAGCAGTGCCGCCGAGATGCGCGGGAAGCCACCATCGGTCATTGTCGCCTGCCGGCTTCTGAGGATAGGAGTCCTGTGCCTGCTTGAGTAGGTGCCCGATGCTCGACATCAGCTCGTCCGTCAGAGCGCGAGGATCGTCGTCGAGGTCGGTTTGGATCGCTTCGCCAACGTGAACGACGATCGCCAACCCCCGCTGCAGGTTCTTGGGCCGTCCCTTGGTCAAGATCCGCTGCGTGCCCCATACGGCAGCAGGGATCAGGGGCGCTCCCACGGATTGCGCCAGCCGCGCCGAGCCTGTCTTGCCGGCGCGTGGCACGAATGAGGGACTGATCGTGGACTCGGGGAACATGCCGATGATCTCGCCGCGCGTGAGTGCGGCTATCGCCTCGGCGTAGGCCTTCTTCGGATCCTTGTCCCTGTCGACGGGGATGTGGCGCATCCCGTCCATCAATACCTTGGCGACCTTGTTGTTCCAGATCTCCCTCTTCGCCAGGAAGCGGGCCCTTCGCTTGCGCTTGTTGGTTGCAAGGCCGGTGAAGACGAAGTCGAGGTAGCCGATGTGATTGGAGGCGATGATCGCAGGGCCCGAGGCGGGGATGTTCTCCTGGCCCGTGACGCGGACGTCGTAACCCATCACCTTCACGGCGCCTTTGGCGATGGCCTCGATCGGCGGATACACGAATTCCATCAGGCGGGGACTCTACGCGAGCCGGCACCGGGTTGCCCAGCGGGGCGCTCCTGTTACGGTCACCTGCAGGAGCCCTCGAGGGCTCCTTCGACGTTGCGGGCAGCAGCGACCCTTGGAGGTGGCGACATCGTGGGAAGGCTGGGTGTGGTCGTGTGCGCTCTCGTGGTCGCGCTCGCGTCCGGCGTTTCGGCTCACCACGAGGGCTTCCGCGGGAACGCCTTGTACTACTCGGACGAGTACGCCGGCGACGCGATGGCCTGCGGCCCCAAGTACCAACCCTGGAAGATGGTCGCCGCCCACCGGTCGCTGCCATGTGGGACCGAGCTCCGTGTTCGCAACGTTGCCAACGGCAAGCTGGTCACGGTGACCGTGCAGGACCGCGGTCCCTACACAGACGGTTACATGCTGGACGTGTCGCGCCGTGCCGCCGAGAAACTCGGCTTCATCAGGCAGGGCTCTGCCAAGATCCGCGCGATCATCAGGCACTGAACGCGAAAGGACCCGCACCCCCTACAGCAGGCGCGGGCCCCGTTGCTTGCGGACGATTCCGTCTTTAGTACTCCACCTCGATGTCACCAGCGGCCTTGGGCATCGCGTTGAAGACACCTTGGAGCTGCATCAGCTTCATCATGTTGCCGGAGACCTTCAACTTGCCCTGCATGAATGCGTTCTGGGCATTCAGCTCTTCCTTGACGATCGCGACCGCGGTCTCATAGTTCTGCGTGATGGTTGCCTCGGCGTCTGCCACCTCGCCGATCCCGATCTGGGCGTTGCCGCCGTCGAGCGTGAAGTAGTACTTGGCCTCGCCAGAATCGGGAGCGTCCGTGACCACCTGCTGGAGCTTCACCTGCTGTCCGGAGGCGGCTTTCTTGAACTCGTCAGATGAGTTGAGAGCCTCGGTCATCGTCGAGGCCCACTCCTCGCTTAGGAACTTCACTGCCACTTGTTGCCTCCTTGTGCATGTCGACGTCTGCGGTGGCAGAACATACCTTTTCCCTCGATGAACAACGCTTGGGGCTCCGAGGCGGAGCCGCGACCCGCCTCGACCTTGGTGCTGTTGAGACCGGGCCACGGTGGACTCGAGGTGCTGATCACCACCCGCCCAAGAAATCTCCGCTTTATGGGGGGAGCGGCGGTGTTCCCAGGGGGAGCCGTCGCTCGAGCCGATCGCGATCCCCGCTGGCGTTCGCTGTCGGTGTTGAACGCCACTGATGCGGCGCGGCTGCTGGGGCTCGACGATGAGGATGTGGCTCTGGCCTTCTATGTGTGTGCGCTGCGCGAGACGTTCGAGGAGGTTGGCCTCCTGCTAGCGGACGGGCCCGTCGATTCCCTGGCCCGGGATGACGCCGACGACGCGGAACGGTTCCTGGCGCGTTGCGAGGCTGCCGGTGTGCGCTTGCGCACCGATCTGTTGAAGCCGGCGGGTCGCTGGGTCACCCCTCTGGGCGCCCCGGTCCGCTTCGACGCCCGGTTCTTCGTGACGTCGGCTCCCGATGACTGGGTGCCCGCTCCGGACCCGCGTGAGGTGGATCGATGTTGGTGGGGGACGCCGTCCGGAGCTCTCGAGGAGCTGGCCGCCGGGGAGCTGATGATGGCCCCACCGACGATCGAGATGCTGCAGAAGCTCGTGGGTCACGGCACGATCGAAGAGACGGAGTCGTCGCTCTCATCCGCTCCCGTCGGCAACGACGGTGACCTGATCTCTGTCCGTCTCTCGCCCTTGGTGCATGTGGTGCTGGCTCCCAACCCCGGCCCGATGACCGGCCCGGGAACCAACACCTACATCGTGGGCACCGGACCCACCTGCGTTATCGACCCCGCGGTCCACGAAGAGGCCTACCTTGATGAGATCTGCACCCGCGCCGGCGAGGTGTCTTGCGTCCTCGTCACGCACCGACACTCCGACCACGTCGGAGGGGTGGCAGCGCTGGTCGAGCGTTTCGGGTGTCCGGTGCTGGCTTTCGGTGCACGAGAGGCCGGAGGGGTCCCAGCGCGGACGCTGACGGACGGGGAATCGATCGTCGTTGGAACCAACACGCTGCACGCCCTGCACACGCCGGGTCACGCGTCCGATCATCTGTGCTTCTATCTCCCCGAGGCAGCGAGCCTCTTCGCCGGCGACGCCATCCTGGGTGAAGGGACTGCCGTGATCGCGCCTCCGGACGGGCACATGCGCGACTACCTCGGGAGTCTTCGTCGCCTCCGGACCCTGCACATCGACCGCATCTACCCAGGACATTTCCGCCCGCTGGATGGGGGCCGCGTGGTGATCGATGGATACCTCGCGCACAGACAGCAGCGGCGTGATGCGGTGCTGACCGCCGTGAAGACCGGAGCCTCCACCCCGGAGGAGATCGTTGCGACCGTCTACACCGATACCCCCCAGCATCTCCATCCCGTGGCTGCGCTTCAGGTCAAGTCGATGCTGGAGTTGCTCGAAGAAGAAGGTGTCGTCCATCGCTCGGAAGAACGATGGACGGCCCATGGCGTTGATTAGGGTGTGGGGAGTACTCGAGCCGACTTAGACCGCACGGGGCGGGGATGATGCTCTTGAGGGACCGGCAGACCGTCACCAAGGGCAGTTGGCGTTGGGCCGTACAGATCGCCGAGCTCACCGCGTGGGGCACCGTTTCCCTGATCCTCGGAGCCCTCCATCTCGCCGATCTCAGTTCGGCCTCGTACCGAACCGGCTTAGCCCTGACCGGCGCGCTCGCGGTCTGGTTGTTGCTCTTCTTCCGCGTGCTGCTCTTCCGCGCGGTGGATCGTCGCTGGTTGCCTTGGGCCGGAGTGGCAGTGAACATCGCCTTCGCCTGCGGATTCTTCGCGTTGCTGCGCTCCGAGGTAGCCGGCATCCATCTGATCTTCATCCCGGTCATCATGGCCAGCGGTCTGCTGGGGAGTTTCCTCAAGGCGGTCGCGGCCTCGGTACTGGCCGTCGCGGGCTACCTCGGCATCGCGGCCCTGACCGGCACCCTGCCCGCCCTCGTTCCCGCGACGCTGACGACGGGGGTCTTCGTCCTGTCCGGCTTAGTCGCAGGGTTGCTGGCCGGTGAGCTGCGCACCCACTTCCAAGGTGAGAAGAAGGAACATCAGCTCGCCACCGCGGTGCGCCACCGGTTGCTTGCCGTGTTGGACGCGGTCGACGAGGCCATCATCTTCCGCGACCGCAACGGGATAGCTCGGGTCGTCAACGAACGCGCCGGCGCACTCTTCCAGATAGCACCAGACCGCTACCTCGGCGAGCCCGTCGTGGAGCTGCTTCGCACGGTGGCGCGTCAAACCGAGGACCCCGAGGACTTCATGGAGGCCTTCCAGACGCTGCGCGATGAACCGGGCCGCGAGCTCAGGTTCGAGGTCGAGCAGATCATCCCAGCGCGATGTCGTCTCCGCCTCTTCTCTGCCCCCACGTACGACGACGACGGCTCCTTGGTCGGACGCATCGACGTGTTCACCGATGTCAGCGACTCCGCTGCGCGCGCGGAAGAGATCGAGCGTCTCTACGAGGGAGCGCGCAAGACCGCCGAGAGCTACCAGCGGGCTCTGCTGCCGGATCAGGTCCCGGTCCTTCCACGGGTGAGCTTGGTGGCTCACTACGTGGCAGCCGCGGGGCAACGCGCCGTGTGCGGCGACTTCTACGACTTCGTCACCTTGCGAGACGGCCGCATGGCCCTCGTGATCGGTGACGTGTGTGGGATCGGTCCCGCGGCGGCCAACGACGCGGCCTTGTCGCGCTACACGCTTCGCTCTCTGGCAGCGCGGGAGTCAGATGCCGGCGCCCTCCTGCGATCGATGAATGAGCTGATCCACGCGCAGTCATCCAACGAACGCTTCGTTCGCATGCTCCTGGGTGTGCTCGATCCCGAACGCGCAGTGCTGGAATATGCGAACGCCGGGCACGTCCCACCCGTCCTGTACCGGGCCTCGGACGGGACCGTCGACTGGCTGGCCGAGGGCGGTTTGCCCCTGGGTGTAGAGGAGGGCACCGACTACAAGGTCGCCCGCATGGAGCTGCAGCCGGGCGACATGTTGGTCTTCTACACCGACGGTTTGACCGAAGCGCCGCGTCACGGTCGGCCCTTTGGCCAGGCGAAGTTCGCCGACCTGGTTGCCGAGTATGGGGTGGGGACCCCCGGCGAGCTGGTGCAGGCGCTGCGGCGCGGTGTGGACGCGTGGGTCTCGAGCGAGTTGCGCGACGACCTGGCCCTGGTGGTCACCAAGGTGATCCCGGACTCGACCCTGGAAGAGCCCAGCCGGGAGCTCGTCCTGCCGAATGAGCCCGCTCGTGTCCCCGAGATCAGGGCTTTCGTGGCGTCTTTCCTCGCCGATGTGAGGGCGCCGGTGGAGGTATCGGGGGAGATCCTGCTTGCGGCCGGAGAGGCCGCCGCCAACGCGAACCGCCATGGGCGACGCGCCGAGGGGCGCAGCGAGATCCGCGTGCAATGTCGTTTCCAGTCGGGGGTGATCGCCGTCACCGTGGAGGACGACGGGCCCGGCTTCGACGCGGCGCTTATCAAGTCCGCGGACCTTCCGGATCGGTTCGCTTCCGGGGGCCGCGGCCTCTATCTGATGAGGGAGCTGATGGACGAGGTCGAGGTCGATTCGTCTACCGCGGGCACGAGGATCACGATGAGCAGGAGGCTCTCTCCGGCGCGTCTCTGACGCCTCACGGTGCATACTTGACCCGTCGGTCAAGTCCGTTCTGACCACCTTCTAGGGATAAGGAGAGGCCCATGACCCGCGAGGCAGTGATCGTCGAGGCCGTACGGAGCCCCCTCGGCAAGCGCAACGGCCGGCTGAAGGACTGGCACTCCGTCGACCTGCTGGCGACCGTTCTCAACGAGACGATCGATCGTTCCGGTATCGATGCTGCACTCGTGGACGACGTGATCTGCGGTTGCGTCTCACAGGTGGGTGACCAGTCGCTCAACGTCGGGCGCAACGCGTGGTTATCGGCGGGACTGCCTGAGGAAGTGCCCGCCACCACCGTCGACCGGCAGTGCGGATCCTCGCAGCAGGCAGCGCACTTCGCCGCTCAAGGCGTGCTGTCCGGTGCGTACGACGTGGCGATCGCGTGCGGTGTGGAGAACATGACGCGGGTGCCCATGGGTTCCAGTGCGCAGATCTCCGGCTTCCCATTCAGCGAGCAGTTGATGGCGCGCTATGAAGGCGGTCTCGTCCCCCAGGGCATCTCTGCGGAGATGATCGCGGAGCGGTGGGAACTCACGCGCGACGAGCTGGACGCGTTCAGCATGCGCTCCCATGAGCGCGCTGCCGCGGCCAGCAACGCCGGCGCGTTCAAGAACGAGATCTTCCCCATCAAGGTCCAAGGAGAAGATGGGAGCACAGAGCTCTTCGACACAGACCAGGGCATCCGCACGCCGAACCCCGAAAAGATGGCTGCACTGCCCCCTGCCTTCAAAGAGGACGGTGTGATCACCGCGGGGAACTCGTCGCAGATCACCGACGGAGCCTCTGCGCTGTTGATCACGACGCCCGAGAAGGCCGAGCAGCTCGGCTTGACCCCACGCGCCCGCTTCGTCTCGTTCGCGCTTGCGGGGACCGATCCCGTGACCATGTTGACCGGCCCGATCCCAGCAACCCGCAAAGCGCTCGAGAAGGCCGGGCTCTCGCTGACCGACATCGACCTCGTCGAGATCAACGAGGCCTTCGCCAGCGTCGTGCTCGCTTGGAAGAAGGAGCTGGGCGCGGACGACTCCTGGTTCGACGAGCGCGTGAACGTGTACGGCGGTGCGATCGCGCTGGGCCACCCCCTCGGAGCTTCGGGGGCGCGCTTGATGACGACCCTCGTTAACGCGCTTGAGCAGCGCGGGGGTAGATACGGCCTTCAGACGATGTGCGAGGGCGGCGGATTGGCCAACGCCACGATCATCGAGCGCCTCAGCTAGAGAGCTCGGGGAGAGCGGTGTCTAGACGGGCCGCAGCGGGGGTGGTTTGGGAACCACGTTCACCAGCTCCATCTTCTCGCGGCAATGGCTGGGCGCGCGGTCCGTCGTCGCGGTCTCGACCTTCAGCTCTAGGCCGCACATGCGGCACACGTATCGGAGTCCTTCTTCGCTGACGTCTTCGCTCTCGATGTCGGGGGGGACGCTGCCCGCAGCGCTGAAGTAGCTGAAGCCCAGGTAGACGATCGTTGCAGCGATGGCGAGTGCGACCGCCGCCCGTCCGAAGCCGTAGAAGTAGCCGAGAACTAGCAAGAGGATGCCGGCCGCGGTGGCCAGGGTGCCCTTCATCCCCGCCCACCGGCGGCGGGATATCCCCAGCTCTCTCCACAGGCGTGGATAAAGCACATCTTTGTCATTCGGCTGCGGAGTGTGTCAGCTCAGTGCCACTGCGTGGCGACCACGAAGGACGCCGAGATCAACCCCAGGCCCAGCCAGAGCTGGTAGCCCTGGGTACCTCCCGGAAGGACGCCCAGGTAGTGGCTGATGATGATGAGGACCCCGGCTGCGATCAGCGTGAAGAAGAGGGCGCCCACCCAGGGCGGCGACTCCTTCGGCTTGGGCTTCGGGGGCGGCTGAGCTTTGACCCTCTTGGAACGACTTTTCGGCATTGGTGCAGATAGTAGCCGCGTGACCCGATAATCCTCACTGTGAAGTACTCATGAGGGCCGTACGGATCTTCGGCAAGTTCCTGATCTCCGTGGGCGTCGGTGTGTTGATGTTCTTGGGCTGGACGCTATGGGGAACCGGCCTCTACACGCAGCAGCAACAGGATGAGTTGCGGACTCAGTTCGATCAACTACCGGCGATCTCGATCGAGGGAGACGACGACGAACGGAAGCTCGGGCCCGCCAACCCGCCCGGGCCCAGCGACCCGGTGTTCGTGCTGAAGATGCCCTCGATCGATTTCGACCAGGTCGTCGTGGAGGGGGTGGGAACCGAAGACCTCAAGAAAGGGCCGGGCCACTATCCCTCGTGCCGTTCGGGATTCGAACGGCCGCTGTGCACCGAGTTCGAAGAGGTCTGGCCGGGGCAAGAGGGCCGCGTGATCGTCTCGGGCCACCGTACGACCTACGGTGCGCCCTTCTTCGACCTCGACAAGCTCAAGCCGGGCGACGAGATCATCACGCAGACCAAATGGGGCGAGTTCACCTACGAGGTGACCGAGACCAGGATCGTGCAGCCGGACTCTCTGGCGATCGCGATCCAGAGTGACGCGGCCGAGATCGTTCTCACCACCTGTAACCCGAAGTACTCAGCCGCGCAGAGGCTGATCGTGTTCGGGAGGCTGGTGACGACATGAAACGTTCTTGGAAGTCGCGGCTGGGCGAGCTGTTCCTCTGGTTCCTGGTCGCCGTGGCAACCGCCGTCGTCATGGTGATGCTGTCCGAGGAGCTCCTGCCCGCGAACTTCTGATCGGTACTAGAGACTGACCGCGCGCACCACCTGCGTCATCACCTCGACCGCCCTCTCGAAGGCCGCCGCCTCGATCCGTTCGTCGTGGCCGTGGATCGTGGCCAAGGCCTGCTGATCGAGCACCAGCGGCACCCAGCCGTAGGCGGTAGCGCCCCGTGCGCGGAAGAAACGCAGGTCGGTCATCCCGGAAGTGAGTGACGGGACCACGACCGGAGATTCCTGCATCGAGCGCGACGCGTGCGCGATCGCGTCGAACAGGGGTGTGTGAGAACTGACCGGGCCGCCGTGTCTTGATACCTCCTGGACCGTCACCCCCAGCTTGCGAAGGTCCCGTGACATCTTCGCCACCAGCTTGGCGATGTCGGTGTCCGGCAGCAGTCTGCAATCCAACGACGCTTTCGCTTCACCCGGGACCACGTTGTGTTTGTAGCCGCCCTCGATCTGGGTGGGCGTGATGGTGTCTGAGAGCAGTGCTGCGATCGTTCCGCGGCGCCGCAGGGGCTTCTTCAGCACGCGACCCACCTGGGAACCAACGCCGGAGGCCAAAGCCCGGAACGTCGCCGCTTGCACTCCTGAAGAGTTCGCAGCGAGGATCTCGAACTGCTGCTTCATGACGGGATGGACGCGGGGGGCCGCGTGTCCTGCGACCTTCGTGAGAGCGCGTGCAAGGTTGGCGATGGCTTGGGTTTCCGGGGGGAGAGCGCCGTGGCCCGGGTCTCCGGTCGCGATCAGGTCCAGCCACAGCACCGCCTTCTCCGCGACCACGACCGGCATCAGTGGCCGATCGAGGATGCCCGAGAGGCCGAAGGCGCCCTCACCCAACGCCTCGGGAGCGGGCCTGCCGTCGCCGAAACCGGCGCGCTCGGGGATGTCGCGCAAGACGGCCTCGGCCCCTTCGCGACCGCCGGCCTCCTCGTCGGCGAAAGACATGAGGATGACCTCTCTCTTGGGAACCGCGTCGGCAGATGCGATCGCAGCGAGTGCGGCAGCGTGCATCACCGCGATCGCCTTCATGTCCAAGGCTCCGCGGCCCCACAGGAAACCGCCTTCCAGGTCACCCCCGAAGGGGTCTTGTGTCCACGAGTCTCTTTCGACGGCGACCACATCGGTGTGCGACACGAGAACGAGGGCCGGGACGTCGGGGGGGCCGGGAACGCGCGCGATCAAGCTGGGCCGCCCGGCGTCGCTGGTGTGCATCAACGTGTCCGCCCCCGCATCGTCTAGGAAACCGCGGAGGAGCTCGGCCGCAGGGGCCTCTGCGCCCGGGGGGTTCGTGGTGTCGATCCGCAGCAGTTGCTGGAGAAGCTGAACGGGTTGCATGGGAGCAGAGAGTAGCTGCGTCCGTTTCAAGGCCCTAGCCTCTACTGTGCCCCGATGACGAAGACCCTGGTGACCGGTGCGTGCGGATTCATCGGATCGCACATGGTCGAGGTGCTCGCGGCTGCAGGCCACGACGTGATCGCCGGAGACCTCCCTTCGGCTCTCGAGGCTGCTCCCGAAGACAGGACGCGCTGGCCCGAGGTCTGCCGCGCCAGCGGCGCCCGACTGGTTCCGCTGGATCTGACCGATCCCGAAAGTGTGGGGCGTGCGATCGAGGGGGCCGAGGTCGTCTTCCACATCGCCGCGGTCTTCGACTACACCGCGCCCGAGGTGCTACTGCGCAAGGTCAACGTCGAGGGTACGCGCAATCTCTTCGACGCACTGGTCGCGCACGGCCGGTGCAGGCGCGTCGTGAACTGGGGCGCTGGGGGCGTCTACGGCATCCCGCGGCCGGAAGAGCTTCCTTTCGTCGAGGACTGCCCCAAACGGCCGGGCAACGCCTATCTGGTTTCGAAGTGGGACCAGGAACGTCTGGCGCACTCGTACAGGCGGGATGGATTCGAGGTGGCATCGACCAGGACGACCTCGCCGTACGGGCCTCGCGCGATCTACGGCTCCGGACAGCTGCTCCTGCAGCTCGCCCAGAAGCCCGTTGCGATCCGCA
>Ga0208612_1000378_pt1 | contig 20131 bp, 22 predicted proteins | sample AntDryMetagUQ889_FD_188089 | JGI IMG/M metagenome (GOLD analysis project Ga0208612, IMG submission 188089) | Polar desert microbial communities from Antarctic Dry Valleys - UQ889 (SPAdes) | ecosystem: Environmental > Terrestrial > Soil > Desert | place: Antarctic Dry Valleys | collected 2008-12-31 | reverse complement strand
GGTCTATGCCCTCAATACCGTGGCGTTCGCCTACGCCAACAAGCCGATCCAGATCGAGAAGGGCCGCCTCCAGCGCGCCCATGTGATCAACATCACCGAGTTCGACCCGCTCAACTCGATCCACCTGCATGCAAACTTCTTCAACCTCTATCGAACCGGTACGTCACTCGTTCCCGATGAGTTCACGGACATAATCTCGATGGGCCAAGCTGAGCGTCACATGATCGAGTTCACCTACGACGAACCGGGCCACTTCATGTTCCACGCGCATCAGGCCGAGTTCGTCGAGCTCGGTTGGATGAGCGCCTTCGAGGTCTCATAGGTGGTCACCGTCTCCGAGCGCGCCGCTCGGATCCCCGCGTGGCTCTCCTGGCTCGCCCCCGTCGTGGTGATCGCCGTTCTGGTCGCGGTCTTCCTATTGCTGGATCCGATCGGTGAGCTGCGTTCAGTGCCCCCGGCCGAGGCCGTCGCCGTAGAGCGCACCGTTCTGCGCGACGAGCTCATCGAGCTCCACGTTCGCAATGACGGCCCTGACGCGGTGACCGTCGCACAGGTGCTGGTGGACGACGCTTTCCGGCCCTTCGAGATGTCCCAGCAGACGCTGGGCCGGCTGGATGAAGCGACGATCGAGGTCCCCTATCCGTGGGACGAGGGAGTGCCGATCCGGATCGCGCTCTTGACCTCAACGGGGCTGACGATCGAGCATGAGATCGAGGCCGCGGCGCTCACCCCCGAACCCGACGGCCGCACCTTCATCACTTACGGACTGCTCGGCATCTACATCGGGCTCATCCCCGTCATCGTCGGACTCCTGTGGTTCCCCTCTCTGAAACGCGCTTCGGCTCGTTGGATCGCATTCTTTTTGGCCTTCACGATCGGGCTACTCGCGTTCTTGCTGGTGGACACGGTCGCCGAAGGTTTGGAGCTGGCCAGCGCCACCGGTGTGGCGCTGGACGGAGTGAGTCTGTTCGCCATCGGCGCGGTCGCTACGTTCGCCGGTTTGATCGCTCTCGGAGCGGGCGTCACGAAGGCGCGCAAGGAGAAGGCTCTCGCCGGTCTGCCGCTCGCCTACCTGATCGCAGCAGGCATCGGACTCCACAATCTCGGCGAGGGTCTCGCCGTGGGGGCAGCGCTGGCCGCCGGTGAGGTCGGGCTGGGAACGTTCTTGGTGCTCGGGTTCATGTTGCACAACACGACGGAGGGGTTGGCGATCGTCGCGCCGCTGGGGGCAGAGCGAGAGCGGCCTCCGTTCAAACATTTCATCTGGCTGGGCGCGGTCGCAGGTCTTCCCACAGTCGCCGGCGCCTGGCTCGGGGGCTTCGCTTTCGAACCGGCGTGGGCGGCATTGGCTTTCGGTATCGCAGCCGGTGCCATCGCTCAGGTGATCTGGGCGGTCGGTAAGACGCTTCCCCAAGAGCATCGTCTTGGTTCGCCGATGGGGGCCGCAGGCCTGGTCGCGGGTCTCGTCGTGATGTACGCCACCGGTCTCCTCACCGCTTAGCGTCCGCGTATGCAGAAACTTGGGGCTGTTCTCTTCCTTCTCGTGACGTTGTCCGTCTGCGGGGGATCGGGCGCATCCAAGGTGGAGATGGTGGACGCCCAGAGATTCGAGCCCCAAGAGCTCACGGTTGCCTCGGGCGACACGATCTCTTTCAAGAACGTTTCGTCCGAAGCGCACACCGTGACCGCGTACGCAGATGAGATCCCTGCCGACGCCGACTACTTCACGAGCGGGGGGTTGGCTTCGGAAGAAGCGGCCCAGGAGGAGCTATCGGCGGGCCTGGTTGCTGCTGGAGATACCTACGAGCTGACCCTCGAGCAACCAGGCACATATCGCTACTTCTGCATCCCACACGAAGAGGCGGGGATGAAGGGGACGGTCGTGGTGGAGGGATGACCTTCCAGACCATCGAACTACCGGTTTCCTCCGACGACAACGCTCTCTCGTGTTCCTACATCGCACCCGATAACCCTCGGGGGGCCGTCGTCCTCTTCCACGGCATCCCCTCGGTGAATCCACCGGCGCCGGACGACCGCGGTTATCCGGGCTGGGCCGAGGACCTTGCGAGCAAGGGTTGGTTGGCGGTGTGGGGCGATCTCCGCGCGCGAGGTGGGTCGCCGGGCTACTTCTCGATCGAGGGCTGGGTCCGCGATGTCATGGCGGTGATCGAGGAAGTGCGCGCTCTCCCTGCTGCACGGGGACTTCCGCTAGCGCTGGTTGGTTCGTCGGCCGGGGGTTGCGTGTCGGCGGAAGCGATCAGGCGCGGGGCGCAGGTCGACGCACTTGCGCTCCTGGGAGCTCCCGCGGCCTGGCTCTTTTTCGCAGGCGACGAAGCGGCCGGTGTGCGGCGCATCACCGAGGAAGCGGGCATGGCACTCGCACCGGAGGTGCTCGAGGATCCGACCGCTTGGGCCGCGGAGTTCGAGACGATCACGACCGAGAACGCCATCGCAGACGTAAAGGTGCCGACCTTGATCCTGCACGGCACCGCGGATGACGTCGTCCCCGTAGAACACTCACATCTGATCGCTGCTCGGGCTCCCGCTGCGGAGCTAGCCATCGTGGATGGGGCGCCTCACATCCTTCAACACGATCCCAAAGCGATGACGATCCTGGACGACTGGCTGGAGAGGACGCTGAAGTGAGAGCGGCGACGCTCGCGATAGTGGTCGCCGGGCTCGCGCTGGCGTTGGTGCTCGGGTTCAGCCAGGGTTTCGATGTCACCAGCGTGACGATCCTGGTGGCGATCGCGCTGGTCGGTGCTCTGGCGATCGCAGCCACCAACCGTTCGTCTCGGGGACTGACGGGACCGGCGACGTGCGAGGAGTGCGGGGGGGTCATCTCGCCCAACGCGCCCTTTTGTAAACATTGCGGGGCGCGCCGGACGGGTTGAGTGGTGCCTTAGACCATCCGCAAGATGACGAGTAGCAGGATTACCGCTACGAGAACCCAAACCCAGATAGGTACGTTCATGTTGGTACGCACCCCCCTTCCTGTTCGAGGTCCAGAACAACCGCGAGCTAGAGCAAGGAGGCCTGGTTCTTCGCCTTCTTCGGCTTCCCTGCCCGTTCATCCTCCGCGGGATGCTCGATGATTGCAACGACCCGCGTGGCCATGAAACGGCCCGATCGCACGACGTTGCCCGTGCGCGTGACCTCGGAAACCTCGACGGTTCCCCTCACATTGGAGACCTCGACGCGACGGCCCGCTCTACTAGCCAGGATCTCGTAGGTCTTGGTCCCGTCGCCTACGTCGACGACGATCTCGACCCGGTCGCCCTTCATGGGGGCGAGTGTATCTTCGGCATCTATCCAGCACGCGGGCCCGGTCAGGCTCGCGCTCACTGACTCATCTGTAGGAGGTTCGTCGTGGCTGAGGGCTCGGACAACTTCGATCTCGTCATCTTGGGCGGGGGCAACGGGGGATACTCGGCCGCGTTCCGGGCGGTGAAGCTTGGCCTGTCGGTCGCGATGGTGGAGAAGGACAAGGTAGGGGGCACCTGTCTTCACCGCGGTTGCATCCCTACCAAGGCCCTGCTGCATGCCGCGGACCTCGTCGACGAGATCAAGTCAGCAGGTGAGTTCGGGATCATCGCTCAGGAGCCTCAGGTCGATTGGGGCAAGGTCCTGGACTTCAAAGAGTCCGTCGTCGGTCGCATGTACAAGGGCCTCTCAGGTCTCGTCAAGAAGAACAAGATCGAGCTGGTCGAGGGCGAAGGCCGGCTTACCGACTCCCGAACGATCACCGTCAAGACCTCGGACGGCGAGCGCATGTTGACCGCGGACAAGGGAGTGATCATCGCCACAGGCTCCTATCCGCGCGATCTTCCCTTCATCCCCGCGGACGGCGACAAGGTCCATAACTCGAACCATGCTCTGTCCGCGCAAGACGTTCCCTCTTCGGTCGTTATCGTGGGCGGGAACTACATCGGCCTCGAGTTCGCAAGCGTCTATCGCTCCTTGGGGGCCGAGGTCCACGTCGTCGAGATGCTGCCGAAGATCGCTCCGGCAGAGGACGACGACATCTCCGAAGCGCTGCACAAGCTCCTGCAGCGTCGCGACATCAAGTTCCACCTGGGTGTCTCGGTGACGGCTGCGCAGACCACCGATTCGGGCGTGGTGGTCGAGATCGAGAAGGACGGCAAAAAGGAGTCATTGGAGGCCGACCGCATGTTCGTAGCCATCGGCCGCGCCGCGCGGACCGACGGCATCGGGTTGGAGGAAGCGGGCGTGAAGCTGGACCGCGGCTACATCGCAGTGGACTCGTCGTTCCGCACCAGCGTGGACGGTGTCTATGCGGTCGGCGACGCCGTTCACGTGACCGACTCGGACACGCCGCACCCGCAGCTGGCGCACACGGCGTTCGCAGAGGGCCAGAAGGTGGCCGAGCGCATCGCGGGCGAGGACCCGACACCGGTCGACTACAGGAACATCCCGCACGTCATCTACTGCCAACCGGAGGTTGCTGCGGTAGGCCTAACCGAGCAGAAGGCCAAGGAGCTCGGGATGAACGTGGTCACGAAGCGCTATCCGTTCTCTGCCAACGCGCGCGCGCTGATGCTGGGTGGCGGCCAGGGCTTCGTGAAAACGGTGGCGGAGAAGGATGGAGCGGTGGTCGGTGTGCACATCGTCGGGCCCCGCGCTTCGGACCTGATCACGGAGGCTCAGCTGGTCACCTCCTGGGAGGCGTATCCGTCAGAGCTCGCCGAGCTCATGCATCCGCACCCCACCCTGTCCGAGGCGATCGGGGAGACCTTCTTGGAGCTCGCGGGTAAACCGCTCCACGGCTAGTTCCTAAGAGCGCGCAGGGTCGTACCTCGAGCGCGAGAGTCCAGCGAACCAGTTGCGGCCCGCTCTCGTCGGCTCTGGCGCGGGTACTCTGGGACCCTCTAAACGCACCCAACATTCCTGGACAAGGGGGTCCTTTCCGATGGGAACCGAGATCACCATGCCTCAGCTCGGCGAGACCGTCGTCGAGGGCACGATCACCAAGTGGCTCAAGCAAGAAGGTGATCAGATCGAGGCCGACGACCTCCTCGTAGAGATCTCGACGGACAAGGTCGACTCGGAGGTGCCTTCTTCTGCCTCGGGGACGCTGGAGAAGATCCTCGTCCAGGAGGGCGACACCGTGAAGGTGGGCACTCCGCTTGCGATCATCGGTGACGGCTCGGCTTCCGGGGGCGACTCCGGTGGTGGACAAGCCGAGTCGCAGCAGGAGCAGTCCGAGCCGCCCCAGGAGCCGGCGCAGAAGAAGGAGGAGAGCGACTCCGGCGGCCAGGACGAGGTGCCGCTGCAAGAGATGGAGTCGCAGTCGGCCGGCGGCAGCGAGACGGAGGCCCCGGCCGCCGACCAGAAAAGCTCACCGGGCTCGAACGGTCAGTCCGCACAGCCGGACAAACCCAGCGAGTCTCCCGCGCAGGCCGGCGCGGCGCAGTCCAGCGGTCAGAGCGGGGCGCCGGGCGACACGTCGAAGCGCGGGATCATCTCGCCCCTGGTCCGTCGTTTGGCCGACGAGCACGGCGTCGATCTGGGCGAGGTCGAAGGCACCGGTACGGGTGGCCGTATCCGCAAACAAGACGTGTTGCGCTTCGTCGAAGAGACGAAGTCCCGGCCCGCGGCACGAAGCACCTCTTCGGAGCAGCCCGTCCCCGCACCCCAGCCTGAGCAGGAGTCAAAGCCCGCGACACGCGAGCCTGCCCCGGCCGCCCAACCGGCCGCAGCGTCTACCGGGGGCCGCGAAGAGCTGGTGCCCTGGACGAACATCCGTCGCCGCACCGCAGAGCACATGGTCGCGGCAAGCCTCGAGACGGCGCGCGCTTGGAACGCCGTCGAGGCCGACTGGTCGAACATCGCAGCGCTGCGGGCACGGGTCAAAGAGAACTTCAAGAAGCGCGAGGGCTTCTCGCTCACATACATGCCGTTCTTGTGCAAGGTCGTGTGCGACACCCTGATGGAGATGCCCGAGGTCAACTCCTCGTTCGACGAGGAGAACCAGGCCAATCTCGTGAAGCACTACGTGAACCTGGGGATCGCGGTGGCCTTGGAGGGGGGCGGGCTGATCGTTCCCGTCATCAAAGGAGCGGACGAGAAGAACCTGGTGGGCTTGGCCCGGGGAGTAAACGACGTTGCGACCCGCGCCCGAACCAAGAAGTTGACCCCCGACGATCTGGCGGGTGGCACGTTCACGATCACGAACCCCGGACCGTTCGGCTCGATCATCTCGGTTCCGATCATCCCCCGGGGCCAGACCGGCATCTTGGGCTTCGAGGCGATCCAGAAGCGGGTCGTGGTGACCGAGGAAGACTCCATCGGGATCAGGCACATGGGCTTCCTCTCGATGTCATGGGACCACCGCACGATCGACGGTGCCGAGGCAGCGAAGTTCCTTGCAGGTCTGCGCGAGCGCATCGAGACCACCGACTTCTCCGCCGACCTGTCCCAGTTCGAGTAGGCAGATGACTCCATCGGTTACCGCGTCGTGGCTGGGCCGGGTCGATTACCCGGCCGCGTGGGCGTGGCAGAAGGAGCTCTACCTGGCCCGCCTGGAAGAGGAACGCAACGACGCGTTGATGCTCTTGGAGCACCCTCCGACCTACACGCTGGGTCGGCGCGCCGACGGCTCGGATCTCGTCTACGGCGAGGCCGAGATGGCCGCGCAGGGGATCGGGCTCTACAACGTCGACCGGGGGGGCCGAGCTACCTATCACGGGCCCGGTCAGTTGGTCGGCTACCCGATCCTCCAGCTCGGCGAGCGTTATGACGTGCTGCAGTACCTGCGCAACCTCGAAGACGTCGTGATCCGAACCGCCGCGGAGTTGGGCGTGGAGGCCCAGCGGGACCCGGAGCACACCGGCGTCTGGGTGGGCCGCAACAAGATCGGGGCCATCGGGGTGAAGATCACGCGAGGCATCACGATGCACGGTTTCGCCTTCAACGTGACCACCGACCTCTCGATGTTCCAGGGCATCGTCCCCTGCGGCATCCAGGACCGTTGGGTAACCTCGGTGGCGGCCGAGACCGGTCACTCGCACGAGGTGAAGGACGTTGCGACGATCGCGGCGAAGCATCTAGCAGAGGTTTTCGAGCGGCGCCTCACCTGGGCCCCGCCTCAATCACTGATCGCGTCGGGGATGTTCGACGGCAGCGTGCTGTCGTCCAACTGAAGTCAAAGGACATAGAGGTCCGAGGAGGAGAGCTGCGAATGGCGAAGGGCACGGACAGGCACACAGAGCTGGGTCTGAAAGAAGAAGACCTGATCGAGATGTATCGCTTCATGCTGCTCGCCAGGTTCTGTGACGAGCGCCAGTGGGGTCTCAACCGCCAGGGCAAGGCACCGTTCGTGGTCCCGGTCTCCGGTCACGAGGCCGCGCAGGTTGGCTCGGCGTGGGCGTTCGAGCGCGGCAAAGACGTCTTCTGTCCTTACTACCGCGACCTGGCCCTCGCTCTCGTTGCCGGCTTCACTCCCAAAGACGTGTTCCTGGGGCTTTTCGGAAAGAAGGACGATCCGTCCTCGGGCGGGCGCCAGATGCCCGCTCACTGGGGCGCCAAGGATCGCAACATCATCACCGGCTCTTCGCCGATCGCGACGCAGTGTCTGCACGCCGCGGGCATCGCCCTGTCGAAGAAGCTCAAGCGCAGTGACGCCGTCGTCGGCACCTGGTGCGGCGAGGGCGGAACGTCCGAGGGCGACTGGCACGGCGCCATGAACTTCGCAGGCATCCACAAGCTGCCGTTGGTCCTGGTGGTCGAGAACAACCAGTACGCGATCAGCGTGCACGTCAGCAAGCAAGTTGCGGGCAACGTGCACGGACGCGCTGCCGGATACGGGATGCCGGGTGCCGTCGGTGACGGCAACGACGTGCTCGAGGCCTACAAGCTCACGAAGGAAGCCGTGGACCGAGCACGCGCTGGCGAGGGGGCCTCGTTGGTCGAGCTTCTGACCTACCGCCACTACGCGCACACCTCCGACGACGACGACCGCACCTACAGGAAGAAGGAAGAGGTCGAGGAGTGGAAGGCCAAGGACCCGATCCCTCGCTTCGAGGAGTACCTGCGTTCGGTCGACATGGTCGACGACGCCCAGATCCAACAGATGCGTGACGAAGCCAAGACGACGGTGGGCGAGGCGGCGATCGAGGCCGAGGCAGCCGACTTCCCCGATCCCTCCACCGCTTACGACAACGTCTACGCCGAGCGCGTGGAGGTGAGATAACCATGGGAACCAGTACCGAGAAGAACATCGTTCAGACGATCCACGACACCCTGATGGACGAGATGAAGCGCGACGACCGCGTGATCGTCCTGGGAGAAGACGTCGGGGCCCGCGGCGGGGTGTTCCGCGTCACGATGGGGTTCCTCGACGAGTTCGGCGAGGAGAGGGTCATCGACACGCCTCTCGACGAGTGCCTGATCGCCGGCGTCGGCATCGGCCTTGCGATCGACGGAATGCGTCCGGTGGCCGAGATGCAGTTCGCGGACTTCAGCTTCCCGGGCTTCAACCAGATCGTCCAAGAGGCAGCGCGCATCCGTTACCGCTCGAACGGTGACTTCAGCGTGCCGATGGTGATCCGCGCGCCTTACGGCGGCGGTGTGCACGGAGCGCTCTACCACTCGCAGTCGGTCGAGGCTTTCTATGCGCACGTCCCCGGCCTGAAGGTCGTCGTCCCGTCGACCCCCTACGACGCCAAGGGGATGCTGATCCAGGCTCTCGAAGACCCGGACCCCGTCATCTATCTGGAGCACAAGAAGACGTACCGTTTGATCAAGGGCGACGTGCCCGACGAGCGCTACACGGTTCCTCTTGGCAAAGCCGTGATCCGGCGCCCGGGGACCGACCTCACCGTCGTGTCCTACGGGCTGATGCATCACTTCTGTGTCGAAGCCGCCGAACGTCTCTCCGGAGACGGCATCGAGGTGGAGGTCGTCGACCTGCGGAGCATCTTCCCGCTGGACATCGACACCGTTCTGGAGTCGGTTGGCCGCACGAACAAGGCCATGGTGGTCTACGAGGACAACAAGTTCCTCGGGGCGGGGGCCGAGGTCGCAGCGCAGATCGCGGAGCACGCCATGTTCGAGTTGGATGCGCCGATCAAGCGCATCGCCGGGCCGCACGTTCCGGCGATGCCGTACGCGCCGACCCTGGAGCACTGGTTCATGCCCAGCGTGGATAGCCTCGAACAGGAGATGCGAAAGCTGGCCGACTTCTAACCGTTCTGTGCTAACCGGCCTACGTCCCAGCGTAGGTTTCCGACGTCAGAACGCCCGCGCAAGGACTAGATTGAACCTATGGCTCAGGTGATCGCACCTACGATCCGAACGCGCGAGCAGATCGACAAGGATCTGCGTCGAGGTGTTCCGCTGCACGCCGCCCCCGGCGAAGCTGCAGGCCGCCCCCAGCGCAAGCCGGAATGGTTGAAGGTGCGCGTCCAGCAGGGCGAGAACTTCACCGAGCTCCGCAACATCATGCGCGAGCGCGGCCTGGCCACCGTCTGCGAGCAAGCCGCCTGCCCCAACATCTACGAGTGCTGGGAGGCCCGCGAGGCGACTTTCCTGCTCTGTGGCGACCTCTGCACGCGCAGGTGCGGTTTCTGCGACGTGATGACGGCCAAGCCCCAACCCCTCGATCCCCAGGAGCCCGCCAAGGTAGCGGAGGCCGTCCGCCTGATGGGACTGAGGTTCGCTGTCATCACGGGAGTAGCGCGCGATGACAGCGACGATGCGGCGTCCGCGCACTGGGCGGCCACGATCCGCGCGGTCAAGGAGCAGATGCCCGATTGCGGGGTCGAGGTGTTGATCCCAGATTTCAAGGGCCGCAAGGAAGCTCCGCGCGACTCACTGGCCCGTGTGATCGAGGCCCGGCCCGAAGTTCTGGCGCACAACCTCGAGACCGTCGAGCGCCTGCATCCGCTGATCCGACCCGGCTTTGGCTATCGCGCCAGCCTGGATCTGTTGGTGTGGGCGAAGGAGCTGAGACCGGATCAGGTGACTAAGTCGAACCTGATCGTCGGGATGGGGGAGACCGAAGAGGAGTTGCGCTCGGCTCTGCGCGATCTGCGTGAGACGGGTTGCGACATCGTGACCATCGGCCAGTACCTGCAGCCGACCGTGTCGTGGCACTTGCCGGTCGACCGCTGGGTTCATCCCGACGAGTTCGCCCGCCTCAAGGCCTACGGCGAAGAGGAGCTCGGCTTCGCCTGGGTCGAGTCGGGCCCGCTGGTTCGATCCAGCTATCACGCGAGCAAGCAGTACGAAGCCGCCGCGCGGCGCCTTGCCCTTCGCTAGAAGTCCTTCACGAACCTCCGGACGGTGTGCCATCGCTCGTCGCTGCAGCGCGCCTTTAGCAGATGCGTGGAGTTCCCCCCGAAGTGATCTCGGCGCGTGAATCGCACCGGCGGCAGGATCCCGGTCCGCATGGTCGGGCCCACCACCGAGCGCGCGAATCGTTCCCTGGTGAGCCGGCGGCCCGGTTGCTCGAGCATGTCCTTCATCGCCTGTGAGGTCGCCCAGCCCATCCAGGTGAATGAATCGCCGTTGCCTTCTTCGGGATAGATGCGGGCTAACGCACGGTCATGGGTCGGGTCGAAGCTGTTCCGCTCGGCCCACGACGGCATCGGCGTCACGAAGGTCGCTCCGTCGATCGAGTCTCCGTTATTGCATGAGGTCTGCGGCACCGTGTCGCCGATCGTCATTGTGATACCCACCCCGGTCCACAGCGGGTTGTAATCCCTGCTGTTCGCGGCTTGGAGTACCTGCAACCACCAGACCGGTGAAGTCAGCACCAGGACGTTTTCGACCCCAGCCGCTTTCATCTCTTCGACCACGAGCTGAGCTTCCGTGGTTCCGGCTCCGCGTGAGACCGCCCTGTCGTAGGCGATCTCGGCCCCTCTTCTTTCCATGACGGTTTTGAATCGGTTGTGCGCTTCTTTGAACATCGGGGTATCGAACCGCAGTATCCCGTTCACATCTCGCTTGGCGCCGCGGTCGCTGATGAGGTGATCGGCTAGACGTCGCGCTTGCATGCCCATCGTCTCGGTCACCGAGAAGTAGCGCGGCAATCTGTCCACGCCCAGTCGGAAAGAGCCGACCGCGATGTACGGCACCCCTACGGAGGCCGCGTAGCGGGCGCAGGCCATCGACTCGTTACCGCTGGTGGACCCGCCCATCATCCCGCTGAGCAGGAAGACCTTGTCCTGTTCGACCAGCTCCTTGCAGACAGCGACCGCTTGGCTGGGGTTGTAGTTGTCGTTCTTGACGACGACGCGGACGTGACGGCCGTTGATAGGACGGTCCTTCGCTCGGAGCCATCTCCATAGGAGCCGAGCGCCCTTGTCCGCGGACTCGGTCGGTATGGGCACCGCGCCTGTGAACGGCATGTGCAGCCCGATCTTTATCGACCGCCGAGTGACCCCCGGGGTGGCCCCCGCGACGTTGGCTGCTGAGGCAAGAAGGCCGGCTACGAGACCTGTCGCCACTAGGATCGTCCACCCTCGGCCCGTCGTTCTCATCCCAGTCACCTCCCTGGCAATTACCGTACGCAGGCATCTCCCCGTTGCCGAGGATAGAGGAGTTTCGTGAGGCCGGTCGTTGCCTTCCTGACCGCGGTCGCCATGTTCGTCAGCGGCTGCGGCGGAGGCTCCGACGCGGCGCAGGCGTGCACGCTCCCGGAAGCAGTGGCCGACCTCTCCCTCTTGCCTGAGGACATCCCCTTGGATCGCTGGGGGATCGTCGACGAGCTGGAGGTCTCGGGCGGCTTCCTCGGCGCCCGTGCCATCACGACCACCCCGATCGTGGAGCTGTACCCGGTCATGGCTCGGGCGACGGCCGAGGCGGGCTACACGATATTGAGCGGAGATAACGAAGGGTTCGAGGCGGAAATATTCTTCGAGCGCGGCAAGGGGACTACGGGCACGTACCGTCTGCGCGAGGGTCCGTGCGGCGAACAGGTAACGATCAAGCTCCTCTACGAAGCCGAACGCTATCGGAGGTTGTCATGAAGACGGGAGAGCGGCGGCCTCTGCGCACATCGCTCATCGTGCTGCTCTCGCTTCTGTTCATCGGGCCTCTGGTGTTCATGCTCCTGGGATCCTTGCGAGCCCCGGGTCTTCCACCACCTGATGGCTTCGAGTTGGTGCCCCGGGCGGCCACCTGGACCAACTTCAAGACGGTGTTCGCTTTTGTGCCTCTGGGCCGGCATCTGGTCAACTCCCTGTTGGTGGTTGCGGTCGCGGTGCCGGTGACGGTTGTGGTCGCGTCCTGGGCTGGTTTCGCGATCGCCTCTGCGACGCCGCGCGCTCGCAGGGTTCTGGTCGTGCTGTCGGTCGTGGCTCTGATGATCCCTCTCAGCGCCCTGTGGGTGCCGCGGTTCGTGATGTTCCGCTGGGCCGGCCTCATCGACACGTTGTGGCCGCTGATGCTGCCCGCCTTGATGGCGACGACTCCCTTCTACGTGTTGCTGTTCGCGCTGTCCTACGGCCGCGTCCCCACGGGCCTGTTCGAAGCGGCGCGCCTGGAGAACCTGTCGCCCTTCGGTGTGTGGCGACGCGTCGCATGGCCGCTGGGCCGCCCGACCGCCTTCGCGGTGGCGGTGCTCGCGTTCACCTGGCACTGGGCGAACTTCGTCGATCCCCTCCTATACCTATCGTCGGGAGAAAGGTTCACGGTGCCCTTGGGGCTACGCGCGCTGCAAACGCTGGAGCCGACCAACCACCCGATCCTGCTCGCCGGTGCCGTGATGGTGTCGCTTCCACCGGTCATAGCGTTCCTGGCGGCCCAACGCTCGTTCTTCACGAAGACTCTAGAGGTGTGATGAAGAAGGTCGCTGTCTTCGCCGCCCTGCTGCTGATCTCGGCGGGATGCAACGCGTCCGGAGACGGGCGAGAGAGCGGAGGGCCGCTGCGCGTTCAGGTCTCCGGAGAGCCAGAGGAGACGAAGGTGTACGGAGCTTTGGTCAAGGCCTTCGAGCTTTCAGAAGGAGGTTTCGACATCGAATTGATCGAAGTCGCCGACAAGGACGAGCACCTGGCGAAGCTGACGACCTCCTTCGCCGGAGGCGACGCTCCCGACGTGTTCCTCGTCAATTTTCGGGAGTACTCGCAATTCGTGGCGCGCGGGGCCGTGGTGCCATACGAGACATATCTGGGAGCGAACGACGTCCAGCTCGACGACTACTACCCCCATCCCCTCGAGGCGTTCACCTACGAAGGGAAGCTCCAGTGCATGCCTCAGAACATCTCGTCGCTCGTTGTCTATCTCAACACCGAGTTGTTCCGCCAGGCCGGGTTGAAGAGGCCGCGAGAGGGGTGGAGCTGGGAAGACTTCAGGGAGACCGCACGGGCCCTTACCGGGGGCGATACCCATGGGCTCGGCATAGAGCCCAGCATCATCCGTCTGGCGCCCTTCGTGTGGTCCAACGGTGGCGAGATCGTGGACGATCTGCAGGAGCCGACCTCTTTGACCTTCGATCAGTCCGAGTCGCGCGAGGCCCTGGAGTTCATCGTGTCCCTTGTGCGGGAGGATGATGTCGTTCCGTCGGAGGCGGATGTCGCGGCGCAGGACCTCGAGACGCGGTTCGTAACCGGCAAGCTCGGCATGTTCCTGTCATCCCGCAGGGACACACCGGTCCTGCGAGAGGTCCAGGGACTGGAATGGGATGTGGCGCCACTGCCCGTGGCTCGGGAACCGGCCGGGATCCTTCATTCCGACGGCTACTGCATCTCCGCGGGCGGCGAGGACGCCAGGTTCGAGGACGCGGCGCGCTTCATAGCGTTCGCCACGGGCGAGCAGGGCCAGACGATCACCGCCCTGGGTGGCAGGACGGTGCCTGCGCTGAGAAGCGTGGCGAACTCGGGGGCTTTCCTCGATCCCACGCAGCCTCCCGCTCATCCCGAGGTGTTCCTGGAAGGGATCGGCTCGATCCGCCGCACCCCGGTGCTGGCCACGTGGCCCGAGATCGAAGACGTCGTCGAGGAGATCTTCACGCGCGTCTTCTACGAGGACGGGTATTCGGTCGACGATGCCCTGGAAGCACTGGACGAGCAGACCGCCGCGCTGTTCGAAGAGGGCTCGAACCTTTGAGCCTTCGCCTTACCGGCGTCTCGAAGACCTTCCATACGAACGGTCCCAAGCTTGTGTTGGACGAGGTCACCCTCGAAGTCGAAGACGGCCACATGATGGTGATCGTCGGGCCCTCGGGATCCGGGAAGACGACCCTGCTTCGCTGCGTCGCGGGGCTGGAGTCGGTAGATCGCGGGAGAGTTGAGGTAGGGGGCCGGGACGTCACGCAAGCGGATCCTGGGGACCGCGACGTGGCCATGGTCTTCCAGGACTATGCGCTCTATCCCCACCTGTCGGTGCGCGAGAACATCGCCTTTGGTCTGCGCGCTCGCAAGGTTCCTCGCGCCGACATCGATGCCCAAGTCGCGGAGGCGTCCGCGGCTGTAGGACTAGAGGGGTCGCTCGACGCCTCGCCGAACCATCTCTCGGGGGGAGAACGACAACGGGTCGCTCTGGCCCGTGCACTGGTGCGACGACCGGCCGCGTTCCTGCTAGACGAGCCTCTGTCGAACCTCGATGCAGAGCTGCGGACGCAGACGCGACGCGAGATCCGGTCCCTGCAGCGCTCGCTCAAGACCACCACGTTGTACGTGACCCACGACCAGGTGGAAGCGATGACGATGGGCGACACCGTCGCGGTGCTGCGAGCGGGAAAGGTCGAGCAGGTCGGCACACCCGAGGAGCTCTACGAAGAGCCCGCGAACGTGTTCGTGGCCCGCTTCCTCGGTAGCCCTCCGATGAACCTCTTTCCCCCGGGCTTGCTGGGTTCGGCGGCTTCTACGGCGGCGGGAGTTCGTCCGGAACGGATCTCGTTCGTGGAGCAGGGCTCGGGTCGCTTCGACGGAACCGTTGACCTCGTCGAGCGTGTGGGGGGAGAGGTGATCGTTCACGTGCGCTGCGGCGACGGCGTGCTCTTGGTGCGCAGAGACGTGAGGAGCGCCCCGTCGCCAGGGGACGCGGTCGGCCTTCACTTCGCGGATGAGGACCTGCACACCTTCGATGCCGAAGACAGGCGCGTCGGTTGAGAAGAGGCTCGATGCTCGCCTGGCCCTATCTATCCGGGCTGTTCTTGTTGGTCGCGCTGCCCGCCGTTGCCGCTGCGGTCTTGGCATTCACCGAGTTCTCCGGCGTGCAAGCCCCCCGCTTCACAGGCACCGACAACGTCCGTCGTCTGGTGGCCGACGACGCGTTCTGGTCGTCGCTCGGCAACACCCTCATCTACATCCTGATCGCGGTTCCGCTCCGACTGGCCGCCGCTCTCGGGTTCGCTCTGTTGTTGCACCGGCGATCGAAAGCCTCAACGTTGGCGCGACCGATCGCGTATCTGCCAACGGTTGTTCCGGACGTCGCGTATGTGTTGTTGTGGCTGTGGTTGCTCAACCCCCTCTACGGTCCGATCGCGGGCGCGTTCGGCCTGACCGGTCTGCTCACGGACCCCTGGGGGGCGCGCGTGGCTCTTCCCCTCATGGCCGCGTTCCAGATCGGCGAGGCGTTCGTGGTCTCCCTCGCGGTGCGGCGGAGCATCCCCAAGAGCGTGTACGAGGCGGCCGCCGTAGACGGCGCCCGGCCCCTGTTCACGTTCACGCGTCTGACGCTGCCGCTGATGGCCCCAGCGCTGGCCCTCCTGGCGCTGAGGGACGTGATCCTGTCCCTACAGATCAACTTCGTGCCGGCCCTGCTGCTGACGGATGGGGGGCCGCGCTACGCCACCACATACCTTCCGTTGTTCGTCTATCGAACCGCTTTCCGCTACTTCCGTCTTGGATACGCGTCCACGATCGCACTCTCCATGTTCGTTCTGACCGCAGCCGTCGTTTACGTGCAGTACAGGATGGCCAAGCGGTGGCGGGTTCTCGACTAGGGCTGTCAGGAGGATCGATGGAGCTTCACAACAGGATCGCGATCGTGACCGGAGCGTCCAGAGGGATCGGTGTGCGGGTGGCCGAGGCACTGGCCGCAAAAGGTGCTCATCTGGCGCTCGCCGCCCGCTCTGCGGACGATCTGGAAGAGACGGTGGCGCGGGTGCAGGCGCGAGGCGTGCGGGCGATCGCGGTCCCAACCGATGTCACCGACCACGATGCGCTGCAGAACCTGGTCGAGCGCACGACCGCTGAGCTCGGCCCCCCCGACCTGCTGGTCAACAACGCGGGTGTGCAGAAGGTCACGCGCTTCGAGAAGGCTGAGCCCGCCGACATCGCCTGGATCATCAACACCAACCTGGTCGCACTAGAGGTACTCACTCGGTTCGTGCTTCCGGGGATGATCGAGCGACGACGCGGGCACGTCTGCAACATCGCTTCGCTGTCGGGACGCACGGCTTATCCGTACAACACCGTCTACGCATCCTCGAAGCACGCTGTTGTTGGGTTCTCGTGGTCGCTGCGCGAGGAGATGCGCCCCTACGGGGTCGAGGTCTCGGTGATCTGTCCGGGCTTCGTTGCCGACGAGGGCATGTTCGCCCGTCGCCATCCCGACGACCCGCCTCCGAAGATCAGCCGGATGGTCAGCCCAACCGAGGTCGCGACCCAGACGATCGAGGCCATAGAAAAGAACAAGGCGGAGGTCATCGTCACGCGGGGTTTGGGCAACGTCGTCGACGTGTTCCACGCCCTGTCGCCCGACACCACTGCCCGGATCCAGAGACGGGCGGGGCTCTACGACTACATGCGGCAAGAAGCCGACAGGCCGCCGACTCAGTGAGATGGGCGTCGGCAGGGCTGCTGGTGCTGGCGCTGTTCGCCGGGTGCGAGGCGGAACGGCCGAAGGCTGCCGGGCCCCCTGACTACGAGGCGTGCGGGCTCCCGGCGGTCCATCCGAAGACCGATCCGGCGAAGGTCCCCGAGCCCTACCTCCTGGGCGGGGATGCGGAGGTGTCTCGAACGGAGGTAGAGCAGGGGCGGCTGATCGCCTCGCTCAGCGTTCCTTACTCGGTGAACGATGCCTTCCCCCGTTTCAAAGAGGCGATAGGAGAGACCACCTTCGAGGTCCTGCAGGAGGACAACGAAGGCTTCGAGGCCGAGCTCTATCTGCGGGACGGCAAGCGGTTGGGCTCTCTTCAGATCCGCAGTTCGACGTGCTCAGACGTGACGATCGCCTACCTGAACCTGCCCGCCCGCTGAGCCGGAAATCACGAGTGCGCAAAGCGGCTGATTAGCTTCAGCCGTGGGTATCATCGGCCTCACACAACCCCACTAAGCGACCAGGAGGAAACGACAATGACGTACGTCATCGCTGAGCCATGCATCGGCGTGAAGGATCGGGCGTGCGTCGACGAGTGCCCAGTCGACTGCATCTACGAGGGGGAGGAGCAGCTCTACATCCACCCGGAGGAGTGCGTCGACTGCGACGCCTGCCTTCCGGCCTGTCCCGTGGACGCGATCTTCCCCGCCGACAACGTCCCCAGCGAGTGGGCCAACTACACCCAGACGCAGGCCCAATGGTTCGTCGAGCACCCGGACGCCTCCGGAGGTGCGATGGAAAGTCCCTTTGCACCCGCCGAGGAGCGCGGCGAGTAAGACCGTCCGCTGTGGCTTCCACCCCGATCCAGGACTGGAAGCCGTTCTTGGGACGAAAGGTGTCGTTGCGGTACAAACTGCACGACTCGGACCACCCCTTCTCCGAGGCGATCGGCGTCGTTGCCGGCGTGATGTCTGACGACAACGACGACCAGACGATCTCGATCCTCACCCGCTCCGGACAGACCACGACGGTGCCAACCGGCGACATAGTCGCCAGCAAGCTCTTCCCGATCTGAATGTGCGCGACCATCCGCTTCTCCCAGTGTTGATACGTCTGGGAGCGCAGGGGCCGGAGTTATCATGACCCTTCGCCGCGTGCTCTAGAAGAGGGGACCTGATGGCCGCGCAAACCGCCCCAGTGAAGGGGGAGCGGAAGGAACTCGACAGGGTAGTCATCCGCTTCGCCGGTGACTCGGGCGACGGCATGCAGTTGACCGGCGATCGCTTCACCAGCGCCAGCGCTCTGTTCGGCAACGATCTCGCGACGATGCCCGACTACCCGGCAGAGATCCGGGCCCCCGCCGGGACCCTTGCGGGCGTCTCCGCTTTCCAGCTCCACTTCTCCGACCACAACATCCTCACCGCGGGGGACCAGCCCAGCGTTCTCGTGGCGATGAACCCGGCCGCGCTCAAGGCGAATCTCAAGGACCTCGTGCGGGGCGGGCTGCTCATCGTCAATACCGATGCTTTCGAGGACCGCAACCTGGACAAGGCGGGTTACGCAGCCAACCCTCTGAAGGACGGGTCGCTGAGCGGCTACCAGGTGTACGAGATCCCGATGACGAAGCTCACGATCGAGGCCGTCAAGGACTCGGGAGTCAACAAGAAAGAGGCCGATCGCGCGAAGAACATGCTGGCGCTGGGCGTGGTCTCGTGGATGTACTCGCGGCCGCTCGAGCCCACCATCGGGTGGTTGGAGAAGAAGTTTGCCAAGAAGCCCGCGATCGCGCAGAGCAACATCGCAGCGCTGAAGGCCGGGCACGCCTTCGGCGAGACCGCGGAGCTGAGTGCTTTCGAGGTCAAGCCCGCGACGCTTGCCCCGGGGAAGTATCGCCGCATCACCGGCAACCAGGCGATGGCCTTCGGGTTGATCGCGGCCGGCGTTCAGGCGAAGCTACCGCTGTTCCTCGGCTCGTACCCGATCACGCCTGCCTCCGACATCCTCCACGAGCTCTCTCGACACAAGAACTTCGGTGTGCGAACAGTGCAGGCGGAAGACGAGATCGCGGCCATCAGCATGGCGATCGGTGCGTCGTTCTCCGGTCACCTCGGCGTAACGACGACGTCGGGGCCGGGCCTCGACCTGAAGTCGGAGGCTCTCGGCCTCGCCTTGTCCATGGAGTTGCCGCTTCTCGTCGTAGATATCCAGCGCGGCGGCCCCTCGACCGGCTTGCCCACCAAGACCGAGCAATCAGACCTGCTGCACGCCATGTACGGCCGTCACGGTGAGGCACCCCTGCCGATCGTTGCGGCGTGGACCCCGTCGTCCTGTTTCTGGGCTCCGATCGAGGCCGCTCGGATCGCCATCAAATACATGACACCGGTCATCATCTTGTCCGACGGCTACCTGGCCAATGGGGCCGAGCCCTGGCGCATCCCTTCCGTTACCAAGCTCCCGGACATCCAGGTCCGCTTCGCGTCGCAACCCAATGCCGGCGGTGACTTCTGGCCTTTCCTACGCGACGACGAGACCCTGGCGCGCCCGTGGGCGATCCCGGGGACGCCGGGCCTGCAGCACCGGGTCGGCGGTCTCGAGAAAGCCGACGGCACCGGCAACATCTCGTACGACCCCGACAACCACGAGCTGATGACGCTCCTTCGCCAAGCGAAGATCAAGGCGATCGAGGAAGACATCGATCCGCTCGAGTTCGATGCCGACGAAGGCGCGACCGTTCTGGTGCTGGGCTGGGGTTCGACGTACGGCGCTATCGGCGCCGCGGTCCGCCGGCTGCGCGTGCAGGGGAAGAAGATCGCTCGCGCCCATCTCAAGCACCTGAACCCGATGCCCAAGAACACCGGTGAGGTGCTGGCCCGGTTCGACAAGATCGTGATACCCGAGATGAACATGGGCCAGCTGTCGAAGCTGATCCGAGCGGACTTCCTGATCGACGTGATCTCCATCAACAAGATGAAGGGTCTGCCGTTCCGGGCGGCCGACTTAGAAGAGGAACTGGTGAAGCACATATGACGATCAACTCAGGTCCAGAAGAGCAGCGGGGGATAACCGAGGCCATCGGGGGCGTCGGCACGCTGTCGCGCGAGGACTTCGTCTCCGACCAAGAGGTCCGGTGGTGCCCCGGCTGCGGTGACTACGCGATCCTGGCCGCCGTCCAAAGCGTGATGCCTTCCCTTGGCGTGCCACCCGAGAAGATGGTGTGGGTGTCGGGCATCGGTTGCTCGAGCCGGTTCCCGTATTACATGAACACCTACGGCATCCATGGCATCCACGGGCGCGCTCCGGCGATCGCTACCGGTGTGGCGACCGCACGCCCGGACCTGCAAGTCTGGGTGGTGACCGGCGACGGTGATGGTCTCTCTATCGGGGGGAATCACTTCATCCA
>Ga0208612_1000377_pt1 | contig 20131 bp, 20 predicted proteins | sample AntDryMetagUQ889_FD_188089 | JGI IMG/M metagenome (GOLD analysis project Ga0208612, IMG submission 188089) | Polar desert microbial communities from Antarctic Dry Valleys - UQ889 (SPAdes) | ecosystem: Environmental > Terrestrial > Soil > Desert | place: Antarctic Dry Valleys | collected 2008-12-31 | reverse complement strand
CCCCGAGAAGCGGCTGCAGTGGGTGAGCGGGCTCGTCTCCTCCGAGCCGATCGGAGACGCGAGCTACCGCGAGGTCGTCCAGGAGCATGGCCAGCGCATCGAGGCGACCGCCACGGTCGTCCGGAACGAGCCGCCCCACGCCCTCGACATCCGCATGCAGGGTCGTGGCTTCGAGGCCCAGGCCGGGTCGCGGCTCACCGAGGAGGGGGGCCGCACGCGCCTCACCTCGTCCCTCGACCTCGAGCTGGGCGGTCTCGCACGCTTCGCCGGTGGCCTCGTCGGCCGCCAGACCCAACGTTCGCTCGAGCGCAGCCTCGCCCGGCTGAAGGAGCTGCTCGAAGCTTGAGCTGATGCGGTTGCGCCTCAGGCGGCCTCCTTCAGGGATCATCGCGCGCTAAGCCCTCCGCTCCCGCGCTCGTCAGCCTGCGCAACAGATCACAGCCGCCCTGAGCGGAGGACGCCGAGCAGCAGCCAGGCGCCGAGAACACCGGAGATCAGGAAGCCGACGACCGAGAGGAAGTGGATGCCGACAATCGTCGGGCCCTCGGTCGCGAGCAGCCCGATCATCGCCGAGCCGAGCAGCCCGCCCGCGACGACGAGGGCGACCACGAGTCGGTTGAAGGCGACGTCGAGCTTGTGCATGAACTCGTCGAGTCCCTTGTGGACGAACCCAACTTCGATCTGACCGTCGCGCATCTCCTGCAGCACGTCGTGCACCTGGTAGGGCAAGTCCCGTGCGATCCCCGCCAGCTGCCGGCTCTCCTTCGTCGCCCTGAGAGCGAGGCGGCGGGGGGTGAAGCGCTCGAACATGAGTGCCCGTGCGTAGGGCCGCGCGACCTCGAACACGTTGAAGGCCGGATAGAGGTCGATCCCGACCGACCCCAGCGTCGCGATCGCCTTGTCGAGGAGGACGAAGCGGGTCGGCAGTCGCAGGTTCATCGAGTAGATGAGCGCGAAGCCCTCCCGGATCACCTGAATCGGGTCGATCTCCGCGAGCGAGACGCCGTAGTAGCGGTAGAAGAGGTCCCGCAACTCGGCGGTGAACTCCTCCTCGCGTTCCTTCGGGTAGCGGACACCAAGGCCTGCGAGCCGGCGCGGCAGCGCGTCGATGTTCTCTGTGGCAGCGTCAATGAAGAGCTGCGTCAGCTTCGTCATGTCCCCATCGGACAACTTGCCCACGAGGCCGAAATCGACGAGGCCGATGCGAGAGCCGTCGAGGATGAGGATGTTCGCCGGGTGCGGGTCGCCGTGGAAGAAGCCGTGCCGGAAGATCATCTCCATCCACGTCTCCGACATCCTGTAGGCGAGCTCGCGCCGCTCGTCCAGCGAGAGGGCCTCGACGTCCAGGTCGGCCAACTGCACGCCGTCGAGGAACTCGAGAGTCAGGATGCGGGTGCCCGAGTAGCTCCAGTAGACCTTCGGCACGCTGACGACCTCAGAGCCGGCGAAGTTGCGGCGGAACGTGTCGGCGTTTCGACCCTCGAGCTTGTAGTCGAGCTCCTGCCGGATCGAGCGGGCGAACTCGTCCACCAGCGCGGCCGCGTCGATGAAGTCGAGTGAGCGGACGCGCTCCTTGATGATTCGCGCCGCCTGGTAGAGGAGCGCCAGGTCGGACTCGATCTGGCGCGGCGCGTTCGGCCGCTGCACCTTGACGACAACCTCGTCGCCGTTTGGAAGGGCCGCCCGGTGCACCTGGCCGATCGAGGCGGCGGCGACCGGCACCTCGTCGAACCGCAGGAAAGCTTGCTGGAGCGTCAGCCCGAGCTCCGCCTCGACCACCTGCCGTGCCTGCTCGAACGGGAAGCCACGGACATCGTCCTGCAGGCTCCGAAGCTCCACGACGATGTCCGGCGGGACGACATCCGGGCGCGTCGAGAGCAGCTGTCCGAACTTGACGAACGTCGGGCCGAGCTCGTCGAGCATCTCCCGCAGATGCCGACCTCGTTCCGACCCCCCGCCGAGCTCGGCGTTCTGCTCGGCCCCCGCCGTCCACGGCAGCAGGTCCGTCAACCGGTGGCGCTCGAAGAAGTAACCGAAGCCGTGGCGGACCGCGACCTGTGCGATCTCCGAGAGGCGACCGATCTTCCGTGCCTTCGGGCGCGTCGCCATCGCTCAAGTGTTGCACGGCCGCGTGTCGGCCTTCGGGACCGATGGGGGAAGATACGAACGTGGACGAAGGCCTGATGCTGCTGCTCCTCGGTGCCGTCCTCGCGGCAAGCATCGTCGTCGCACTCGGCGCAGCACGCGCGGGGTTGCCGGTGCTCGTCGCGTTTCTCGGGCTCGGCATGCTGCTCGGATCCGACGGGCCTGGCCGCATCGAGTTCGACGACGCGGAGCTCGCGCGGGAGGTCGGGATCGTCGGTCTCGCCTTGATCTTGTACGAGGGCGGCCTGCAGACCTCGTGGCGGCGGCTGCGCGAGGTGGCTGTCCCCGCGGCGCTCCTGAGCACGGTCGGCATCGTCGTGAGCGCCGTTCTCACGGGGCTCGCGGCGCGCGCGCTCCTCGATCTCGCCTGGCTGGAGGCGGTCCTGCTCGGGGCCGTCGTCGCCTCAACCGATGCCGCAGCGGTGTTCGCGACACTTCGCTCCACGCACATCCGCCGCCGACTCGCACGGACGCTCGAGGCGGAGTCCGGGGGCAACGACCCGATGGCGATCGCCCTCACGCTGGGGCTGATCGCCTGGATCGAGCAGCCGGGCAACTACGGCTTCGAGAACCTCTCGCTGCTCGTCGTGCGACAGATCGGACTCGGCCTCCTCGTCGGTGTCGCGCTCGGTGTCGCAGCCGCGCGGATCTTCGGCAACCTCCCTCCTTCGATCGACGCCTTTGCACCGGTCGCGTCGCTCGCAGTCGCGTCGCTGGCCTTCGGCGCAGCCGACGTGATCGGCGGCAGCGGCTTCCTCGCCGTCTACCTCGTCGGCCTCGCGGTAGGCAGCACGCCCTCGCGCTACCGGCGGCAACTGGTCGCGTTCCACGAAGGGCTCGCGTTCCTCGCCCAGGTCGCGCTCTTCGTCGTCCTCGGTCTGCTCGTCTTCCCGAGCGAGCTGCCCGAAATAGCGCTGTCCGGCCTGGCGCTAGCGCTGCTGCTGGTGCTCGTCGTCAGGCCCGCGGCCGTGTGGGCCTCGACTGCGCTCAGCCCCTTCGAGAACCGCGAGCGCCTGCTGCTCGGGTGGGCCGGGCTCCGTGGCGCGGTGCCGATCGTCCTCGCCACGTTCGTGCTCTCCTCGGACGTCCGGGAGGCGAACACGATCTTCAACGTCGTCTTCTTCGTCGTCGTCGTCTCCATGATCGTCCAGGGGACGACGCTCGAGTGGCTTGCGGGCCGGCTTGGACTGCTGTCGTCGGCGCCGCCGTCCCACAATCCGCCGCTCGAGGTCGGGCATCAGAGCAAGCTCGACCTCGTCGACTTCGTCGTCTCGCACGACCACGCCATCGCCGGCTCTGCGGTGCGCGAGGTCGGGCTCCCACGGAGCGCGATCATCGCCGTCGTCACGCGTGGCGACGAGACGATCCCGCCGCGCGGCAGCACGGTCATCCAGCCGGGCGACCGCCTGCTCGTGCTCGCGCCGCACGCAAGGCGCCGAGACGTGGAGGACGTCTTCGCGCGCTGGCGCCGCCGTGTCTAGCTCAGGGCTTTCCCGCGCTCGAGGGGGTTTTCGGCTTGGGATCTGGACCTTTCAACAGATTCGACGTCGCCGCTGAGATGACCAAGGCCGCTCGTCACGACGTCATTGCTGTGCCGCCAGGGATTCCGCGGCACACAAGATCGAGATCACGCCGCGTTTGAGCCAACGGCCCACTCGGCTCGAGACTACTCGAGCGTGGTCCCATGTGGTCTCGCCCGTCAGTGTCCTCCGCAGACGTGGCTGGGGGCTTGAAGCCTCGGACGTGGCTCAGGCGGACGTGGCCAAGGCTTTGCTAGGACGTGTCCCGAGCGAACCCTTCGCGCTCGAGCAGCTTCAGCCGGTGCTCAAGCTGCGCGAGCCGGAGCTCCAGTGTCTCCCACTCGCCGCGGGTGACGAGCCCGAGCTCACGAGCGATCCGCTCACCGGTCTCCTGCGGCAGGTCGCCGAGCCGCCCTGCGCCCGAGCGGAGTTGCGCGCCGAGCTCGTCGACGAGCTGACGGAGCGCGAACGAACCTTCTCCTCCGTTACGCCCTTCGGCCACGACCCCTGCCGTTCCCCGTGCCGTTTGTGGCGCGTCGCTCGCGGTGCAGGCTACCGGGCGCGTCCATGAGGGCGGGTGCTCCGGCGCTGCCGGCGGCGCTCCCGCTTGGCTTCGTCGCCGGACGCCCTGGGCACGGGCGCGACGTCCGAACCTTCACGGTCGAGTTCACCGTCGACGTCGCCGTCCTCCTCACTGGCGCCGTTACCTTCGTCGTCGCCTCGCAGCACATCCGGGATCAGATCCGGTGCAGGCTGAGCTGCCGCGAGATCCTGAGCGTCGCGCAGCGACAGTCCGACCGAGTCCTCGTCGAACGTCTTGGCGCCCTCAGTGCGGCGACGGTACTCCGGCTCGCGCTCCTTCAGCACGCTCAGGAACGGTGCCGCAATGAAGAAGGTCGAGAACGCGCTGATGCCGATGCCGACGAGCACCGCGAAGGCGAAGTCCTGCAGCGTCTCGCCGCCGAAGAGGAAGAGCGTGCCGACCGGCAGCAGCGTGATGAAGGTCGTCGCGAGCGAGCGGGGGATCGTCTCCCACAGCGACACGTTGGTGATGTGCGCAAACGTGGAGCGGCGCATCAGGACCATGTTCTCGCGCACCCGGTCGAAGACGATAATCGTGTCGTAGATCGAGTATCCAATAATGGTCAGGAACGCGGCCACCGTCGCCGCGGTCACCTCCCGACCGGACAGCGAGTAGATACCGAGCGCGATCAGGCCGTCGTTCGCGATCGTCCGCAGGATCGGAACGGCGAAGCGCCACTCGAACCGCAGTGTGATGTAGATCGTGATCAGGAGGAACGAGAGCAGGATCGCGTAGATGGCACTCCGCAGGATCTGATCGCTGAAGCTCGCCGAGACGTTGCGGACATTGAGGGCCTCGGTGTCGAAGGTGCTGCGCAGCCCGCGCGTCAGCTCGGCCTGCTCGCTCTGCGGAAGCGACTCGGTACGGAGCCGGAACTCTCGGTAGCGCTCCCCGGACAGAGACTCGCCGGTGCCTTGGATCTGCGCGCCCCCCTGCCCGATGTTCGCGGCCTGCTCACGCACGTCCGTGAGCGCGATTGGTTGCGTCGTCTGGAACGTGATCTCCGTTCCGCCCTCGAAGTCGATGCCGAGGTTGAGGCCCTTGAAGACGATGCTGCCGATCGACGCCGCGATCAGCACGCCCGCGACGGCAAACCAGATGCGGCGCCGGCCGACAAAGTCGATCCGCTGCCACGCCGGGATCCCCCGTGCGTTCGCACCCATCAGCGACGGGTTGTCGAACCAGCGCGCGTCGCCCATCAGCGCGAGCAGGGCGCGCGTCGCGAAGACGGCGGTGACGACCGAGATCGCCGTGCCGAGCAGCAGCAGGAACGCGAAGCCGCGAACGCCCGACGTCGCCAGCACGAACAGGATCACCGCCGTGATCGCGGTCACGACGTTCGCGTCGACGATCGTCTTGAAGCCCTTCGCGTAGCCCGTCGCAATCGCCGAGCGCACGGACTTGCCGGCGCGCGCCTCTTCCTTGATGCGCTCGAAGATGACGATGTTCGCGTCGGCCGCGACGCCAAGGGTGAGGATCATGCCCGCGAAGCCCGGCAGCGTCAGCGTTACGTCGAAGATGAGAATCGTCGCGTAGAGGAATGCCGCATAGATGCCCAGCCCGATGACGGCGACGAGACCGAGGAACCGGTAGAAGACGAGCAGGAAGATCGCCACGACGATCAGGCCGGCGATCGCCGCGAACCACGCCTCGCGGAGCGAGTCCTCGCCGAGGGTGGCCGAGATCGCCGTCGTCTCGAGCGTCTGGAACGTCACCGGCAGCGCACCGCTCTGTAGCACGAGCGCGAGGTCGTTGGCCTCGCCGAGCGCGCCGATACCGGTGATCTGGGCGCCGTTGGAGCCGCTGATGCCGTTCGCGTACTCCTCCCAGTCGATCGACGGCCACGACTTGATCTCGCGGTCGAGCACGATCGCGAAGTTCTGCGTCACCTTCTGGCCGAGCAGCTGCGACTGCGTCCGGCCGCGACTGGCCTCATCGGCCGTGATGCGCCCGAACTTGTTCTCTCCGGCGTCCGTGAACTGCATCGTCACGATCGGCTCTCCGCTCGTGGTGTCGAAGTCCTGCCGCGTCCCGGACAGGCGCAGGTCGGCGCCGGTCATCTCCGGGGTGCGCTCCTCCTCGACCGGATTCGCGGGGTCGAACTCGATCAGGTAGTAGAAGTCGCGGGTCGGGTTCTCGGAGCCTACGCCGGGGCAGACGACCTCGCCGCGGCCGCACTCCAGCACGACTGTCTGCGGCGGCACGCCGAAGAGCTTCCAGCCCTTGGGCAGCTCGTCTCCGGACGAGCCACCGGAGCGCGCGTTCTTGAGCACCTCGCTGTCGAGCAGCTTCTGACGCTCGGCGGCAGGGCCCGCCACGAGCTTCTTCTTGCCGTTGAACAGGTACCAGCTCGACGTGGCCTCTTCGTTGACGAGCGCCTGTTGGCGCGCGAGCAGCTCGTAGATCGTGCCGGTGGCGACCGGGAACCCCTGGGCGTCGATGGACGGCGACTTCAGATTCTTCTGAAGGTCGAAGAGCTCGAGTTGTGCCGTCTGGCCGAGGATCTCGATCACCCGCTCGGGGTTCGAGACACCGGGGATGCCGATCGAGATCTGGTCGTCTCCCGACTCCCGGATCTCGGGCTCGGCGACACCGAGGGCGTCGATGCGGTCGCGCAGGATCTCGACCGAACGCTTGAGATCCGATTCCTGGAGCGGCCGGTTCGCCGGCGGGACGGCTTGCAACGTGACCTCGAGACCGCCCTGGAGGTCGAGGCCGAGCGTCGGCTCCTGCTTCAGCGGCGAGCCCGGGATGGCGAGCAACGCCGCGCCGACGAGGGCCGCCAGGATGAGCCCGACGAAGATGAGATGGGATCTACGATTCACTACTGCAGGAGATTAGCCGCGGTTCGTTTCATTCGGGTTAGCGCGCGGTGAACCTTCTTCGTCATCCTCGGCCGCTTCCATGAGCGCCTCTTCCTCGGCCTCTTCCGCCTCCTCTTCCACCTCCGGTGGAATGACGGCTGCGACGGCGCGGCGCGCGATTCGCAGGTTCACGGCCGGGGTCACCGCAACGAGGAGCTCGTCCTCCTCGTGCGCCTCGACGACGTGGCCGTAAACGCCGCCTGCGGTCACGATCTCGTCGCCGACCTCGATGCCCGTGTGGAGCTCCCGCTGGACGACCTGGCGACGGCGAGCGGGGCGGATCAGCAGCAACCAGACCAGTGCGAGCATGGCGATGATGACGATCAGTTGTCCCAAGGGTCCTCCTGCGGGCCGCCGGCGAGACGTTCCAGGTAGGTCGACGTGTAGCTACCCAACCGTCCTCGTTCGATCGCCTCCCGCGCGCCCGCGGTCAGTCCGTGCAAGAACTGGAGATTATGCAGACTGAGGAGGCGCAGCCCGAGCAGCTCCTCCTGGTTGACGAGGTGACGGATGTAGGCCCGGGAGAAGCGGCGGCACGCGGGGCACACGCAACCGTCCTCGAGCGGCCTCGGGTCGCGCGCGAACCGTGCGTTCCGCAGGTTCAGGCGGCCGGTGCCTGTCAGGGCTGACCCGGTGCGGGCGGTGCGTGTCGGGAGCACGCAGTCGAACATGTCGATGCCGGCCCCGATGACGCGGAGAACGCCCTCCGCGTCCCCGATCCCCATGAAGTAGCGCGGCTGATCGGCCGGCAGGAGCGGGGCAGCCCACCCCGTTGCCGCGAACATCTCCCCGCGGCTCTCCCCCACCGCCAGCCCGCCGAGGGCGTAACCGTCGAAGCCGAGCCGGATGAGCTCCTCGATCGAGCGCTGGCGCAACTCCTTGTCGGCCCCGCCTTGCGTGATCCCGAAGACGAGCTGCCCCGGCGCGCGCCCGGCTGTCAGCTGTCGCTCCGCCCAGAGGCCGGTGCGCCGGACGGCGTCCTCGAGCTCTGTCCGAGGCACCCCCGACGGCGGGCAGACGTCGAGGCACATCGCCACGTCCGAGCCGAGGTTCCGCTGGATCTGCGCCGCCAGCTCCGGCGTGAAGCGGGCGGCCGCCCCGTCGTAGACCGAACGGAACGTGACGCCGTCGTCGTCGACGGCGAGGAGCGTATCCCGGAGCGAGAAGACCTGGAAGCCGCCCGAGTCCGTCAGGATCGGCCCCTCCCAGCCCGAGAAGGCGTGCAGCCCGCCCAGCTCGGCGATCAGCTCATCGCCCGGCCGGAAGTGCAGGTGGTACGTGTTGCCGAGGATGATCTGAGATCCCACGCCGCGGAGCTCGTCGGGGTCGAGGCTCTTCACGGTTCCCTTCGTTCCCACCGGCATGAACGCGGGCGTCCGCACCTCCCCGTGCGCCGTCCGGAGGAGCCCGGCACGCGCGGCACCGTCCGTGGCCGTGACCTCGAACGTTCTCACGGCGGCGAGGGTAGCGGCACCGGCCCGGCTTGATGGCCGCCGGTCGTTTACCGGCGACCGAACGCCTATGGTGTTTCCCGTGACCACGAGCATCTGGCCGCAGCCACTCATCGTCGTCCGCGACGTCCAGGCGTCAAGCCGGTTCTACGGGCAGATCCTCGGTGCCGAGAGCGCACACGGAGGCGAGGAGTACGAGCAACTCGTCAGCGACGGAGAGCTCATCCTGCAGCTGCACCACATCGAGGTGGAAGACCACCATGGGCCTCTCGCCTCGCCTGAGGTTCCCCTCGGAAACGGCGCCCTGCTCTGGTTCGAGGTGTCGGATTTCGAGGCAGCGGCCGAACGGGCGAAGAGCGTTGAAGCCCAGGTCGAGCGCGACGCCCATGTCAACCCGAACGCCAAGCAATGGGAGCTCTGGCTGCGGGATCCGGATGGATACCTGGTCGTCTTGGCCGGCCCGTCGGAGTACCGTCCGCGAGGCTGAGCGTCCTTGACCGTCGGCACGAAGGGCTCAGTGCGCGACGTCAGAGGATCAGCATCGCGTCGCCGAACGAGTAGAAGCGGTAGCGCTCGGCGATCGCGAGCTCGTAGAGCCGCCGCGTCTCCTGCACGCCGGCGAACGCCATCACGAGCGCCAGCAGCGTCGAGCGCGGGAGGTGGAAGTTCGTCAGCAGCGCGTCGACGCGCCGGAATTCGAACCCCGGCGTGATGAAGAGCGACGTCCGACCTTGTAACACAGCGTCACGAGCGACGGTCTCGAGCACGCGCACCGTCGTCGTCCCCACCGCGAGCACACGCTCTGCTGCCTCGATCCGCTCCCACACCTCGCGACTGACGGAGTACCGCTCGCCGTGCAGCTCGTGCTCCTCGACAGCCGCAGCGGTGAGCGGCCGGAACGTGTCGAGGCCGACGTGCAGCGTCACGCGTGCGACCTCGACGCGTTCGAGCAGCTCGGGCGTGAAGTGCAGTCCGGCTGTCGGCGCGGCAGCCGAGCCGGCCTCTCGGGCGTAAACCGTCTGGTAGCGCGTCGGGTCGTTCAGTGGCTCCGTGATGTAGGGCGGCAGTGGCGTCTCCCCGTCCGGCTCGCCTTCGAGGCGCACCTGCCAGCGGCCCTCGCCGAGGTGCTCCAGCAGCTCGACCGGACCGTGCCGGAACCCCGGCCTCAACCGCCGCGTCGGGCGGGCCAGCGCGACCCAGGTGCCGTCGCCCAAGCGCTCGAGCAGCAGCACCTCCCCCCTCGGCCGCTCGAGGCGGATCCGGGCGGGCACGACCCGCGTGTCGTTCACCACCGCGAGGACGTCACCGATCTCCTCGGGCAGGTCGGTGAACACGCGGTGTCGAACTGTGCCCGTCGAACGCTCGTAGACGAGCAGGCGGGAGGCGTCACGCCGCTCCGCCGGTTGCTGTGCGACCAGCTCGGGCGGCAGCTCGTAGTCGAGCTCGGCGGAGTCCATCCGACCGAGAGCGTAGCCTCGTGTCCATGGACGAACGAGCGCTCGAACGGGCGAAGGCACGCATCGCGGCGGCGGCTGCAGGAGACGTGGCTCCGGCTCAACTCGAGGCCGTGCTCGAGCGGTCGCGGGTGCAGATCGAGTCGCTGGCGCAGGCAACGGCGGAGATCGAGGCGACGCTGCCCCAGCGAATCGGGGCAGCGCTCGGGGACGGGCTGCGAGCGGAAGTGCTTCCGGTCGCTCGGCAGCTGGCCGAGATCAGGGGCCTCCTGAACCAGACCATTCGCAGGCTAGAGCGGCTGGAAGGCGACCTGCTCGCCGAGCGCCACGCACGCATCGACGATCTCGCCCTTGTCGTCGAGTTGATCACGTCGGGCTGGCAGGGCGTCGACGAACGGCTGGGGCGCCTCGAGCGCGCTCCTGAGCCGGTCGCCCAGCAGGCCGCGGCCTAGAGACCCCAAAGCGTCGCGAGGCGTCGCGCGGGCGGTCTACAGGTGGCGCGCTGGCAGGACGAGCCGGAACCGGCTCCCCTTGCCGACCTCGCTCTCGAGCTCGATCTTGCCTCCGAGGGCGATCGCAAGCTCGCTTGCGATCGGCAGGCCGAGCCCGGTGCCGCGCCCATCCCGCGACCAGAACGGCCTGAAGATGCGGTCCCGCTCCTCCACTCGGATGCCCGGGCCGGTGTCGGCGACGTCGACGGTTACCGAGCCGTTGCCGCTCGCCAGCGCGACATCGATCCGGCCGCCGTCCGGCGTCCAGCGGAACGCGTTCGAGAGCAGGTTCGAGATGATCTGCAGGACCCGGTCCCCGTCCGTGACGATCACGGGCTCGTCGGCTGCTCGCTTCGCAAACTCGATGCTCCGGCGGCGCGCCTCGTCCGTAAAGGTCGCGTAGGCGCGCTCGCAGAGCCTGCCCATGTCGACCTCCTCGGTGAGCACCGTGAACCGGTGCGCGTCGAGCTTCGCAAGGTCGAGGACGTCGCCGACCAGCCGCCCGAGCCGTTCCGCCTCTTGCGCCACGATCTCGAGCGAGCGTTCGGTGAGCTCGGGATCGGTGACGACACCCTCCTGCAACGCAGCCACATGGCCGCGGATTGCCGTCAGCGGCGTGCGCAACTCGTGCGAGACGGACATGAGGAAGTTCCGCTCCCGCTCCTCCGCCTCGGCGAGCCTGGCGGCCATCTCGCGGAAGCGGTTGGCAAGATGCCCGATCTCGCTGCCGCCCGGGACGCGCGGCACCTCGACGTCGTACCGCCCCTCCGCGACCTCGTCCGCCGCCGCGGAGAGCGCCAGCACGGGATCCGTGATTCGCCGCGACAGGTACAACGCCAGGCCGCCGACCACGACGAGCGCACCGAGGAAGGCGAGCGCCAGCCGGGAGATGAGGGTCACCCAGCGGTCGCGCAGCTCCGTCTGCGGCGTTGCAACGACGAGAGAGCCGAAAGCAGGCGTGTTCGGGCCGCCGGGTCGCAGCGGATGGGACGCAGCGAGGAAGGTCTTGTCCTCGCCGGGCGGCGTGAACTCGAAGCTGCGGATCTGGCCGCCGCTGAGGTCGGTGCCGGTGTCGACCACGCTCAGGCGGGTCAACCCCGGGTCCTCGCCCGGGAACACGCCAGGGCCGACGTAGAAGATCCGGTTGCCCGTCGCAGCCTCGAGCCGCTCGGCGGCGAAGACTGGCGCGTCCCGACCCTCGTCGGTGACGCGGAGCGCTGATTCCGCGTAGAGCCGCGCGATCCCGCGCGCCTCCCGCCGCAACTGCACGAGCGTCTGGTCGCGCGTGTAGTCCTGGAAGAGCCGCAGCGCGATGAGGCTCGCGATCAGCCCCGCGAGCGCGATCGCCGCCAAGAAGAGCGCCGGCAGGCGAAAACGAAGCGACCGGAACACGGAGAGTTAGGCTGCGGAGGTGGGCGCCCGCTCGGGCCCGACCTTGTAGCCGACCCCCCACACCGTGACGATCGGCGAGGCGTCGCCCAGCTTGCGTCGCAGCTGCCTGACGTGCACGTCGACGGTGCGGGTGTCGCCCGCGAACGTATAGCCCCAGACCCGCTCGAGCAGTTGGTCGCGTGTGAGCACGAGCCCGCGGTGGTCGAGCAGCTCCCAGAGCAGGTCGAACTCCTTCGGCGCCAACTGGATCTCCTCGTCAACGACCTTCACCTCGCGGCGGCCGGCGTTAATCGTGAGGTCGCCGTGCTGCAGCTCCTTGCTCTCGTCCCGCCGCCGCTCGGGCGCGGCACGTCTCAGCACCGACTTCACGCGCGCGACCAGCTCGCGTGGGTTGAACGGCTTCGTCAGGTAGTCGTCGGCGCCCACCTCAAGCCCGATGATCTTGTCGACGTCCTCGTCCCGTGCGGTCAACATCAAGATCGGCACGTCCGAGGTCTTGCGAACACGGCGGCAGATCTCGATCCCGTCAAGGTCTGGAAGCATCAGGTCGAGGATGATCAGCGCGGGGGACTCTGCTGCGACCTGCGCCAGCGCAGCCGCTCCGGTGGAGACGGCGCGCACGCCGTAGCCCGCGTTCTTCAGATAGAGGGCGACGAAAGAGGCGATCGAAGCCTCATCTTCGACGACGAGGATGGTCTGTGCGCCCGCGGTCATCCGAGGCCCACCATCATCAGCAGCTAGGCATCAGGCGCTGAAACGCCCGACGCTCTTCTCGCCCTTTACGGCCTTGTCGCCCTTCGCGCTCTTCTCGGGCGTCGGCGGGACTGTCACCGTGCCCAGCTTGAAACGGAGGATCTCGGTCGGCAGCGGCTTGCAGACCGCGCGGGGCGAGCGGCAGTCGTCGCCGTCCAGCGAGTACAGCCCTGGAAGTCTCGGGTCGTCGGTCACGATCGAGCCGTCGCCCACCCCGACGGCGGAGAGATCGATCCCGCGGCCGCCGAAGGGATCGGTCGCGCGCCCGCCGACGACGACCTTGAACTTACCGCCGATCAGGCGGAAGCGGACTGCCTTGCCGCAGTACCTGACGCCGCCGCGCGGAAGCTCCACCAGTGGCTCATCGTCACCCCACACCTGCGGGAAATTGAGATCCTCGGGAGTCAGGTCGGAGACGGTCACGCAGCCGCTGTCGATGCGGCCGATCACACCTCCCCGCGCCTGCAACATCACCTGTCCCCGCCCCTCGGCGACGGAGAGTGCGCCGTCGCCGGCAGGTAGGGCCGCCCCCACGGCTGGGACCGCCAGCAGGCAGCCGAACAGGATCGCAACGGACTTCCGCATGGATGTGAGTATCTCGGGTCGGAGTGTGCTGAGGGTGAGCGGATTGTAAGGGAAAAGTACGGCGCCCCGGCCCGGCTCGTCCCAAGGAGGGTCGGTGAGACCTGGCTCGCCGGTGGCTGGAGCACATGGCTCGCCAAACCATCCTAGAGTCCGAACGCGTGAACGAGATCGCAGATTTCGGTCAGATCGTCCTGATCGTCGCCGCCGGCTTCTCGCTCGCGCTGCTCGGACGCACGATCACCGAGCGCCTGGCGATTCCGAGCGCAGCCGTCTTCCTCCTCGCCGCCGCGGTCGCTTCCGACGTCACACCTGCGCTCGGCGAGGCGATGTCCTTCGTCACCGTCGAACGGGTCGGCGTCGTCGCGGTGATCGTGATCCTCTTCGACGGCGGCATGCACATCGGCTGGCGCCAGGCGGCCGTGTCGCTCGTCCCGATCGTGTCGTTGGTCATCCTCGGCACCTTCGCCAACGGCCGGCCTGATCGCGCTCGCCGCACATGGCCTGCTCGGCTTCTCCTGGATCACGAGCGGACTGCTCGGAGCCGCACTCGCACCGACCGATCCTGCCGTGACCTTCTCCGTGCTCGGCGGCCGCGAGATCCGCGGGCGAACGGGCACGATCCTGCAGGGTGAGTCCGGCGCGAACGACCCGGTCGGGATCGCGCTCATGATCGGGATGGTCGAGCTGGCGACGAGCGACGACGGCACGTTCTGGACCGTCGTCGAGGAGTTCTCGATCGAGATGATCGGCGTTCGTCTCGGTGGTCGTGCAGGGCGGACTCGTCCCCGCGGTTGCGGCACGACTCGGCGTGCTGTCTACCGGTCGGAGAATCGCTAGTGGTTGCCGTGCTGCGCGTCGTAGCGGTAGAAGCCGCGCCCCGACTTTCGGCCCAGCAGGCCTGCGTTCCGCATCGCGACGAGCCGCGGCGGCGGCGCGGCCGCGCGGTCGCGCGTCTTCTCGTACAAGGCCTCGGAAGCGTGGACGTGCACGTCGATCCCGATGAGATCCACAAGCGCGCACGGGCCCATCGGCCAGCCGGCGCCGCCGCGCATGCCGGCGTCGAGATCCTCGGGGCTGACGCGCGCCTCGTCGAGCACGCGGATGCAGTCGTTCAGAAGCGGGATCAGGACGCGGTTGACCACGAAGCCGGGGGTGTCGTGACAGCGGATCGGCGTCTTACCGATGCGCGCGCCGAAGGCGTACGCCGTCTCGAACGGATCGTCGGCCGTGAGCTCGGCTCGCACGATCTCGACGAGCGGCATCAGCGGGGCGGGGTTGAAGAAGTGCATGCCGACGACGCGCTCCGGCCGTTCCGTGGCGGCGGCGATCTCCGTGACGGAGAGAGCGGAGGTGTTCGTGGCCAGCACCGCCTCAGGCCCGCAGATTCGCTCGAGCGCCGCGAAGAGCTGCCGCTTCGGCTCGAGCTCCTCGACGATCGCCTCGATCACGAGCTCGCAGCCGGCGAAGTCCTCGAGGTCGGTAGTCAAGGTGAGGCGGCCGAGCGCGGCGTCGACCGCCGGCTGATCCAGCTGGCCTTTCTCCACCTTGCGGGTGAGAAAGTGCGCGATCCGGCCCCGCGCCCGGTCCGCCAGGTCGGCGCTCACCTCGCGTCCGACGGTCTCGACGCCGGCCTCGAGACACAGCTGCACGATCCCGGCACCCATGGCACCGAGGCCGACCACGCCCGCCTTGCGCACCTCGGTCGCCGCTGACGCCGTCACGGCGCGCGATCCTACCCGGCTCGCGGCGCTACTGCGTCTCGACCAACTCCCTGGCTGCTTCGAACTGCTCCGGGCTAAGCCGGATGTGGGAGTGCCGCCAGAGGCTCTGCGGGTAGATCCCAGCCGCCTCGACCGCCGGCGCGCGATCGAGGTCGGGTACGAGTGCAAGGAGCCGCAGCGGAAACCGCCAAGCCCATCGCGCGCGAGCGGCGTCGTGCAAGGGCTCGCTGGCGACCTCGACGACCCCGAAGATCGCTTGCCAGACGGCTGCGTAGAGGATCGCGAGGTCACCGGGTTGCACCGACGGCCGGCGCGACGACGAGTGGGAGACGATCCCGTGCGGGTCGACCTCGCGCTCGAGCGGTCGCTCTCCGCTACCGCGGACGAGCAACCAGAAGGTCAATCCAGGCGCTCGATCACAGCCGCGATCGCCTGGCCGAAGCCGATGCACATGCAGGCGATCCCGTAACGCGCCTCGCGGCGCTCGAGCTCGTTCAGGAGCGTCGCGGTGACGCGTGCCCCGGTGGCACCGAGCGGATGCCCGAGCGAGATCCCGCCGCCGTTCGGGTTGATGTCGTCGAAGCGGCTCTCGAGCCCGGCATCGCGCGCGAACTGCAACACGACCGACGCGAACGCCTCGTTCACCTCGATCACGGCGATGTCGTCCCAGCCGAGCCCGGCCTTCGCGAGCGCCTTCCGGCACGCCTCGGGGTTCCCGTGCAGCATCCGGTAGGGGTCGACGCCGGCGAGGCCGAACGAGACGAACCGGGCGCGCGGCTCGAGGCCGAGCCTCGCCGCGGCCGCCTCGCTCGTGACGAGCACGGCCGCGGCCCCGTCGACGATCTGGCTCGAGTTGCCCGCTGTCACGACCCCGTCCAGCAGAAACGCCGGCGCGAGCGTTGCGAGCTTCTCGGCGGAGGTGTCGCGCCGCGGAGCTTCGTCGAGGCCGACGAGCACGGCAGCGCCGGCGGCAGCGACCTCGACCGGGACGATCTCGTTGTCGAAGCGACCCGCCTCGATCGCGGCGATCGCCCGCCGGTGCGACTCCAAGGAGTACGCGTCGAGCGACTCGCGCGCGAGGTTCCACTCCGACGCGAGCGCCTCGGCAGAGATGCCTTGCGGCACGATCTGCCAGCGCTCGTGCAGCTTGTCCGAGAGGTCACCGCCGTTTGAGCCCATCGGGACGCGGGACATCATCTCCACGCCCGCCGACACCACGACCTCGAGCTGACCCGCCCAGATCGCCGCGGCTGCGTTGAAGTTCGTCTGCATCGACGAGCCGCACTGGCGATCAACGGTCGTGCCGCACACCGTCTCCGGCCAGCCGGCCACCATCGGCGCCATCCGGCCGATGTTCCAGCCCTGCTCGCCGATCTGGGTCACGCACCCCATCTGGACGTCCTCGACCTCGGCCGGATCGAGGTCGTGGCGTGCGACGAGGCCGTTCAATACCTGCGCGGCGAGCTCGTCTCCCCGAATCCCGGAGAGCGTGCCGTTCCGCCTCCCGATCGGGGAGCGGACAGCGTCGACGATCAGCGCGTCGCTACGCATCGACGACAGCATAGATCCGGCACGACCCCGGAACGCCCTTCAGCTCGTACTCGCCACGATCCACGAACGAAAGGCCCGAGCCGGCGACGAGATCGTGCACCGTGCCCGAGACGAGGATCTCACCAGGTGCGGCTCTGGCGGAGATACGAGCTCCGATGACGACCGCCACGCCCGCGAGCTTCCCTTCGACCTGCTCGCACTCACCCGTGTGCACTCCCACGCGCACCTCGAGGCCGATCCGAGCGAGCCCGGCGCGAACGCCAACCGCACACCGCACGGCCCGCGCCGGGCCGTCGAAGGCGGCAAAGAAACCATCGCCGGCGACGTCGAGCTCCCGGCCGCCGAACCGCCCGAGCTCCCGCCGCACCGCTCCATGGTGCGCCTCGACCAGCCCGGCCCAACGCCGATCGCCGACCTCGACCGCCCGCTCGGTGGAGCGCACGAGATCGGTGAAGAGGACGGTCGCCAGCACCCGGTCGGGGTCAGGCCCACGCCGCACGCCGGTGAGGAAATCCTCGATCTCGTCGACGATCTGGTCGGGCTCGATCCACGGCAAGTGGTCATCTCCCTGCAGCTCGACGAACCGTGCGCCCGGAATGCGGTCGGCAAGGTAGCGGCCCTCCTCGACGCTCGAATCGCGGTCGCCCGTGCGGTGCAAGACGATCGTCGGAACTCCGATGGTGGGCAGGACGTGACGCACGTCGATCTGGCTGTTCATGAGGATGAGATCGCGTGCTGCCCCGGGGCTCGCCGCCGCGCGGGCGCGCCGGAGCCACCAGTCCGCGAGCGCCACGTCCATGTTTGCCCCCATCCGAATGCGATCGGCTTCCTCCCCCCAGCTGCGCTCGACCTCGGCCGCATATGCCTGCCGCTCCTCCCAGCTCGCCGCCCAGGGGTAGTCCGCGTCCGGATCCCTCCGCTTCCCGTAGGAAGCGTAGAGGACGAGCGCGGAGACCCGCTCCGGATAGGTCGCGGCGAACAGGCAACACATCGGTCCGCCCTCGGAGTAGCCGTACAGGGCGGCACGATCGCTTCCGACAGCGTCCATGACGGCGCGAACGTCGTCCATTCGCGTCTCGAGGTCGGGTAGGCCGACGGTGCGATCGGAGAGCCCGGTTCCCCGCTTGTCGAAGCGGATCAGGCGGGAGAACGACGAGAGCCGCCTCAGCGAGTGGGCCGAACGGGGCTCCTCCCAGTCGAGGTCGAGGTGGGAGACGAATCCGGGTACGAGCACGAGATCGAGCGGTCCCTCGCCGCTGACCTGGTAGGCGATGTTCACGCCGCCGCTCCGCGCATACCGGGTTGCCGGAATGTTCACCGGGCCGAGTCTCGTACACTCGGGCGGTGGCTGCGACGGCGACCGAGCGGAAGCTCTTCCTCGACGGCGAATGGGTCGAGACGGGCGCATGGCAGGAGGTTCGGTCGCCCTACTCCGGCGAGATCGTCGCCCGAGTGGCGCAGGCAGGCGCAGCCGAGGCGCGGCAGGCAATCGACGCCGCCGAGCGCGCGATGCAGGAACCGCTGCCGGCCCACAAGCGCGCGGAGATCCTCGTCCGTGTCGCCGGCTACCTCGGGCGGCGGCACGAGGAGGTCGCGCAGACGATCTGCGCCGAGTCCGGCAAGCCGCTGAAGGCCGCGCGTGTGGAGGCCTCGCGCGCGATGTCAACCTTCACGATGGCGGCGGTCGAGGCCCGGAAGCTCGCGGGCGAGATGGTGCCTATGGACGCGTCGCAGACCGGGACCGGCAAGCTCGCATTCACCCTCCGCGTGCCGATCGGGATCGTGGGCGCGATCTCGCCCTTCAACTTCCCGCTCAACCTCGTCGCGCACAAGATTGCTCCGGCACTCGCTGCCGGCTGCGCCGTCGTCCTCAAGCCTGCGTCGCAGACGCCGCTGTCTGCGCTCCTGCTGGCCGAGCTCGAGGCCGAAGCGGGTCTGCCCGCGGGCTGGCTGAACGTCCTCGTCGGGCCCGCGTCCGAGATCGGCGACGTCCTCGTCGAGGACGAACGGGTGAAGGCGCTCACCTTCACGGGCTCCGGAGAGGTTGGCTGGAAGCTCGCCGAGCGGGCGTCGCGCAAGCGCGTGAAGCTCGAGCTCGGTAACGCGACGCCGGTGATCGTCGAGGCGGACGCAGATCTGGAGGACGCGGCTGCCAAGCTCGCGGCGAATGCTTTCTCCTTCGCCGGCCAGAGCTGCATCTCCGTGCAGCGGATCTACGTCCAGCGTGAGGTGTACGACGAGCTTCTCTCGCTCCTCGTGCCGAAGGTCGAGGCGCTCACGGTCGGCGACCCGGCCGACGAGGCGACTGATGTGGGGCCGCTGATCGACCGCGAGGCCCGCGACCGTGTGCTCGCCTGGATCGACGAGGCCCGAGCACACGGAGCCCGGATCGTCACCGGCGGCGACCTGGACGGGGAGCTCCTCCGCCCAACCGTGATCGCCGACGCGGGCCCGGAGCTAAAGGTGTCGTGCGAAGAGGTGTTCGGACCGGTGTGCACCGTCAACGCCTACGAGGCCTTCGACGAGGCGATCGCCCTCGCGAACGGAACCCGGTACGGCCTCCAGGCCGGGATCTTCACCTCGCACGTGAAGACCGCACTCGCCGCCGCACAGCGGCTCGAGTTCGGAGGCATCACGGTCAACGAGGCCCCGACCTTTCGCGCGGATCAGATGCCCTACGGCGGCGTGAAGGCCTCGGGCAACACCCGCGAGGGCCCCGCGTACGCCGTGCGCGAGCTGACGGAGGAACGGCTCGTCGTCTTCGATCTCTGATCGCTCTACCGCCACCGGCGGCTGAGACGCGCCGGACGCCCAGGTAGACTCGGCGGCGGCTCGATGGCTCGCCTACCGCTGCTCACCCGCCTGCTGCGGCAGCCCGATCCGGACGCGCCCTCGACGACGGCACCCTCGGCCGAGCCCAGCCAGCCCAGCCCGCCAAGGCGCCGACGGGCCGCACCCCCGCCGGGCGAGTTGCGCCGCGAGCGTCGGGCGCTCATGCGCGTGCGCGAGCAGAGGCTGCGTGACCTCGGTGGTCTGGCGCTCGAGATGTACCGCCGTGATCGCTTCCGTGGAGACCTTCTCGTCGGGCGTTGCGCCGAGCTGATCGGGTTGGAAGCGCGGGTTCACGAACTCGACGCGCTGCTCGGCGGCACGCGTGCCCAGCGGGAGCAACGCTTCAGCGCCCGCTGCGAGTGTGGCGCGCCGCTCCTCCTCGGTGCCCACTTCTGCGCCAACTGCGGCCGCCCTGCCGCGGACGATGCCGCTCTTGGCCCTCTCGACGCCGAACCCGACCCGACCCGAGAGCGGTGAGCACGGAACAGCTGCAGCACGCGAATTGCCCCAGCTGCTCGGCGGCGGTCGACCCGAACCAGGAGTACTGCGTCGACTGCGGCTCGCGGCTGCCACAGGAGCGGCCGGCAAAGCTCGTTCGTACGACCGTCGGCGCCAGGCGCGACCCGCGGTCTGCGGGCTGGATCGTGCCGGCGCTCCTCGGCCTGGTAGTCGCGATCCTGGGCACGGGCGCGGCGCTCGCGATCTCCGACGACGCGCAGCCGGAGGCCGCTCCCCCGACCGCGACGGGAGGCAGCCTCACCATCACCCGCGCACTGGAGACGTTGACGC
>Ga0208612_1000376_pt1 | contig 20235 bp, 16 predicted proteins | sample AntDryMetagUQ889_FD_188089 | JGI IMG/M metagenome (GOLD analysis project Ga0208612, IMG submission 188089) | Polar desert microbial communities from Antarctic Dry Valleys - UQ889 (SPAdes) | ecosystem: Environmental > Terrestrial > Soil > Desert | place: Antarctic Dry Valleys | collected 2008-12-31 | reverse complement strand
CCTGCCCTTACGCATAACAACCTGGCTCTCGGGCGAGCGGCTCGAAGGCGCCGGCCTGCGGAAACCGTGACCGCATAACTGAGGTGTGATCGCTCGGCCCACCACGCTCATAGCACAGCGCTCAGGCGGAAGTGCTTGACATGCAAGAGGTCACTGGTTCGAGTCCAGTGTCGCCCACCAATCACCGAATCCGCGCTCGTCGAGTCACTTTCAGCGCTAATCCGACCGATCTGTTAGTACAGCCTTCATGAGCAGGAACAGGTGGAGAGGACGGTCGGCGACGACTCACACTCAGCCACGTGGTGGTAGGGCGTGCGAGCCGCATCGGACTCCGCCCTGGACGCCGATGCTGGTCGGTCGTCCAGGGTTGATGCAGGTGCTAGGCGCGTCGCCGGCTCGAGGCGAACACCACGGAGATGCCACCGACGATCGCGAGGCCGGCCAGTGCTAGCATCGCGATCCCGGTGATCGGCGTCTCGACCGGGTCGGCGAGGCGGGTGTCCGGGAGGCCCGGGATGCCGATGCCAGGAACTCCGAACGACGGCACCGCGGTGAGGGTCGTCGGCGTTCCGCCCGGGCTTGACCCGGGTGCGGGGCTCGCGGAGGTCGGTGTTGTCGCGCCCGGCGTCGTCGCGCCCGGTGTCGTCGGGGTCGGCGTTGTCGGGGTCGGCGTTGTCGGGGTCGGCGTGGCGATCGGCCCGCTCGCGAAGGCGCAGCCGGCCGGCGGGGGAGTGATGATGTTGGTGTCGAGCGTCAGCGCGCCGTTCATGGCAAGCGCACGGCCGCCAAGGCCGACGCCGCCGACGCCAATCGTGGCACCGGTATTCATGGTGATGCTGGTCATGGCCATGATGGTGCCCTGGAAGTCAGTGGTCGTTCCAAGGGTGGCGGAGCTGCCGACCTGCCAGAACACGGCGCATGAGCCGGCGCCGTTGACCAGCTCCACCGCGGCTGCTGACGCCGTTGTCAGCGTGCTGCCGATCTGGAAGATGAAGGTGGCGTTTGTGCTGCCCTGGCCGTCGAGGGTCAACGTGCCGGTCAGCTGCGCGGAGCTGTCGAAGGTGTAGGTGCCCGGCGTGAGGGTCAGACCACCCAGGTCGGTGCCCGTCAGGTTGACGGTCGTGGTCTCACCGGCGGCGTCGTTGTAGGCGCCGACGAGATCGGTGTGGGCCAGGACCGCGTTGGCGTTCGCCATGTCCATCGCGCCGGTCACGACGCCCGGAGGGAAGCCAGTCACCGACGATGAGCCACCGGGGCTGATGGCCAGGTTGCCGTTGACAACCGTCGGCCCGGTGTTGGTGATGGCCGTGGCACCCATGACCGCGTAGTTTGCGGCGGTACCTATGGTGGGCTGGTCGGCAGCGAGCGCAAGTGATGTGGTGAAGGCCAGCATTCCGGCCAGCGCGACCACGCTGAAGAGGCGAATGGGTCGAAGCAGAGATGCGATGCGACGCATTTCCGACACCTGTAAGGGTCGAGCGTCGCGGCCAATGATTATCAGTCCCGGGGGGCCCGTTCTCCATACGATGGTGCGCCAGATGCCGAAGTCAACCTGACGATCGCCGATATCGAGCCACGGCCGTGGTGGACGTTGCGGCCGACTGGCCATCGGTACCGGTACCCGCGTTGCCCGTTGGCAACGGACGTTGCACCCCTTTCCGCCCCGTAGCTCCCCGCACCGATCCCCGGGCAGGACCAGGGGGCTTCTCTAGTACTGGCCGAGGTACTACGGTGATCTCCGCAGGCATCCCGCCCGCCACCCCACACGCAGGCATAGGTACTGGGTGCGGCAAGGGATCCCCGAATGGAGTTGACTCACGATTCGCGCTGGCCGCCGGAGCTTCGTGCTCGGCATCGCTCTCATCCTGACCGCCATCCTTGGCATTGTTCTCACGTCGATCCTGACCGCAACTCCGATGAGGGTCTCCGCGCGGGATCCGTCGGCGAGCGCGCAGGTCCCCAGCCCCAGCGCCGCGACCCAGGTCGCCCGCGATGAGTGGGAGAGATTGCCCGTCCGCCCGCCGCACGTCGCCGCGGCGCCATCGGCGACGGCCGAGCCCAGCGAAGCGCCGATACCCGAAGCGCCGATACCCGAAGCGCCGCCCGCGATCCAGCTGGTGCCACTCACTCTGCTGACGATCGACGTGTGGAACGCAGAGGAGCGCTACTTCAGCGTCACCGGATCGACGCCTGACGAGCTCATGGCGTCGGCGAAGGCAAACGTCCCGGCCGACCCCACCGGCGCCGAGCGCAGCGCGATGGCGTACGCGGGACCCCTCGCCTGGGATCACCGGCCGTCATACGTCCAGGATCCTTCGACCGGAAGCTGCACCATGACCGCCGTCGCCAGCACCGTCGCCTACCAGGCGACCCTGCCCCAATGGACCGCACCGTCGAACGTCCCCCACGAGCTGCAGGCGTGGTGGCTGGTGGTCCTGGAGCACATCCGGGTGCACGAGGGCCAGCACATCCACATCTTCGAGGACTATGTGAGCGTGCTCCCGGCCCGCGTCGTGGGACAGCCGTGCGACGCGTGGGACGCGATCATCGGCCAGTGGACCGCCGAGGTGATGGCCGCCCATGCCTCCTTCGATGCCGCCGAATCTCACTGGGCGTTCCCGACGTACGCCGGCCCGCCCGACTTGTAGCCGATCACCCCCGACGTGATGCGCGACTGGGTGACCGGTGGCCGCCTTCATCGCGTCCATGCGACCCTTGGGTGGCGCGGCTCGAAAACACCATCGCGGACTTCGATGGCCAGCCGGTGCTCTGGAGACTGTTACTCCGCGCGATCAACGAGCCGAAGATGCCTACCTTCAAGGCGTTGACCGTTCGTCCCTACCCATTCTGCTTGTGGGACGCGATACGGTGAGGGTGCTCAGCGTCTGCTACTGGATCTACCGCAACCTGGTGGAGATGGAGCACCACGCCATTCCCCGGCCTCGGTCCCTTGCCTGACCAATCTGGGCATGCCGACCGCTGGGCTGAGGTTGAAGATACGGCCGGACGAACGACGGGAGCACCTTGCCTGCTCCCAAGGGCCGCGAAGGTGAGTGCGGCCCCTAGCTACGCAACTGACGGGCCGGACTTCCGCTTCAGCAGCCCGCGAGGCGCGAAGATAGGAACTGCTTCAAACGAAAGAGGGAGTTCTTGATGAAGCCTGTGACGGCTGGGCTCGTCGGCCTCCGGCTGTGGACGACGATCGATCGCCGCCGACATGAGTCGGATGGCGCTCGAGGCACAGGATTGGGCCGTCCCAGAACCGAGAAAGGGGTCCGGTAGTCGATCCACGCTCGCTCGGGCCTCGCGATCGCGCCGTCGGGTTCCAGAGTGTGCCGTGTGGTTGACTCACCCCCTTTGGTTTCATCTCAGGCGGCCCGGTTGCGGCGGCGAGTTTGGCCCGCCCTGACTACCAACCCCGACAAGGGATTTCCGGTAGTGCATCGGGTTTGAGCTCCACCGCTCCCTTTCAGCGAGGAGCCCTCGAGTTCGCGAAGCTGCACGGGATCGCACTCGTTTCGGTCACAGAGGGACGTTTCACTCGAGGCATGACTCTCGGGCGAGCGGTTCGAAGGCGCCCGGCCTGCGGAAACCGTGACCGCATAACTGAGGTGTCTTGCTCGGCCCACCACGCTCATAGCACAACGCTCAGGCGGAAGTGCTTGACATGCAAGAGGTCACTGGTTCGAGTCCAGTGTCGCCCACCATCCACGCATTTCACGCTCAGTCCGCGCGTTAACTGCTTTGCGGTGCTTGTCTGTGGCTGACTACAGCGCCGCTTGACCGCTTGTTGTCGCGGTCGTCCATGGCCCGAACTTGAGCCGGACCTAACCCGCGGCGTCCTGTGCTTCCCTGGCGAGGAGCGCGCGAACGGCCTCCGCCTCCCGCGCGATCCCCATCTCCTCGAACAGGGCGAGGGCGCGCTGAAGCGTCGCTTCGCCCTCAGCGGCGCGTCCAGCAGCCCGGAGGGTTTCGCCCCAGCCGTGAAGGACACGCGCAAGCTGGGGCCGCGCGCCAAACTCCTCGAGGATAGCCGCGCTGGCAGCAAAGTCGGCGAGTGCGGCGTCGTGGTCGTCGCGGTTCGCCGATGCTTCGGCGCGTTTCCAGAGGATGCCAGCCTCGCCGAAGCGGTTTCCGATCGAGCGCGTGGTCGCGAGCGGCTCCTCCCAGCTTCCCTCGGCCGCCGCAAAGTCGCCCAGCGCGGTCGCGCTGGCGCCCAGCCAGGCCTGGAGGCTTGGCCGCAAGAACGTGCGGTCAACGACGAGCGCGAGGTCAGCGCCGCGCTGGAGAACCTGGCGGGCCTCCTGGAGGCGCCCTTGGCGCTGGTAGACATCGCCGAGCACCCAGGAGCTGACGACGGCGCAGGCCGTGGCGCCCGTTTCCTGGGACCGCGCGACGCAGGCTTTCGCGATAGGGACCGCCTCATCCAGCTGCCCGCGTTCGGAGCGCACGACGGACTCGGCGATCTGCGCGTCGAGCTGAGCGATCAGGTCGCCACCAGCGGCCAGCTCGGTCGCGTATTGGGCCGCCTGCTCGGCCTCGTCGAACTGCCCGAGGTGGGCGTAGCCCATCGCCAGTGCACCCCGCGCGAACGCCGCGCCGATGAAGTCCTGTCGCTGCTCCATGAGCGGGACCGCCTCTTCCAGGGCACTGACGCCCTCGCGGATGGGACCGAAGAAGACCTGGTTCAGGCCGATGACGGCGAGCTGCAGCGCCCGCAGCGAGGGATCGTGGAGGGCGTCACCGATCTCGGCCACCCGGTCGAGCGAGCGTTTGACTTCTGGATCTGACGTTCGCTCGCCGCGCCCCATCCGGGCCATGGACAGAGCCAGGTGCATCGGGGCGATCAGTTCGAGATCGCCGAGGCGCTCGGCCGTGGGAACAATCGCCTCGAGGTCCGCGATGATGTCGTCCGTTGAACGGAATGTCCAGCCCGCCCGTCCCCGGCCGAGCTCTATCTCGACGCGCCGCCGCCGCCATGGTTCATCCTCACTGTCGGTGACTGGCGGCAGAAGCCCGGCGCCCCGATCGAAGGCCGAGAAGGCTTCCGCGATGGCGTTGCGCTCCATGGCGGATTTGCCTGCCGTGATGAGGTAATTTACGGCCTTTTCCGTCTCGCCCGCCTCCGAGAAGTGGATCGCAAGGACCTCGGCGAGCTCGCTGCCGCGATCGGGATAAAGGGCCTCGAGCGCCTCTCCGACCAGGCGGTGCAGCTCGCGGCGCTCCTGCTTGAGCAGCGAGCCATAGGCGGCGTCCTGGAGGAGCCAGTGCCGGAAGAGGTACTCCAGCTCCGGCCGCGACGCCGCGAGGCGGATGAGCCCCCTCGCTTCGAGCGTGTCGAGCTGCGCTTCCATGGCCATCGTCTCTCCTACCCCCTTGTCTTGCCGAGGACCCGCTCGAGTACGCGGACCGGGAACTGTCGTCCGATGACCGAGGCGACCCGCAGGCTCCGCTTGGCAGCGTCGGGCAGCTGGTCGATCCGAGCGAGGAGAAGCCCGTGGAGATTCTCGGGGATCTCGGCCGATGACGCGTCCGCGGTCGCCACCCATTGATCGCCCTTGCGCTCGACGACGCCCCGCCCGATGAGCATCCGGATCACCTCCTCGACGAAGAACGGATTTCCCTCGGCACGGGCCAGGATCGCATCGCGAACGGTGCCGGGAAGGGACTCGATCTCGAGAAGGTTCGCGACGAGATCCCGGCTGTCCGTCGCCGACAGGGCCTCGAGACGCATCTCGGCCAGGGCATCGCCGAAGAGCTCGCGGGCCGCGGTGACCAGCTTCCAGCCGGCGGAGTCGGTGTCAGCTCGCAGGGCGCCGATGAAGAGGATGGGGAGCTGCGCGGCGAGCGGCAGCAGCTGGCTCACCAGGTTCACCGATGCCGGGTCGGCCCAATGCAGGTCCTCGCACACCAGCACGACGGGTCCCCGGGCCGCCAGCGCGCGGAGCAAACGGTGGATGGAGGCGACGTATCGCCCCTGCATCACTTCGGGATCGATCAGCGCGCGATCAGCCTCTTCAGGGTGGAGCGGCAAGGTCAGCAGGTGGGCGAGGTACGGCGCGGTGTCGGCAGCTTCGTCACCAAGGTCGGCTGCGAGCCGGGAATCGAGGGTCGCCCGCGCTTCCGTCTCCGAGCCGGCGAACGGGATCTGGAAGGTGAACCGAAGCAGGTCGAGGAGAAGGTGATAGGGAAGGTTCCGGCCGTAGGAGACGCAGCGGCCTTCGAGCCAGGTCGAGGATGCACCACCCGGAGCGGCCTCGGCACCTGCCTGGTCGACCACCCACTGGCGGAACTCCGCCAGCAGGCGGCTCTTCCCGATTCCGGGCTCGCCCATCACGAAGGCGACCCGTCCTCGACCGGCCTGGACCACGCCGTGGAGGGATCGCAGGATCTCCACCTCGTTGTCGCGGCCGACCATCGGGCTTCTCAGGCCCGTGCGTTCGAGGCCCCGACTCCGGCCCGGTACCGCCTTCGGCGCCAGCACCCGATAGGCGTGCACCGGCTCCGTCACGCCCTTCGCGACGATCTCGCCGAGGTCCTCGGCCTCGAAGGCGTCCGCCACGAGGCGGTGGGTGCTGGCGGTGATGAGGACGGCGCCGGGCTCGGCCGCCGCCTCCATACGTGCCGCGACGTTCATCGCGTTGCCGAGTGCCGTGTACTCGTAGCGCAGGTCCGTCCCGACGGTGCCCACCACCACCGGGCCGCTGTTGATCCCGGCCCGGATCCGGAAGTCGATGCCGTGAGTGGCCTCCAGCTGACGCGCGAACTCGTCGATGGCGGCAACCATGTCGAGCGCCGCGCGAACGGCCCGATCCGGGTCGTCCTCGTGGGCGACGGGGGCGCCGAAGAACGCGACCATCGCGTCGCCCTGGAGCTGCGCGATGGTGCCCTCGTAGCGGAAGACGGCCTGCGACATCAGGTCGAAGGCCTCGTTCATCATGGCCGTCCAGTCCTCGGGATCCATCCGCTCGGCAAGGGTTGTCGAGCCGACTACGTCCGCGAAGAGCGCGGTCACCGGCTTGCGCTCGCCGGTAAGCTTCGCCGCGCGCATCTTCTCGATCAGGGGCGAAGGAGCCGCGGCGGCCAGGCGAGCCTGGCGAGACTGGTCTGTGTCGCTCGGCTCGGCGAGCGCGTGGCCGCAGTTCGCGCAGAAGCGCGCGTCGGTGGGTACGGCCCCATCGCAGCTCGGGCAGGCCAGTGGCGAGGAATCAACTGTCATCTGGCCGACATCTTAGCCCTCGGCCATGGACCGTCTCTCACGCTGAGCATCTCTCGTGCTATCCCCCGCCTTTCCTGCGTGACGTCCTCGACTGGCTCTATGTCGAGGGGCTCAGCGCCGGACTGGCTCATCTTCAAGAGCGGGCCGAGCGAGATGGGAGTCCATCCCACGACCCGACACGTACGAGGCCCGACCTACTCCTACCCACGTGACATTCGATCTCGCTGATGTGCGATGACGTCGAGACAACGAGGGCTGCGCTGGAGGGCAAGGGGCCGAGTTCTCGGGCGCCGGGTGACCGCCTGGGCACCCGCCCCGGTGGGATCGAACCTCGCACTTCGACGCCGCCCTGACGCTGGATGATCAGGCGCTGGAACGCGTCGTCATGGCGGCCGATTCGCTCCAGATCAGCTGCTATCCGAGCCCGGCCGCCGCCGATGCCGCCGCGCTGGCCGCCAGCATCCAATCTGACCCCGACCTGGTGGCCACCGCCCCGGTGGAGGTCACGATCGGCGGTATCGCAGGAATGCAGATGGACCTCACCCTCGCTCCCGCAGCGAGCGCGTGCCCGGAGGACAGGAATGGCAACGAGCCGCTCCCGGAGGACAGAATTCGAGGCACCGGTTTCCCGCTCGAGCTGGGGAGCCGTATGCGTCTCTACCTGGTGGACGTGCCCGACGGATCGGCGACACGCATCCTCGCTTTCGCTGTCGTAGCTGGCGAGGCGCGCTTCGACGCCGTGATGGAGGCGGCCGCCCCGATTGTCGAGTCCGTCCAGTTCCACACGGACGGATCGTGAGATGCAAGAAATCACTGGTTCGAGTCCAGTGTCGCCCACCAACCACCATTTTCACGCTTAATCTGACCGCATAACCGTGCGCGTTCCTGCCAGGAGTAGCGGCAGCATGCCCTGGTTGCGGGGGGTGCGTCGCGATAGCGGCGGCTTCCGTGTCGCGCTACGTCATCTGCTGGATGCTTCCCGACACGTCTGCGCGTAGACCAGCGAGGACGCCTCTCGCCTGCCGCCGGTAGACGCGATCCGTCGGTAGTGAGGGAACGGCCTGATGACTCATATACGCATGCCTGTGGCCACCGGCGTCGCCCTGGCCATCATGCTGGCGGGTTGCGGGACGCAAGGCGATAGCCCCTCTAGCTCGAGTTCCGTGCAGGGCGCACGTGAGCTCGTCGTCGAAGGCCAGATGTACGCGGCTGCCGCCCGCTACGGTGATCTGGTGTTTACCGCCGGCCACCTTCCCGGCGATCCCGGCGCAGACATCGACGAGCAGGTGGACAGCGCCCTCGACAACCTCGAGGCGACCCTCGAGGCAGCAGGGACAGGCTTAGACACACTTCTCAAGGTGAACATCTACCTCACCGACTGGGACAACTGGCAGGCTTTCAACACGATCTATGTAGATCGCATCGGTGAGCACGGCCTGCCGCCGCGTGCCACGGTCGAGCTGGTGGGCCTAGGCGCCGATTCGTTGATCGAGATCGAGGCGATAGCTCACGTCCGAGACACGTCGCCCTAGCACGGCAAGTTCGGTCGGCGACACCGGCATTGGTCGATTGTGCTGCCCATCGACTACATAGAACCCAACGGAAGCCGTAGTGAGCACCCGGCGACGTGAGTCGCATCTGGATCGTCGAGGTCGGTCCGCCCGACCTGGGCTTGCCCAGGAACGCGGTGCCGGAGACATCCACTCCGCTGTTGGTCATCGACGCCAGCACGGGCGGCGAGCCCTCGCCCGAGGCTCTGGCAGAGCTCGCGGACATCATCGATTCGCTCCGCATTGGGCCACCTCGGGGAGAGATGCCATGAAGCGCGCCGCCGCCCCCCGGGCCGGCGTTGGGCGGCGGCGTCGGCGAAGAGGTACACACGGCGCTCCAAGCCGCTCCCATCGGCAGGGGCCCTCGATCCGGGGCGCTACGCCTTCGATAACCCGTACACCGATCGCGACCTGACGCACCGGGACTGCGACGATGGCTGCTCCAGCTACAGCCGAATCGTCATTACGCTACCGGCAGGATGGGCCGTGAGCGAGGGCTGCTGCACAAACACCTCGGTGAGCCCAACGCGGTGGCGCTGGAATGCGAGTTGTCCGCCAACTCGACAGCCCGCACAATCCAGCGATGTCTCGTCATGAGTCCGATTCGCCTATCGTGCGCCCGGCGCCACCCCAGCTCGACCGCGTCCTCGCTCCGCTTCGCCATTTCCTGCACACCGAGTCATCCGGCGGCATCCTGTTGCTCGTGGCGGCGGTGGTTGCCCTGCTGTGGGCCAACTCCCCGTTCGCCGGCAGCTACGAGGCCGTGTGGCGGACGCCGCTTGGCGTGAGCCTCGGAGACGCGAGCCTGACGAAGCCGTTGTTGTTGTGGATCAACGACGGGCTGATGGCGATCTTCTTCTTCGTCATCGGGCTGGAGATCAAGCGCGAAGTGCTCATCGGCGAGCTGACTTCCATCCGTCGCGCCATGCTCCCGATCGCGGCAGCCCTGGGCGGTGCGCTCCTGCCAGCGCTGATCTTCCTGGCCTTTACCCTGGGAACGCCGGCCAGTTCCGGGTGGGGTGTCCCGATGGCGACGGACATCGCCTTCGCGCTGGGCCTGTTGGCGGTGCTGGGCTCGCGTGTTCCTATCGGGCTCAAGATCTTCGTTACTGCGGTCGCTATCGCCGACGACCTGCTTGCGATCCTGGTGATCGCCCTCTTTTACGCCGGCGAGCTCTCGTTCGGCGCCCTCGGCGCGGCCGCAGTGATCCTGCTCCTCCTGGTGGCCCTCAACCGACTGCAGGTCCGTGGACATGTGGTGTACGGCCTGCTTGGCATTGCGCTATGGGCGGCGGTGCTGGCGTCGGGCATCCACGCCACGATCGCCGGGGTGCTGCTGGCGATGACGATCCCAGCCAGCACCCGGATCGACGGGCCGAGTTTCGTGGCCCGCGCGCGATCCATCATCGACGACTTCGTGGCCGGCGGTGATCGCGACGCTGACGTCCGGCGCAGCGGTGCTCGGCAGTCGGCGCTGTCGGAGCTGGAGGATGCAACGGAAGCGATCCAGGCTCCGTTGCAGCGGCTAGAGCACGGACTCCATCCGTGGGTGGCCTACCTCATCGTCCCGCTGTTTGCGCTGGCCAATGCCGGGGTCGCACTAGGCGACAGCGCCGGGAGGGCAATCGGCAGCCCCCTCGCTTATGGCATCCTCGCGGGGCTCGTGGTCGGTAAGCAGGTCGGCATCCTGGCCGCGGCGTGGGCGGTCGTGCGGTTGGGGTGGACCGAGCTGCCCGTCGGCGTGACGTGGCGACACATCTGGGGCGCGGGTTGGCTGGCGGGAATAGGCTTCACCATGTCCCTGTTCATCGGCGAGCTTGCGTTCCCCGGTGATGCGGCGCTGCTCGACGTGGCCAAAGTGGCCATCCTGGCGGCATCGTTGATCGCCGGTCTGGCTGGCTGGCTCGTTCTGCGCACGGCCCCGAAGGTTTGATGTTTCGAACGGTCGAGGAGCGCGATGGGTACCTGGCGATCGAGGACCATGGTCTCATCGGCGATGGGGCGACGGCCGGGCTGGTCGGGCGCAGCGGAGCGATCGACTGGCTGTGCGTGCCGCGCTTCGACAGCGAGCCGCTGTTTGGGAGCTGCTGCGATCCGTCCGCGCCGTCGGCGGCACAGCGCGGCTGCGGATCGAGGTCGAGCCGCGCGGCGGCGCATCCGCCGCGCCAACGCATGCCGGAATGCGCCTTCACGTCACCCGCCAACTGAACCTCGAGTTGTGGCTGAGCGCGAATCGGCCGCTCGCTGGGTTGCGCACCGATGTGAACTCGCGGAGGGTGAGCGGCTCGACCTAACGCTGAGCTGGGGAGGCCGTCCGGATCCGCATCGTTCGCCCTCGGCGGACCGGCGCCTTGAGGCGACCCGCTGGGCGTGGCAGAGCTGGACGCGGGAGATCGCGTATCGCGGTCCGCAGGCGGCCCTGGTCCGGCGCTCGGCGATCACGCTGAGGCTGCCGTACTTCTCGGCAACTCCGTAGTAGTCGGCCACGTCGTAGCCGTAGTCGCGCTCCGGGGAGGGGTAGATGGGCATCAGCCATAGGCAGGTGACGCCGAGGCCGGCGAGGTAGTCGATGCGCTGCGTCAGCCCGTCGAGGTCACCGATTCCGTCGCCGTTCGAGTCGAGGAAGGACTGCGTGTCAACGCAGCACAGGATCGCGCTCTTCCACCACAGGTCGCTGGTCGCTTCGAGGCTCATGGCCTCGTTGGGGTTGCACGGCGCGTACCGCGCGCCCTAGGCGTTCGAGCCCGCAAGCTGGACGGTATCCGGCGGTGCGTGGCGCCGCCGGGCGAACGGTGAGCGGCCCATCGGCGTCTCCTCGGTCTCGCGGGTCGCGGACGCTCACCTGCTCTACGGCCGCGCCCTGAGCCTCGGCGGCCGCGTCGCGGAGGCATCGCGCCGGACGCGGCGCGACCGTGGCTTCGGCGACTTCTGGGGGCACATGCTCGTCGCCGGCGGCTCCGCCGCCCCGGCGGCTCCGCCGCCCCGGCGGACCTCGCACGCCGATTGCTGGGGAAACGCGTGACCCAGGCGGGCGCGGCGCCCGCCGAGCATGGGAACTCCGCACGAGGGATGGACTGATGGCGAAGCTCGATGCGAAGCAGCGCGCGAAGCTGCCTGCCAGGGACTTCGGCCTCCCGGAGAAAGCGCGCTCCGAGGATGCGAAGAAGGAGACCGGGAACTACCCGATTCCGGACGAGGGACATGCGATCAGCGCCAAGCGGCTCGCGGCCAAGCAGCGCAAGGACGGCAACCTCACCAAGGACGAGTTCGAGCGGATCAATCGCAAGGCCGATAAGGTCCTCAAGTCCAACTCCGACTGACCCACTCGCCCAGCGGTGCCGCGCCCGCTGGGATGTGAGAAGGAGACCGGTCGGATTCGTAGGTATCCTGCCGACGTGACGCCATCGGTCGCCGACTACGCGCTCCTGTCTGACTCGCAATCGGCGGCGATGGTGGACCGGCGCGGCTCGATCGAGTGGTGGAGCACGCCACGCTTCGATTCTCCCGCCGTCTTCGCGCGCATGCTCGACCCGGCCGCGGGCCACTTCTCCATCCGGCCGGTCGGTTCCTTCAAGGCCACGCGCCGCTACCTGCCAGACTCGCTGGTGCTCGAGACGACCTTCGAGACCGCCGACGGCGTCGCCCGACTCACCGACGCCCTGGCACTGGAACCAGGGTCGCGGAGCCACGACATCGGTATGCGGGTACCGCATGCCATCGTGCGTGTCGTCGAGGGGATCACCGGCACGGTCCCGATGCGCCTGGAGCTCCGGCCGCGGTTCGAGTACGGCATGACGGTCCCGCACCTGCGGGCCCTCGACGGAGGCGTGGTGGCGATGGCCGGTGCGGAGGAGCTGCATCTGCGGACCGGCACCCCGCTCGAGATCGGAGACGGCGCTGCGCGCGCCACGTTCGCTGCCGTCCGGGGGCGGCGGCGCGGCTTCGTGCTCCAGCACCGTGCTGCCTTCGGCGCCGAGCTCGAAGAGCTGCCCGGCGCCACGGTGCTGCTCGCCAGGACGCTCGCAAGCTGGCGATCATGGAGCGCCGATCATGTGTCCTATGACGGACGCGACGCGGATCTCGTCCGCCGCAGTGCCCTCGTTCTGCAGGGCCTGACCTATGCCCCGAGCGGTGGCGTGATCGCCGCGGCCACGACGTCGCTGCCGGAGATCGTCGGCGGCTCGGCGAACTGGGACTACCGATATGTCTGGCTGCGTGACCTGTCGCTCACCATGCAGGCGCTGTGGGTCGCCGCCTGCCCCACCGAGATCACGCGCCACCTGGACCTCATCTGGCGTGCCCTGGGTGCCGATGGGGACCTGCCGGTGCAGATCATGGTTGGGGTCACCGGCGAGCGCGACCTCGCCGAGCACGAGCTGGACCACCTGCGGGGATTCCTCGACAGCCGTCCCGTCCGGGTCGGGAACGAGGCATGGCGCCAGCGCCAGTTCGACGTCCTGGGCGAGGTCATCGACGCCGCGCACCTCATGCGCAACCAGCTCGGAGAGCTGAGCCGGGAGCTTCGGTCACTCATCGTGGACTTTGCGAATCGGGCCGCTCGCGACTGGCGCGAGCCGGACGCCGGCATGTGGGAGGCGCGCGATCAGGAGCGCCACTACACCTCGTCCAAGGTCCTGCGCTGGGTGGCCCTCGACCGTGCGATCGACATGGCGGACCGGCTCGGGGAGGGCGCGAAGATCACGACCTGGCGGCGCGCGCGAAACGAGCTGCGGGAGGACATCCTGCGCAGGGCGTGGAACGCTGACGCCAACGCATTCACCGGCGCCTACGACTCAGACCAGCTGGATGCATCGGTCCTGCTGCTGCCGATCGTCGGCTTCCTGCCGGCGGCCGATCAGCGTATGCGCTCGACCATCGAGGCCATCCAGCGCGCGCTCACCGTGGGTCCGCATGTCCGCCGCTGGGCCGATGATCCAAACGGCTTCATCCTGTGCGGCTTCTGGATGGCGGAGTGCCTCCACCTGCTCGGCGATCGGCGCGGCGCCTCGCGCCAGTTCCGAGCGCTGACCAGGCTTGCGAACGACGTGGGCCTGCTCTCCGAGATGGCCGATCCGGCGACCGGCGAGCTGATCGGCAACACCCCGCAGGCCTTCAGCCACGTCGGCCTGATCAACAGCGCGTGGCGCCTGTCACAACGCAGGTCGGCGGAGGTGGCCGCCAAGCCCTCAGCTGAGGGCTGACCACATCGTCACTCGGACGGGGCCGATGACCATCGGCCAGACTTCAATGAGGGAGAAACACATGGCGGGACGATTGCAAGACAAGGTTGCTCTCATAACGGGCTCGGACTCCGGCATCGGCCAGGGCACCGCCGTCGAGTTCGCGCGAGAGGGCGCTGACGTGGTGGTGACCTACAACACCGACAGGAAGGGCGCGGGAGTGACTCGTCGCCAGGTGGAGGCGGCAGGGCGCCGTGCAATCGTGGTCAAGGTGGACACCAGCCGGGAGGCATCGGTCAAGGCCATGTTCGACGCCGCTATCAAGGCCTTCGGAACGGTCGACATCCTCGTCAACAACGCGGGCGTGGATGCCTCCGGCAAGGACGTCGCCGACCTCGACACGGCGACCTGGGATCGGGCAATCCGCACCAACCTGTACGGCTACTTCTTCTGCTGCCGCCGCTTCATCCAGATTCGCCGCGACGCGAAGGGCGGCGGAAAGATCATCAACATCACCTCGGTCCATGACGAGATCCCGCGAGCCGGCGCCTCCGATTACGACTGCTCCAAGGGCGGACAGCAGAACCTGACGAGGACGCTGGCGCTCGAGCTTGCACCGATGCGGATCAACGTCAACAACATCGGCCCCGGCATGGTGCTCACCCCGTTCAATCAGAAGGCCGTCGACAACAAGGCGGTCCTGGCAAGGGATGTGGAGAGCATCCCCTGGAAGCGGGCGGCGGAGCCCTGGGAGATCGGGCGGCTGGCCGTGTACCTGGCCTCGGCGGATGCCGATTACGTCACCGGCGCGACCTACTACATCGACGGTGGCCTGATGCAGAACCAGGGGCAGGGCGCCTGAGGGGCGTTCTACCGGACCTCGGATGGCGCAGCGACCCGCCACGATCTGATCGCCTCGGCGTTTCGCCAGCCGGGGATCCACGGATGGCTCCTTCTATGCCGGTTGGCCGATGGCCTGCCGCTGCTCGTAGGCGGCACCCGCGGCGCGGCGCCGCTCGTGCTGCGCGAGGAGTCGCTTGCGCAGGCGGATGGCGGTCGGCGTGACTTCCACAAGCTCATCGGCCGCGATGAACTCGATCGCGGACTCCAAAGTCAGCACCCGCGGCGGGGTATGAATGCGGTAGTCGCCATCGGTGGCCTGGGTCCGCATCTTCGAGAGCGCCTTGGACTTCGTCGGGTTCACGTCCATGTCACCGGGCCGGCTGTTCTCGCCGATGATCATGCCCTCGTACACCTCGGTCGAGGGACCGATGAAGAGCTCGCTGCGCTCCACGAGCGACGAGAGTGCATAGGCGCGCGACTCGCCTGACCGATCCGACACGAGCACTCCGCTGGTCCGATGCGCCACCTCCCCGGCCCACGGTCCGTAGCCCTCGCCGATCTGGTGCAGGAGCGCGGTCCCGCGCGTGTCCGACAGGAGTTGCCCGCGGTAGCCGATGAGGCCGCGGGTGGGGACGATGAACTCGAGGCGCACGCGGCCGTCGGCGTCGGTGCTCATCTGCTCCAGGCGTCCATTGCGGGAGGCGAGCGCCTGCTGCACGACGCCGATGTAGTCCGGCGGGATGTCGATGGTGGCGCGCTCGTACGGCTCCTGCGTCTCGCCGTCCTGCGTGCGCAGGATGACCTCCGGCCGCGAGATGGTCAGCTCGAAGCCCTCGCGTCGCATCTGCTCGATGAGTACGGCCAGCTGGAGCTCGCCGCGGCCACGGACCTCGAACGTCTCGCCGGACTCGGTGGGGTGGATCTCGATGGCCACGTTACCGAGCACCTCACGATCGAGGCGGGCGCGGATCTGGCGTGACGTCAGGAACTTGCCGTCCCGCCCGGCCATCGGCGAGGTGTTCACTCCGAACGTCATGCGCAGCGTGGGGGCATCGACGTCGAGGCGGGGGAGCGGCCGCGGGTCGGCGGGATCGGTGAGGGTGTCGCCGATCGTCACCTCCGGCATGCCGGCCACCGACACGATGTCTCCCGGCCCGGCCTCGGTGATGTCCACGCGTTCGATGCCGTGCGCGGTCTGAAGGGCGGTGACTGAGCCCGTGAGCGTCATGCTGCGGCCGGGCTCAACGGAGCCATCGGGGTCCTCAGGCTCCTCGCGGACGATGGTCACGCGCTGCCCGACGCGGATGGTGCCGTTGCGGATGCGCCCGACAGCCATGCGGCCCATGTAGTCGTTCGCCGACAGGTTCGTGACGAGCAGCTGGAGCGGATGGTCGGGCTCGAACGTCGGTGGCGGCGTGACGCTCACCAACATGTCGAGCAGTGGGCGCAGATCGGTGCCGGGGCGTGCGAGATCGAGCGTGGCGGTGCCGCCCTTGGCGTTCGTGTACACGATCGGGAACTCGATCTGGAACTCATCGGCCCCGAGGTCCATGAACAGCTCGTAGATCTCGTCGAGCACTTCGGCGGGCCGCGCGTCAGATCGGTCGATCTTGTTGATGGCCACGACCACCGGCAGGTGACGCTGCATCGCCTTCTGGAGCACGTAGCGCGTCTGGGGCAGCGGGCCCTCGGCCGCGTCCACCAGCAGCAGCACGGCGTCAACCATCAGGAGCGAGCGTTCCACCTCGCCGCCGAAGTCCGAGTGGCCCGGCGTGTCGACGATGTTCAGTCGCGTCCCGTCATAGTCGACGGTGGTCTGCTTGGCGAGGATGGTGATGCCCTTCTCGCGCTCGAGGTCTCCCGAGTCGAGCACCCGGTCAACCAGCGTCTCGTTGCTGCGGAAGGTGCCGGTCTGGCGCAGCAGCGCATCGACCAGGGTCGTCTTGCCGTGGTCGACGTGGGCGATGATCGCGACGTTGCGCAGGTCGTCGCGCGTCTGGGTGTCCATTGCCACCATCGTGGCAGATGAGGCAGAGGACCGTCGCCGGTCCCTCAGGTGCGCAGGTCGCGGGAACTACTTCTTCTTCTTGTCCCCGGCCTTGCCGCCCTTGGGCTTCTTGCCGCTGCTCTTGGAGCCAGGTCCCTTGTCAGGCACGTCGTCTCTCCTCCTCGCGTGGCCGAATCACCAACACTCTACCCAGCGGCGTCGGCCATGACAACGACTTCCACCGGCGGACCGCGCGGACGGCGCGGCGCTCCGGACGGCCTGTAGCGCGAGACGTATGATCGAGTTGGTATGAATCTTCCCCGAGCCCGCCGCAGCGCATTGTGGGCAGTCCCCTTCGCTCTGCTCATCGCCGCATGCTCGATGTCGGTCGGGACCGCGGAGCGTGCCGAGCCGTCCGTCGCGCCGGAGGTCGACGAGCCGATAACAGCCGGTGCGACCGTCTCGAAGGACGTGGAGGCCTGGCCGGATCGACAGCCGGTGCCGCAGCGAGCACCGGTCGTGGCGCCACCGGCGGAGCCACCCGTCGTCGCCCAGCCGGTGCCCGTTGCGCCGCTCGAGGCGTTTGCCATGAACCTGTTCGAGGCGGGCGACTTCGTCCCGCAGCACACGTTCGAGTGGTGCGTGGCGGCCAGCGTCCAGATCGCCTGGAACATGATGAACCCCGACATCCGCTCGTCCTACTCAGATCAGCAGGCGCTCTGGGAGCGGGCGCGCGAGCTCTCCAACAACCCGTACCGCGGTGCCGATCCGGGCGGCTGGGGCGATCTGCTCAACGAGATCGGCCTCGGCCCGTACGAGCTCGTATCGGTGCCCGACTACGAGGAGGCGCTACGCGTTGCCGCCGCGGCTCTGCGCGACACCGGCCGGCCGGTGGGGCTCGTCATGTGGCGCGGCCGCCACGCGTGGGTGATGAGCGGCTTCGAGTCGATGGGCGACCCCCTCGCTGCGTGAGGACTTCGAGGTGACCGGCATTCGCGTCGTCGACCCGCTTTACCCGTACGGGAGCGGCACGTGGGGACCGTCACCGGAGCCGAACCAGCTGCTCACCAAGGAGGATCTCGCGAAGCAGTTCGTGTTCCGCGAGCAGCGGCGCTGGAGCTCGCACATCCCGGCCGGGTTCCTCCTCGTGCTGCCGCTGCCGGCGGAGGTCGTCGCTGGCCGCGACGTGACCGCCGGCCCCGGCTCACGCTCGGTCCACCCGCCGTTCGAGGCGCAATGAGCCGGGGCGGTTGAGGCTGCCCGGGACCCTTCGTCCGCTCGTCGAACGGTTCCTGCCCCGTGGGGCGGTCGTCCTCTCGGTCCTCGTCTTCGGTAACTACCTGCTCGCCTATGGGCGCAACTTCGTCTTCGCCCGTACCTACGGCGCCGGCGCGGAGCTCGACGCGTACAACGCGGCCTTCGTCATCCCGGAGCTCACGCTGGGCGTGCTGGTGGCCAGCGGCCTCGCGGCGCCGTTCGTCCCGCTCTTCGTGGGCCTGAAGCGGGAGGACGCGGCCGCGGCAGAGGCGTTCGGGCAGACGATCCTGACCGCCGCGGTGGTGGTCATGGGGCTGGCCGCAGCTCTCCTGTTCGTGCTGGCACCCCAGACGGCCGGCCTCATCGCTCCGGGCTTCGACGCGGAGCAGAGAAGGTTGTACGTCGAGATGTTCCGTCTCATGCTCCTCACCCCGGTGCTCTTCGCGGCGTCCCTCGCTCTGGGCGAGGTGCTTATCGCCGAGCGCCGCTTCTTCTACTACGGACTCGCCCCCGCGCTCTACCAGGCCGGGATCATCATCGGCACGCTGGCGCTCGGCGATCGCATCGGCATCCATGCCGCCGCGGTGGGGGCCGTCTTCGGCGCGCTCATGTACCTCGCCATCCGGCTGTGGGGCGCGCGCCGCGCGGGCTTTCGGGTTCGTCCACGCCTCGCGCTGAGGATGCCGGCCATCGGCACCTTCGGCCGGCTCATGCTGCCGAAGATGGTCAGCCAGCCCACCGACCAACTGACGTTCATGTTCTTCACCGCGGTCGCGTCCGGGCTCGCGGCTGGCAGCATCTCGATCATCAACTTCGCCAGGGACTTCCCCAGCGCGTGGGTCAGCCTCATCGGCGTTTCCTTCTCGCTGGCCGCATTCCCGGCGCTCTCGGCCGCCTTCTCTGCCGGCGACCGGCGACGATTCGTGTCCCTGCTCGGCTCGAACCTGGTGTCGGTCACCCTGCTGGGGATCCTCGCGGCGGCCGGCCTCATCGTCTTCGGTCGGATGGTGCTCAGTCTGTACCGCGGCGGCGCCTTCGACGAGGCCGATCTGAACGCGACGACGCTCGTGCTCAGCGTGTTCGCGCTGTCGGTGCCGCTCGAGAGCCTCACGCACCTGCTGAGCCGCGCCATCTACGCCACGCGCCACACCCTGCTCCAGGTGGCCGCGTCCGTCACCGGTTTCGCGACCACCATCGCGGTCACCGTCATCCTCGCGCCGCAACTGGAGGTGGTCGCCATCCCTGCCGGATTCAGCGCGGGCATGGCCGTCAGGGTCGCGCTGCTCGCGCTCGTGCTTGCCTGGCGGCTGCGCGTGTTCCGCCCCGAGCCGCTGGCGGAGCCCTCAGGAGCCGGAGCCAACCTCGCCTGACGCCACCGGGGTGGTGGGGATGAGGACGACGTACCGTCCATCACGGTCCGGATAGACGCCACCGGGACGGGACCAGCCGGGACCCGCGCCCAACGGGGTTCCGACCGGCCAGTTGCGCTCGAGCTCGGCCAGCGTCTCGAAGTTTCCGGGCGGGTCCGACGGTCCCCAGATGCTCGAGATTCGGTGGTACCACGGGTCGAGGATGTACGCCCCGATGACCGTGGCATCGGCGAACACGGTCGGGTCTGCGTCCGCCTGGTAGCCGGTCATCACCCAGGAGTGCGCGCCCCACCATGGGAACATCACGACCGGCTTGTTGGTCTCGCTGATGGCGATGGCTGAGTCACGCAGTGCGTCGGTGTACGACCAGTACGCCCGCTCCTCGTAGCCGTCCGCACCGTATGCGGCGAGCGCCTGGTCGACCGCGGCCGGACCCCAGCCGCCGTTGTGGCTGTCGTAGACGGACTCCCATTCGGGTAGTCGGCCCTTGATCTCCTGCTGGAAGGCGTCAGACGTGTTGCCGAGGCCCAGGATGGTCAGCACCATCTGCGTTGCTGCGACCGCGCAGTCGTCCTTGGTCAGCTGCGTCGCGAAGACGGCGGCGTGGTCGGCAACCAGGGTGACGGTGACCGGCACGCGGGGCGGCGCGGGCGTTGATCTTGGCGTGGGTGCCCGCGACGGAACCGCATCCGGTCCGGTGACGCCCGCGTCCCCGATCAGGGGGCGAGGCGTGGCCTCCGCCCTGGCCGATTCTGATGGACGGGGGGTGACGACCACCGTCTCCGCGATGGGGCGGTCCGGAGGCGGGTACAGGAACAGCTCGACGCGC
>Ga0208612_1000374_pt1 | contig 20291 bp, 23 predicted proteins | sample AntDryMetagUQ889_FD_188089 | JGI IMG/M metagenome (GOLD analysis project Ga0208612, IMG submission 188089) | Polar desert microbial communities from Antarctic Dry Valleys - UQ889 (SPAdes) | ecosystem: Environmental > Terrestrial > Soil > Desert | place: Antarctic Dry Valleys | collected 2008-12-31 | reverse complement strand
GGACGCGATCGAGGGCGTCACGGCGTTCTTCGAAAAGCGCGAGCCCGAATGGAAGGGGAGGTAAAGGTTGGCCACGGAAGACACCACCGAGCACACCGCTGACGCAGCTGAGGCTCCGGCAGAGACCGACGCCGGGCAGGAGACGGGGATGCAGAAGCTCGTCGCGGACCTACACGAGCGGCGCGCAAAAGCGAAGCTCGGCGGAGGCTCGGAGAAGATCGAAAAGCAGCACTCGCGGGGCAAGCTGACCGCGCGTGAGCGCATCGACCTGTTGATCGATGAGGGCACCTTCGTCGAGATGGGCATTCACGGGCGCCCGCACTTTTCGCAGCGCTCGATGGAGGGTAAGGAGGCCCCGGCCGACGGCGTGGTCACAGGCTGGGGCGACGTCGATGGGCGCACGGCCGCGATCGCCGCCTACGACTTCACCGTCATGGCCGGTTCGATGGGCATGACGGGCGAGCTGAAGGTCACACGTCTGCGCGAGATCGCGCTCAAGCAGCGCATGCCGCTGATCTGGCTCCTCGACTCGGCAGGCGCGCGCATCCAGGAAGCAACGGGCTCTCTCTTCGCCGGCTCGGGCCACCTCTTTCGCGAGGAGGTCGAGATGTCGGGCGTGGTGCCGATGGTGGCGGCGATGCTCGGCCCCTGCGCGGCCGGCACCGCCTACATCCCGGGCCTCTCGGACTTCGTGCCGATGGTCGTAGGCCAAGGGGCGATGGCTCTCGCGGGGCCGCACCTGACGAAGGCGGTGACGGGCGAGGACATTTCCATGGAGGACCTGGGCGGCGCCAAAGTCCACTGCCGAAAGTCGGGAGTCGGCGACCTGGAGGTCAAAGACGACCCCGAATGCATCGAGGCCGTCAAGACCTACCTCTCGTTCTTCCCCTCTAACTGCGAGCAGCGCCCGCCACTTCGCGAGACCTCAGATCCAGACGACCGCATGTCCGAAAAGCTCCTCGACATCGTCCCCGAGTCCGCTCGGCATCCCTACGACATGTACGACGTGATTCGCGAGATCGTCGACGACGGGGAGTGGTTCGACCTGAAGCCGAAGTTCGCGAAGACCGTGATCACCTGCCTCGCCCGTTTCGGCGGTCAGCCTGTGGGGATCGTCGCGAGCCAGCCAAAGCATCTCGGCGGCATCCTCGAAAACGACTCGGCCGACAAGTCGGCGCGGTTCGTGAACCTGTGCGACGCCTTCTCGATCCCGCTGGTCTTCCTCCAGGACGTGCCGGGCTTCATGGTCGGCTCGAAGACCGAGCACGCCGGGATCATCCGCCACGGCGCGAAGATGCTCTACGCGATCTCCCGCGCGACCGTGCCGAAAGTGACCGTGGTGATCCGCAAGGCCTACGGCGCGGGCTACTACGTCATGAACGGCAAGGCGTACGAGCCCGACCAGATCTACGCCTGGCCGTCGGCCGAGATCTCGGTGATGGGCGCCGAGGGGGCGGTCAACATCATCGGCCGCTCGGCGATCGAAGCCTCTGATGACCCCGACGCGACGCGAGAGGCGATGCTGGACGCCGTGCGCGAGACGATCGACGTCTACATCGCTGCCGGGAACGCGTTGATCGACGACGTGATCGACCCGCGCGAGACGCGCCCGCGGATCATCTCCGCGCTGAGGATGGCAAAGGACAAAAAGGTCGAAAGGCCATGGAGGAAGCACGGAGTGATGCCTGTATGAGCGTTTTCGCAGATCCGGTAATCCTCTCGTGCTCGATCTCGGGCGCGATCGCGAACCGGGAGCAGTGCCCGGCGATCCCCTACACGCCCGACGAGTACGCGGCCGAGGCGCGCCGAGCCGTCGACGAAGGGGCCTCCCAGATCCACATCCACGCGCGGACCACCGACGGCGTTCCTTCGTATGAGATCGAGGATTTCCGCGCGATCACCCAAGCGATCCTGGACGAGGTCGGCGACGTGATCGTCAACTACTCGACCGGCGCGATCGGGGTTCCGATGGAGAAGCGCCTCGCCTACTTGCGAGAGCTGACGCCCGACGTCGCCGCGCTCAACATGAGCTCGATGAACTACGCGAAGTACTCCAAGCGCCGCAAGGACTTCGTCTTCAAGGCGGTGTTCGAGAACTCGTTTGACACGATCATCGAGTTCTTGGAGGAAATGCGCGGACTCGGCATCAAGCCCGAGCATGAGTGCTTCGATGCGGGGCATGTAGCGAACCTCGACCCGCTCATCGACATGGGCCTTGTGACCGAGCCGCACCAGATCTCGCTCGTCATGGGCGTGACCGGGGGCATCCGCCCGACCTCCAAGAACATCGGCTTCATGTCCGAGCAGATCCCGGGCGGCCCGGATCGCGGCGCGAACTGGCAGGTGATCGGTATCTCCCGCGATCAATGGCGCCTCCTCGCCACGTCGCTCACGCTCGGGGCCAACGTCCGCGCGGGGCTCGAGGACAACCTTTATCTCCCCGACGGCGAAATGGCCCGCTCGAACGGCGACCTTATCGGCAAGGCGCGCCAGATGGCCGAGGACATCGGCCGGCGAGCCGCCACCGTCGCCGAGGCGCGCAAGATGCTCGGGCTGGGGGAGAAGTCGCAGGCGCTCACACAAGCCGGCGCCACCGCCTGATGCTTGCCCCGGGAACGCTTGAGGGCGTCACGGTCCTCGATCTCAGCCGCCTTCTGCCGGGCGGCTACTGCTCGCTTCTTCTCGCCGACGCCGGCGCCGACGTGATCAAGGTCGAGGACACGGGCATGGGTGACTACGTCCGCTGGGCGCCGCCCTATTACGGCACCGACGAGCAGCAGGGCCTCGGCACGCGCTCGGCGCTCTACCTCTCGCTCAACCGCGGCAAGCGCTCGATCCGGCTCGATTTGAAGTCCGAGGGCGGTCGCGAAACCTTGCTTCGGCTCGTCCGCGATGCGGACGTAGTGCTCGAGAGCTTTAGGCCAGGCGTGCTCGATCGCCTGGGGGTGGGCTACGAGACGCTCAAGGCCGAAAACCCGCGGATCATCGTTTGCGCGATCACGGGGTACGGGCAAACCGGCCCGAACACCGCACGCGCCGGGCACGACACGAACTACCTCGCGCTCGGCGGCCTCCTCGGACTGACCGGTCCGGCCGACGGCCCACCCGTGAGCGCCGCGGGGCAGATCGCGGACCTCGGGGGCGGCGGCCTGATGGCGACCTTCGGGATCCTGGCGGCGCTCTGGGAGCGCGAGCGCTCGGGCGAGGGGCAGTTCGTCGACGTCTCGATGACCGACGGCGCTCAGAGTTGGCTGGCGATGGTCGCGGGAGCGTTCCTCGCCGACGGCAAGGTTCCCCACCGCGGCCAGGAGATGTTGAACGGCGGCGTCGCCTGCTACGTCCCGTACGAGTGCGCGGACGGCTGGGTCTCGTGCGGCGCGCTTGAGCCGAAGTTCTGGCAGGCGTTCTGTTCTGGGGTCGATCGCGAGGACCTCCTCGAGCACCAATTCGCAAAGCCAGGCTCCGAGGGCCACGCTGCAATCGCCGAGGTCTTCATGACGAAGACGAAGGCCGAGTGGGCCCTCTTCAACGACGAGCACGACTGTTGCATCGAGCCCGTGCTCGACCTCGACGAAGCGCTCGAGACCGATCTCACGAAGGAGCGCGAGATGGTCGTCGAGCTCGAACAGCCAGAGCTCGGCCCCGTCCGCCTGCTCGGCATGCCGGTCAAGTTCTCGCGCACGCCGGGCGATGCCACCCGGCCCGCGCCCGCGCTGGGCGAGCACACGTGCGAGGTGCTCGAAGCCGCAGGCATCGAGGGCGAAAAGCTTGAGGGGCTGATCGAGTCCGGCGCAGTCGCCGGCTTGAGCGCCGAGGCCACCGGCTCGTTCCTGAGCTGATGGCGGCGCCTGCGAAAGAGCTCTTGAAGATCTCGGAGCTGGCCGAGCGCGCCGAGGTCCCGGTCGCCACGGTTCGCCACTACCTGCGCGAAGGTCTTCTGCCCGAACCGGTCAAGACGTCCAGGAACATGGCCTACTACCCGCCGGAGTTCGTCGATCGCATTCGAACCATCAAGCGCCTTCAGGAGGAGCGGTTCATGCCGCTCAAGGTGATCAAGGAATCGCTCTTGGCCGAGCGAACGCCCGAGGCCGAGCTGCTGGAGCGCTTCGATGTTCCCGAGCGGGCCCTCGAGAGGCTGGCAGAGGTCGGGGTCTTGAGCCCCGATGCCAGTGGCTACTCACAGGCCGATGTGCGCATCGTCGAGGCGATCGCTCGCTTTCGCGCGGAGGGCTGGAACGAGACGACGGGTTTCGGCGCGCGCGACGTAGCCCGCCTGATGGAGGGCCTTGCACCGGTGGTCGAGGACGAGCTGTCGCTGATGGTCGAGCGATTCTCGGCGCTCAATCCCGAGCAGGCCGCCGGGCTCCTTGAAAGCGGGATGAGCCCCTTCCCGGGTTTGATCGGGGCTCTCCACGCCAAGGCGCTGACCGACCAGGTCGAGCGAAAGCGCTCCGCCGAAAACTAGACCAGACCGTCTGGTAATCAGCCGCCGTTTGGCTGGTCCTCCGGTAGGGGCAGCTCTGAGAGGAATGCCCGCAGGTCATCGAGCTCGGGCACCGGATCGGATGCGTCGTCCAGCGTGTACTCGTCGCCCCCGTACGCGTACGAGTACTCGAAGCAGTCCGAGCAGACTGTCTCGCCAGGGTCGGGCAGCTCCGAGAGCGGCGCGTCTTCGAGGATCGACCGAAGCTCGTTGAGCTCTTCGTCGGTGAGCGCGAACTCCCTCTCGTCGAGGTTTTCGGGGTCGCCGCCGAACCTTGCAATACCGGTCCCGTCAGCGTCGATCGCCACCTCGTAAATCGAGAACGCGAGGCCGCCTGCCCGCGAGTACTCGAAGATCGTGCCCTCGCTCGGGATGGAGGGCTCGGTGTCTTCTTCGCCACAGCCAGGCATGGCAATCGCCACGGCGAACGCTCCTAGCAGGCAAACGAGCTTCATCGTCCTCACTACGTCATGGTCGCGGATTGATCACACTTGGATGCCGAGCGGCTTACGATGGCCGCATGTCGAACGGATGGGGCGACGGCGAGCGGTCGGGCCGCTTCGCGGCGCTCTTGGCGCTGGGCGGAGTGGCGACCGCCCTGGTCTCGGCGCTCCTCGCAGGCGCGACTGGCGAGCCCTACCTCGAGGCCGAGGGCGTCAACCCGTGGCTGGTCGTCTTCGCCGCAGGCCTGATAGCAGCGCTCCTCGCTTTCCCGTTCGGGCTCGAGGTGTGGCTGCGCGAGCGAAACCCGGACCGAGACAAGCGCTGGGAGACCTCGCTCGTGATCTGGGGCCTGGTGGCGGGAGCACTCCTGGCGGTTGGCCTCGTCGCCGGCTTTGACACCTCGACGCTCGGCGGCGCGATCGGGCTGATCCTCGTGATCGAGTCCGCCCTCGTGGCCGGCACGGTCGTCGTTTGGCTTGTCAGCGGCGGCTAGACCAGGCTCACGCGGCGGCGCGCTCGCCGCGCTTCAGACCGGCAAGACCTTCCTCGCGGCTGATCACGGGCTCGTAGCCCAGCTCGGCGCGGGCCTTCGAGTCGTCGAGCGTGCATTCCTGGCTCGCGACCCACAGTGCGAAGCGCGTGAGAGGCGGCTCGCCCTTGAGCGGAAGGAAGCGCCAGGCAAGCTCGCCGCCGCGTGCGATCAAGGCCGCGACGGGCGCGGGAATCGAGCGGGAGGGAGGCTCGACATCCTGGGTTCGGAGGAGCGCCGAGATGAACTCGCGGAACTCGACGTCGCCGTCGTCGAGGACGAAGTAAGCCTCGCCGGGCCGGCCCTTCTCAGCGGCCAGTAAGAGACCCTCGACGACGTTGTCCACGTGCGTCGTCGAGGTGTGATTGGCGCCCCCGGCGATCCAGGCGAACTTGCCCTGCCTCGTGGCCTCGGCGATCGAAGGCAGAAGCGTCGTGTCGCCAGGCCCCCACACGAAGCGCGGGCGCAGGACGACCGCTTCGAACTCGCCGGTGCTGGCATCGCGCACGAGTTGCTCGGCCCGTGCCTTGGTCGCGGAGTAGGGGGCGGGCGAGTCGGGGCGAAGCGGCACGGTCTCGTCGCCGTTGACGACGGGCTCGCCGGCAAGGATGGCGGCCTCGGTTCCACAGTGGACGAAGCGCCTGACACCTGCCGCACGGCACGCGTCGAGCGCGTTCCGGGTTCCGTCGACGTTGCCGGCGACGAAGTCCGCGTAGTCGCCCCATTGCTCGACGTGAGCGGCAAGGTGGAACGCGGCCTCGCATCCCTTTGCCGCCTCGGTCATCGCGCCGACATCGCTCAGATCGCCACGGGCGGGGCGGGCGCCCAAGGCCTCGACCGCCGCTCCCGAAGCATCGGAGCGAGCGAGAGCGGTGACCTCGCAGCCGCCGGCGACCAGGCGCTCGATCAGGGCCGCGCCGATAAAACCGGAGCCGCCGGTGACGAACGCAGTTCGCGGGGTCGAGGTCACTTGCCGAGCGTACTTGTGCGGAGGTAAACTCCCGATTGACCCGTCAGTCAACGATCCGAGCATTCCCGCATGCCTCGGTAACGGGAGAGCAGCCGATGCGCGCCGCCGTCATCCAGATCAACTCGGACGCCGACGTCGCCCGCAACTTGGAGCGGGCAGAGACGCTCGTGCGAGCTGCAGCCGCCGACGGTGCCGCGCTGATCGTGCTACCTGAGAAGTGGGCACTCCTCGGAGCGGGAGACGTGATCGCCGCAGGCGCGGAGCCGCTTGATGGGCCGATCGTCAGCGCAGCATCGAGATGGGCTCGCGAGCTCGGCATTCACCTCTGCGCCGGAAGCGTCCCGGAGGAGCCGGACGACGGCGGCAAGCCCTACAACACCTCGGTCCTAATCGATCCCGAGGGCGAGGTCACGGCCACCTACCGAAAGCTCCATATGTTCGACGTCGAGGTCGAGGGCACCGAGTACCGCGAGTCCGAGCATGAGCGGGCGGGCGAGGACTTAAAAACGGCCACCGCCGGTGAGCTCGAGCTCGGGCTGACCGTCTGTTACGACCTTCGATTTCCCGAGCTCTTCCGGATCTTGGCCCTCCGCGGAGCCACCGCCTTCACGATCCCCTCGGCGTTCACCGCCGTGACGGGGCGCGCCCACTGGGAGGTGCTCCTGCGCGCACGGGCGGTCGAGAACGCCGCCTTCGTGATCGCAGCCGGGCAGGTGGGCAAGGCCGAGCCGCATTACGAGTCGTGGGGGCACTCGATGCTCGTCGATCCCTGGGGGCGGGTCCTCGAAGCCATCGACGAGGGGGAGGGCCACGCGTGCGCGGACCTGGACATGGCAGAGCTCCGCCGCGTCCGCGAGTCGCTGCCCTCGCTCGCCAATCGCCGCGACGACGCATACGAGTGGCCCGTGGAGGCTCGCGTCTTGTGACCCGCACAGCCGCCGCCACCGATCGCCGCCGCCAGATCCTCGACGCCGCGATCCGCGTCTTCGCCCGGCAGGGATTCAACTCCTGTCGCGTGTCCGACATCGCGGACGAGGCCGGGGTCGCCTACGGACTTGTCTACCACTACTTCCGCTCGAAGGACGAGGTCATGAACGAGCTCTTCACCGAGCGTTGGTCGCTGCTCCTCGCCGCGATCGACGAGGTTGACCGTTCAGACGCGTCCGGCCGCGAGAAGCTCGACGCGGCGGCCGGGTTCATCATCGACTCCTACCGCCACGACCCGGAGCTGATGCAGGTGATCATCGTCGAGGTGACCCGGGCGGCGAACTCGTTCGGCCGTACCCACCTGGCTGAGATCAACAAGGCCTACGAGGCGATCGAGAAGATCATCGCCGACGCGCAGAAAGCGGGCACCTTCCGCTCGGACGTCGATCCGCGGCTGGCTTCGATGTTCTTCTACGGAGGCATCGAGCAGCTCCTCACGAGCTGGGTCTTCGGGCTGATCCCGGCGGGCGAAGGCGACTTCGACCGGGCGCGTGAGACTCTCGTAGATTCCATCTGCGGAGGACTCGAAGCCGCTTAGCGGCGGGCTTGAAGCGCGATAGGTCCCATTCGGCTGCTTTACTCCCCGCTCAATCGGGAAAGGGAAGACTTAATGGACAACGACATCATGAAAAAACTCGCCTGGACCGGCCTCGTCGCCGGCTTTGGCGCGCTCGCAAGCGTCGCCGCGGCGAGGGTTGCCGCGGTGGTCTACCGGCGGATCTTCGGCGAGGACCCGCCCGAGTGAGCCAGCCTCCCTCAGGGAACCAGCAGCGCGATCCGCGCTCGGTGGCCGAGATGGCCATCGACGTGTCCGAGCGCGTTTCCTTCCTCGTTCGTGAGGAGATCGAGCTAGCCAAGGCCGAGGTCACCGAGAAGGCGACCAGCCTGATCAAGGGCTCGGTCGTCGGCATCGTCGCCGGCGTCTTCGGCCTCTTAGGCCTCGCGATGCTCATGCATGCGATCGCATGGCTCCTGAACGATCTCTTCTTCGGCGACACGATCTGGCTGGGTTTTCTCACTGAGGCCGTCGTCTGGTTCGTCGTCGCGGGTGTCGCCGGATTCTTCGCGTTCAAGGCCGTCAAGGCCGGCGCTCCTCCCACGCCAGAGATGGCGATCGAAGAGGGCAAGGAGATCAAGGAAGCCCTTCAGGCGGGGTCTGACTGAGATGGCCGACGAGATCGTCCCCCACCAGCCTGCCGACGTCGAGCCGCATCAGCGCCCCCGCCCGGCGCCCGGCACTCGCTCCGCTCAGGAGATCCGCAACGACATCGTGCGCGAGCGCGAGGAGCTCGGCAAGTCTGTCGAAGTGCTTCGCGGGCGCGTCGGCGAGCTGACCGACTGGCGCCGCCAGGTCCGCGAGCACAAGCGCGAGCTAGCGATCGGCGCCGCTGTTGTCGGCTTCGCCGTCGGTGGCTTCCTGGCGCTGCGGCGCCGCTAGCCCTACCGACGCAGGTCAAGGCGGTTTGGCGCCGGAGGCGAGCTGCTGTCGCTCGCGCGATTCGAAACGCCTGCGCGGACGACGACGACCTCAAAGCGCCGTGTGAAGCTTCGCGGCCGTCCCGCGACCGCGAGCGTTCACACGACTCGGCGGCAACGATCCGTGAAGCTTCGCGGCCGTCCCGCGACCGCGAGCGTTCACACGACTCGGCGCCTCGCGCTTTCCGTGCTCGCTCATCCTCTTGAGTGAACCCTTGGGGTTACGACGATCTTCGGAAGAAAGCCGCTAGCCCAAAAGCTCCGGGTCGATCCCGCCCACGCCCAGGAGGCCTGGGCCAATGTGGGCCCCGATGACCGGGCCGATCTCGGAGACGAATACCGGCTCTGAGCCAAAGATCTGGCGGCACTCGTCCACCAGATGCCTCGCCGTCTCGTGATCGTGAATGTGCTGGACGACCCATGCGGTAGCTCCCGCATCGTGGCGCTCGCGCCCGAACTCGACCATCCGCTCGAACGCGCGGCGACGGGTGCGGACGCGCTCGACCGGCGTGATCTCCTCCTCGAGCGTGAGGATCGGCTTGATTTGGAGTGCCGACCCCATCCAAGCCTGGGCGGCGCCGATCCGCCCGCCCTTTCTGAGGTACTCGAGCGTGTCGATCGCGAACCACATCTTGAGCCCGTCCCTGGCGCGATCGGCCGCGGCGAGGGCAGCTTCGCCGCTCGCGCCGGCTTTGGCGGCCCGTGCGGCCGCGATGGTCACAAGGCCGGCACCGCCGGCGGCTGAGCGCGAGTCGTAGACGTGTACGCGCTCGCCACCCTTCCCCTCGTCGATCAGCGCCTGGCGCGCCTGGGTGGCGGATTGGTACGTGCCGGAGATCCCGGCTGATAGATGGATCGAGACGACCTCGCCGCCGTTCCCCAGTAGCGGCTCATAGATGGACGTGAAGTCGCCAACCGACGGCTGCGAGGTAGTCGCCCCGCCAGAGCTCTTGCTGAGGCGCTCGTAGAAGCTGTCGTACTCGGCGGCCTCGATCTCTGATTCGCGCTTCTCCTCACCGTCGAGGGTCACGTACAGGCTGATGCGGTGGATCCCGAGGTCGGCGATCAACTCGTCCGGCAGGTAGGCCGTGGTGTCGACGACGACCGAGGTCCTCGCGCTGCTCTCGTCATTCATTGCCCTGCGGTCTATCAGGTCGCCCCCATCTACCATGGCCGTGTGGGGAAGACACTGGTCACCGGAGCGACCGGATTCATCGGCTCGCACGTCGCGCGCGCACTCGCCGAGCGAGGCGATGACCTGCGCCTGCTGGCCCGGCGCAAAAGCAAGACCGGCCAGCTCGAGGGCCTCGAGTTCGAGCGGGCGATCGGTGACGTGACCGATCGCAGAGCCGTTCGCCGAGCGATGTCCGGCGTCGAGCGCGTCTTCCACGTGGCCGGCAGCACGTCGCTCAGAGCCCGGGACCGAGAGAGCGTCTGGAACACGAACGTCCGCGGGACGCGGATCGTCCTCGAGTCAGCGCTGGAGGCGGAGGTCGAACGGGTCGTGCTCACGTCGTCCGTTGCCGCGGTCGGCGTCGGGCGAAAGCCGAAGCCCGTGGATGAGACGGCAACGTTCGACATCGGCCACCTGGGGATCACCTACGTGAACTCGAAGCACGAGGCCGAGGTCGAGGCGCTCCGGCTTGCCGCGCGCGGACTCCCCGTGACGATCGTCAACCCCTCCTACGTCCTCGGCCCCGACGCGCCGCGCGGCAGCTCGATGGAGCTCGTCAGGCGCTTCATCCAGCGAAAGATCCCCGCCTACGTCGATGGCGGGCTGAACATCGTGGACGTCCGCGACGTGGCGAAGGGACACCTTCTGGCCGACAAGAAGGGCGAGATCGGAAAGCGCTACATCCTCTCTGGCCGCAACTTCACCCTCGATCGCCTCTTCGCCGACCTGGCGCGGATCTCGGGCGTCGATCCGCCGCGCCTCAAGTTGCCCGGCCAGGCTCTGGTCCACACGCTTGGCGCCTCGGAGCGCCTGCCGCTGCCGGTTTCGATCCCCACCTCGTCTGATGAGATCCGTTCGGCGATGCTGTGGTGGTGCTACAAGAACACCCGCGCCAAGTCCGAGCTGGGCTTCAAGGCCCGCCCTCACGAGGAGACGCTAGAGGAAGCGGTCCGCTGGCAGCGGGCACAGATCGCGAAGGGGAAGGCAGCGTGAGCTCCAAGATGCCCAAGGGCTCCAAGCCCAAGGCCGTGCTATACCGCTGCCCGACGCCGACGAACTACCTCTGCCCCTGTGGGGCGGCCGCGCGCAAGCTGAAGCGCGCGGGTATCGAGTTCCGCACGGAACGCGTGCCTTACAGCCGAAAGGCCCGGCCGGAGATCGAGGAACTCACCGGGCAGACCCGAGTGCCGGTCCTGGTCGACTCCGAGGAGATCGTTCACGACTCAAAGCGCATTACCGAGTATTTGGACTGGAAGCGGAGCCGTCCGGGACGCTCCTGAGGCGGCCCCCTTGAAACCCGACGGGCCGGGGCTATACAATGTGAAGCGAGATGGAGACCCCAGAAGCAGCAGTCACCCTCAGCGACTCCGCGATCGCGAAGATCCGCGAGCTAACGGTGTCGAACGAGGACGCCGATGAGCAGGCGCTTCGCGTTTCCGTGCGGGGCGGCGGCTGCTCGGGCTTTCAGTACTCGCTCGCGCTGGACAAGCCCTCAGAGGACGACCACGTCTTCGAGCACGAGGGCATCGCCGTCGTCGTCGACAAGGTCTCGATGCAGTTCGTCTTCGGCTCTCAGGTCGATTACGTCGACGGGCTCCAAGGCGCCGGGTTTACGGTGAACAACCCGAACGTCGTCGCCGCGTGCGGTTGCGGATCCTCGTTCCAGGTCCGCGAAGACGCGCCCGGCGAGCCCGCTCCGGTCTAGGCCCCCGGCCTAGACCAACTCTGAAGCCGCATGGCCATCGTCCAGGCCTCCGGCCTCACCAAGTTCATTGGTGAGCGCCAACTACTCGAAGACGTCTCGTTCCGGCTGGAACGGGGCGAACGCCTCGCGCTCTCAGGCCGCAACGGCTCGGGCAAGACGACGTTGCTTCGGGTCCTTGCAGGAGAGGCCACGGCCGACTCGGGCAGGGTTTCGCTGGCAAAGGGCGCTCGGGTAGTTCTCCACGATCAGCGCCCTCCTCGCGACCTCGATCTGAGCCTAGGCGACTACGTCGTCGGCGGGCTGGCCTGGGTGCTCGAGATCGAGCGCCGCCTGGCCGAGCTCGAGGAGCGGATGGCGGTAGACGCCGACGAGGCGACGCTCGACGCATATGCGAACGCGCAGGCGAGCTTCGAGGTAGCGGGCGGCTACCGGTGGCGAGACGACGCGCGCGAGACCGTGCGCGGGCTCGGCTTCGAGATGTCTCACTTGGACCGAAAGCTCTCGACCTTCTCCGGCGGCGAGCTCACGCGAGCATCGCTCGCTCGCGCGCTTGCGGCCAAGCCCGACCTGCTCCTGCTCGACGAACCGACCAACCACCTCGACATCGCTTCGCTCGAATGGCTCGAGACGATGCTGACCGGCATGGACGCCGGGGTGATCCTGGTCGCACACGACCGCTGGTTCCTGGAGTCGGTTGGGAACTCGGTGCTTGAGCTGGGAGAGGGCCGGCCGAAGTTCTTCGCCGGGCCGTGGCACGAGTGGCGGATCGAGAAGGCCCGCCGCGAGCTCTTCCTGGAGCGCGACTCTAAGCGCCGAGAGGCAGACATCGCCCGGCTCGAGCGATTCGTGGAGCGCTTCCGCGCCAAGAGCACGCTGGCGACACGGGCCAAGTCGAAGCAAAAGCAGATAGACCGGATCAAGTCCAGCGCCCCGAAACGGGACGGGGCGGCGGCCAAGTCGCTCGCGTTCTCCTTCGGAGAGGCCGCGCGTTCGGGCAAGGTCGTTCTGGCCATGGAGGGCGCGACCATCGAAGCCGGCCCAAAGCTCCTCTTCTCCGACGCCGAGCTTTGGGTCGAGTCGGGCGAGCACGTTTGCCTCATCGGCCACAACGGCTCCGGCAAGTCGACGCTCATCTCGACGCTCGTCGGTGAGAAGAAGCCGGTGACGGGCCGCGTCAAGGTCGGCCACAACGTCGAGCTCGGCCACCTGCGTCAGCATGCCGAGGTCCCGCCCGAGCCCGGGCTCACGGTCCTCTCCCACGCGCAGCGCTCGACGGGGCTCTCGGAGGCGAAGACGCGCGCGCTCCTCGGTCAGTTCCTGTTCTCGGGCGATGACGTCCAAAAGCTGGTTTCGCAGCTCTCGGGTGGAGAGGCACAGCGGCTCTCGCTCGCGATCCTTGTCTCCTCGGACGCAAACGTGCTGATCCTCGACGAGCCGACCAACCATCTCGACCTCGAGAGCCGCGAGGCGCTCGAGGATGCCCTCGGGCGCTTCGGCGGGACCTTGCTCCTCGTCTCTCACGACCGGGCGATGCTCGAGGCTGTCGGCACGCGCACGGTCGCTGTGGAGGATCGCAAGCTCCGCGTCTTCTTCGGCGGCTGGTCCGAGTACCGCGAGCGCGAGGAGGAGCGGGCAGCTAGCGAGGCCGCTCAGTCCCAAGCTACGAGCGGGCCAAAGCAGCCAGAGCGAGGACGGGAAGCCCGGCGGGCCAGGGCGCAAGCTCGGGCCGCGGTGGCCGATGTCTCGAAGCTAGAGAACGAGATCGAGGAGGCCGAGGCCGCGCTGAAGGCGCTGGAGGAGGAGCTCGCCGACCCGGCCGCCTGGGGGGACACACGCCGCTCAGAGCGCTCGAAGCGGCGCCATAACGCGGCAAAGAAGCGCCTATCAGAGCTGAACGACGAATGGGAGCGGGCGCTCGAGGCCTAGAGGCCCCGTGATGGCCTGCTTGCATCCAGTCTCGTGCTTAAGCGGCGAGGTCGACCTCTACGACCTTCGCGCCGATCAGGAGCGCGAGCTGCCGGGACTGAGCGACGAGGGCTCCATCCGGTGTCCAGAGCTCACCGTCCTCGTCGAAGAAGCCGTCTTGGACCATGCGGTTGCGAAAGCGGCCAAGGAGAAGGGCGTCATCGAGCGGAAGCGGGGTGCGGAAGTGGATCGTCAGGTCGATGGTCGGCGCCGGGGCGAGCTCGGTCAGGCGGGGCCAGGGAGCGGGAAACCAGGCATCGGCGATGACCGCGAGGCTGAGCGCGTCGATCGGCCGCTCCTCGACGAGCCCGATCCAGCCTCCGACCTCGCCCCGCTCGGCGCCGGTGAACGGCAACTCGCCGAAGCGGCGCTGCATCGAGAGGCGCTGGGTGAAGTCCGGGGCGATGCGACGGCCGGTGCTTTCGATCGGCTCTCGGCCCTTGGGCGGGTCGACGGCCGGCATCGGCTGGTCGGCAAGGAGCGGGCTCTCCCAAGGGGCCGAGTAGGCGCCGAGCGCGATCCCGATCAGCTTGCCCTCCTGTGAGAGGCGGCCCGAGACGGTCGTGAGAGAGCGCCCCGACCGCTCGACCGTCGCCTCGACCGTGACCGGGCCGATAGCGGGCGGGCGCAAGAAGTGCATGGTCGCCGAGCGAGCCGAGCGAGCGGAGTCTGAGACCGCCTCTTCGAACGCGCGAAGGACCAGCGCCATGACGTAACCGCCGAGCGGGCCGCGCGGAGTCGCCCAGCCGTCGGCGATCGCGCCCTCCCATTGACCCTCGCCAACAGGGGTAAGCGCCGTGTCTTCGTCAAAGCTGGCCATGTGGCGCGGGACGATATCCCCGAAACCCGGCTGCAGTGTGTGACGCGCGAACGTCCCGCGTTGCAGCCCCTGGCGCTCAGTGTGGGACGTTCGAGGGCTTTCGGGACTAGCCGAGTTGCATCGGCGGGCTGGTCTGCGTGCCGCCGGGAAGGATGCGCTCTGCGTCGGGGATCTCGGCGTCTGAGTCCTCGGCACCGAGGAGTTGCGCCAGCTCGCCTGAGTCGAGCATCTCCTCGACGATGTCGCAACCGCCGACCAGCTCGCCCTTCGCGTAGAGCTGTGGAAAGGTCGGCCAGTCCGAGATCTCCTGCGTCACCTCGCGAAGCGGCTGGAGCGCCGGCAGGACGTCGATCGCGCCGTACTCGACACCGAGCGCCTCGAGGATCTGCACGACCCGCATCGAGAAGCCGCACCGCGGCGCCTCGGGCGTGCCCTTCATGAACAGGAGGACGGGATTGTCGGCCAGGATCTGCTCGACCTGGGCCTTGAGCTCTGGATCAGCAGCCATGAGTTGAGAGTACCGAAGGCCCGCGCCACCCGCAAACGCGCGCGAACGTCCCACGCTCCCCCCTATACGGGGTAGCGCTGGACGATTGGCTGTCTAGGAGGGCGCCGACGTCTCGATCGAGAGCGCGTGGATCGTGCCGTCATCGAAGCGAGAGCGGACCGCGGCGCGGACGAGCCGGTGCTGGTCGATCCGGCTGAGCCCTTTGAACTCCGCAGAGTTGACGATGGCGCGAAGGTGGTCCCCGCCGCCCTCGTCGCGCACCTCGACCTCGGCGCCCGGCAGTGCCGAGCGGATCATCTCTTCGAGCTCTCTCAGGTCCGCCATCTTCCAAACCTAATGCGGGTCACCGGTGTCGCGTGCCACCTCGAGCATCTCTTCCACGGTTGCGAACTTGACGCGGGGGCGGCCGAGCGGCTCGCCGCGGCTGACCTCGGCCCGATCGATCGCCTGCCAGCCGCCGAACGAGACGAAGTCGGGCACCCGTTCTGAGACGAGCTCCGCAATCGCCTCGGCGGAGGTGTCGCCCGCGGGTTCGGGTATCCGCTCCGCTACAAGATCCTCGACGATGCTCTTGACCGTGTCCAAGGCATCCTTCTTGTTCGTCCCGATCACGCCGCTAGGCCCGCGCTTGATCCATCCCACCGCGTACTGGCCGGGGATCTGCTTGCCCGTCTCGGGGTCCATGACTCGTCCATTCTCGTTCGGGATGACGCCACCGGAGTCGTCGAAGGGCAGTCCCTCCAGCCCGATGCCCTTGTAGCCGATCGACCGCAGCACCAGCCCGCACTCGATCTCCTCCCGCTCACCGGTGTCATTTGCCCGAAGCGCCCCCGACTCGTCGCGGCGGAGCTCGTTTCGACCGATCACGACCGCCTCCACCTTCCCGTCGCCCCGGATCTCGATCGGGGAGGCGAGGAAGCGAAGGACGATCCGCCGGCGCTTGCCTTCGGGCTGGCGCTCCGAGAAGCCCTTGAGGATCTCCACATTTCGCTTGCTGGTCGGATTGGCGTCGTCCGACTCCATCAGCTCAATGCTGATCTCGTCCAGCTTGCAGTCGGCCGGATCGACGATCACGTCGGCGTCGAGCATCTCTCCGAGCTCGCGCACCTCGGGGTTTGTGAAGGCTGCCTGGGCCGGGCCGCGTCTGCCGAGCACGACGATCTCCTCAATGTTCGACTTAGCGAGAGCCTCGATCGCGTGGTCCGCGGTGTCAGTCTCCTCGAGCTCCGCGCGGGTCAGTGCCAGCATGCGGGCGACGTCGGCGGCGACGTTCCCGTTCCCGATTACGACCGCCCGCTTGGCTGTGAGGTCGAAATCGTGGCCCGCGAAATCCGGGTGGGCGTTGTACCAGGCGACGAATTCGGTGGCAGCGTGGCTTCCCTTGAAATGCTCGCCGTCGATTCCGAGCGACCGGTCTGCCGCCGTGCCGTAGGCGTAGATGACCGCGTGGTAGCGATCCGCGAGCTCCAGCGCAGAGATCTCGCGGCCGATGTGCACGTTTCCGAAGAAGCGGAAGCCCGGACGGGCAGCCGTCTTCTCGTAGACGCGGATGACCGACTTGATCTTCGGGTGGTCGGGCGCGACCCCCGCTCGAACCAGGCCATAAGGGGTGGGTAGGCGATCGAACATGTCCACCTCGATGGCGTGCTCCTCCTGCTTTAAGAGGTGCTCCGCCGCATAGAAGCCCGCCGGCCCGGAGCCGACGATCGCAACCCGGAGCGGGTTATCCGCGGCACCTACCTGTGACATGGTCAGTCTCCGAGTACGCCCGCGTGGACCGATGCGGCGGTGCCGTCGAGGGCGTCCAGCGCCCGCCCGGCCGACATCGCGACACAGGTGAAGATGGGCGTGTCGCGGAGCGTGTAGGCGCTCGACTCCGAGGCGCGGAGCTCTTGGACCAGGTCGAGGAACCGGTGAGGCTCGTCTGTCTCGAAGGAGACGACGAACTCCTGGTCGTCGATCCCGAACGAGTAGGCGGTATTGATCGCGATGTCCGGATAGGTGCGGCCGATCGCGATGTGATCGGCCATGATCCGCCGGCGCTCTGAGAGCGGCAGCTGGTACCACTCGCGCTTCTTGTCGAGCGGATAGACGAAGAGGTACTTGCGCTCGGACTGGCAGATCTCCGGGCGAGCAGCAGCATCCGAGTACGGGGACGGCTTGGTCATCGCCAGATAAGAGTGGGGGGTAGTCATCCACTTCGCAAGGCCGGACTGGGAAAGCACGACGTGGAAGGTGTGGATGTCGTCGAGCACCGGGCTCTGGGAGAGCAGCATGAGGTCGACGTCGCCGCGCGTGCCCACCGTCGAGTACGCCCTCAGCGAGCGATCGTGTGAGAAGTCCTCGCAGGCGGCCAGGAACTCAGCCTTGTCGTGGGCGCGCTCGTCTGCTCCGCGGCGCTGCCACGCGGGATCCAGCTTGAGAAAGGTGAACTTCGCGAAAGTCCGGTCGATCACGGACTCAAGGCTAGCCAGGCCCGATAGCTCCGCTACCTTGCGAAACCCGCCATGCGAGTCGCCGTCGTAAGCCCGTACTCCTGGAGCTATCCAGGGGGAGTAAATCGCCATGTCGAGGCGCTATCGGCGGCGCTCTCGGATCGCGGGCACGAGGTCTCGGTGATGGCACCGTTCGACCCTCCGGGCCCGATCACGCGTCTGACGCACAAGGCCGAGCCTCAGGTCACCGAGTTGCCCGAGCGCGTGCTCAGCCTGGGCCGCACCGTCGGCATCGGCGCGAACGGATCCGTCTCGAACCTGTCGACCTTTCCCGACGGCGTCTCCGCGCTCCGGCGAAACCTCGCCGCGTTCTGCCCGGACGTCGTCCACGTTCACGAGCCGGCCGCTCCGGTCATCGGCTGGGACGCCTGCTCCTGGCGCGGCGCACCCGTCGTCGGCACCTTCCACGCCTATTCGACCAAGCCGGCCCCCAACCACGTCGCTTCACTGATCGGGGCTCGGCGGAAGTTCAACCAGCTCCACGAGCGGATCGCGGTCTCAGAAGCGGCACGCTGGACCGGCCGGCGCTGGTTCGGCGGCGAGTACGAGGTGATCCCGAATGGCGTCGACCTAAACGGACCGCCGCGCGAGCCCAAGCCTCCGGCGGACGAGCTGCGGGTGCTTTTCGTCGGCCGGGCCGAGGAGCGCAAGGGCCTGCCGGTCCTCCTCGGAGCGTTCGAGGCCCTGGTCGAGCACGTGCCGGCCCGCCTCACCGTGGTCGGCACGTCCCCGGCGGAGGTTGCGAGACACCTGAGCGATCCCGCCGCGGCAAGCCGCGTCGAGGTGGTCGGCCCCGTCGGCCACGAAGAGCTGTGGTGCCGCCTGCACGCGGCAGGCGTCCTGTGCGCGCCATCGCTCTCGGGCGAGAGCTTCGGGATGATCCTCACCGAAGCCTTCGCGGCTGGAACCCCGGTCATCGCCTCGCAGATCGCGGGTTACGCCGAGGTGGTCACTGACGGCGTGGACGGCGTCCTGGTCCCGCCAGGTGACGCGCAGCGTCTTGCCGAGGAGCTGCGGTCCGTGTACCTCGAGCCCGCTCGCCGCGCGGCAATGGGCCATGCTGCCCGCGTCTCGGCCGAGCGCTACGCCTGGCCGCACGTGGCCGAGCGGGTCGAGCATGTCTACGAGCGAGCGTACGAGGCGTTCGAGCGCGCCGAGAGTAGGCAGAGCGTCGATATCCGGCGCTATTCCTACTCTCGCGGCCTTTCCGCGGCCCCGCAGTCTTTCCGGCGCGCGGGGTTCGTGCCGATCGACGGCTCTGAACGCAAGCCCGCGCTTCGTATTCCTCCCCTCCTGGATGAGCCGTTGCCTAGAGCCCGAACGGAGCGCCTGCGGCGGCGAGCGGCCCTTGTTGCCGCCGCGATCGTCGGCGCTGGGCTGACCTATCTCGCTGCGAGCCGGATTGGGGCGGGAAACGTCGCCGATGAAATCGTTCGCTCCGATCTCAGCTGGGTTCTCGCCGCGACCGCTTTGATGATCGCCTCACTCTTCCTGCGCGCGGAGTCGTGGCTTGCGATCGCGCGCTCCGCACTGCCCGGTACACCCCTTCGCCGCCGCGACGTCACCTCGGCGACCATGATCGGCGTCCTCATGTCGGCGACTCTCCCGGCCCGCCTGGGAGAGCCCGCCCGTGGGATGGTTCTGGCTCGCCGCACCGGGCGCATGCGCGAAACGTTCCCGGTTCTCCTGGGAACCCTGGTCTCGCAGACTGCGCTGAACCTGGTCGCGCTGGGGATCCTGGGCGCGATCATCATTGGCTCTACCGACCTCTTCGCCGCCCGGACCGAGCAGCTCTTTTTGATCAGCACGGTCCCGCTTGTGCTGCTCCTCGCCGTCCTCTTCGCCCCGGCACTGGTGCGAAGGAGCGGCTCAGGGCGTCTCTCGCGGATGATCCAGGCCGTGCGCCACGCGCTGGTCAAGGTGCGCTCGGGGCTCGCGGTCTTCCGCGATCCCCGCAACGGCCTCGTAGCCGCGGTCGCCCAGCTCGGCGCGTGGGCGCTCCAGCTTCTCGCCTGTCTGGTCCTCTTCGACGCGCTCGGCCTCGACCACCGGCTCGGCATCGGCGCCGCCGCAGCAGTGCTCTTCGCGGTGAACGTGACCGCGGTCGTGCCCGCCACTCCGTCCAACATCGGCGTGTTCCAACTGGCGGTGATCAGCGTGCTCACGACCGGGTTCGGCGTGAGCGCCGCGAACGCGCTGGCCTACGGCGTGGTTCTTCAGGCGGTCGAGATCGCGACTGCGGTCGCGCTCGGGTTGCCCGCGCTCGTCCGGGAGGGAGTCACCTGGTCTGACATGCGGATGCGCGCGCTTCGAAGCGCGCCGGTGCAACTCGCCCCACGCTTGGGCGAGGTTGCAACAAAAACAAGTCCCTGACCTACCCTTGGGCCCATGCCTGAGCGTGACTATCTAGGGGCCGTGCGCGAGCGCGTCGTCGTCTTCGACGGCGGCATGGGCGCGACCCTGGAGCAGTTCGACCTAACCTCCGAGGACTACGGGGGGCTTCAAGGGAAATGCCATGAGGCGCTAGTCCTCAACCGGCCCGACGTAATCCAGGGCCTCCACGAGGCGATGCTCGAGGCGGGCGCCGAGGTAGTCGAGACGGACACGTTTCAGGCGTCGCGCTTAAAGCTCGAGGAGTGGGGGCTCGGTGCCGAGACGCCGGAGATCAACCGGAAGGCCGCCGAGATCGCGCGCAAGGCGGCCGGTCCCGACCGCTTCGTGGCGGGCTCGATCGG
>Ga0208612_1000373_pt1 | contig 20364 bp, 19 predicted proteins | sample AntDryMetagUQ889_FD_188089 | JGI IMG/M metagenome (GOLD analysis project Ga0208612, IMG submission 188089) | Polar desert microbial communities from Antarctic Dry Valleys - UQ889 (SPAdes) | ecosystem: Environmental > Terrestrial > Soil > Desert | place: Antarctic Dry Valleys | collected 2008-12-31 | reverse complement strand
TGGGCTGCCGGGCACGTCGAGCCGGTCGCCATGGGCGAAGTTCTCGGCGCCGTCGATGGCCGCCGGGCTCATGGAGCCCGCGCGGGCCTTGCCCCCGACGAAGCGCCAGAACGCCGGCTTGTACAGCTGGGTGATCAGATGCCGCCGGCTCGCGTCGCCGCCCTTGTGCCCGGGCTTTCGCAGAGAGGCGTCGTCTTCGGAGTGGATCAATACACGGGCGCCCGCGTCGCGCAGCCTCGGGGCAACCCCGGTGTGGTCGGCGTCCGGGTGGCTGAGGATCACCGCCTCGACATCCCCGGGCCGGCGGTCGATCTGGGCGAGCTGTCGCTCGAGGTCTCTCGCGAACGCGGGCAGCCCGGCGTCCACGGCGGTCAGCCGGTCGCCCTCTTCCACGAGATACCAGCTGACGAGGGAAGAGCCGAGGCGGTGGACGCCCCGGGTCACCTGCTGAGGCTCGCCCACCGGGCGGGTCATACAGCCTGGGCGCTCAGGTCCATCAGCGCGTGCAGAAAGGCCTCGGAGAACGTCGGGAAGGGCTGGATCACGTCGGCCACCACCTCGAGCGCCACGCGGGCCCGGATGGCCAGCGTGGCCTGCTGCAGCCACTCGCCCGCCTCCGGCCCGAGCGCGTGTGCGCCCGTGATCCGCTCGCCGTCTGAGACCAGGGTGAGATAGCCGGGCTTGTCGGCGTAGGCCCGGGAGTAGGTGGAGGCGCGCGGCACCGAGGCCAGTGAGACCGTGGCGCTCAACTCGCCCTCCGGCTCACCGACCGACGCGGCCTGAGGGTCGGTGAAGACCACCCGCGGCACCGCGCTGTAGTCGGCATGGCGATCGCCTCCGAGGATGTTCGCTGCCGCCACGCGCGCCTGGTACTTGCCGACGTAGGTGAGCGGCCAGACGCCGCAGACGTCGCCGATCGCCCACAGCCCCTCGCCGGCGCTCATGCGCGAGTCGACCCTCACCTCGCCGCGCTCGCCGACCTCGACGCCCAGGCCACCGGTGCGGGGCCGGCGCCCGGCGGCCACCAGCAGGCGGTCGCCGCAAAGCTCGGCGCCGTCCTCGAGCTCGAGCACGAAGTCCTCGCCTTCGCGCCGCGCCGACGAGGCGTGCTGACCGAAGTGCAGCTCCACACCGTCAGCTCGCAGCGCCTCGCCCACCCCGTCACCCAGTTGCTTGGGCTCCCGGGCCAGCAGGTGGCCCGAGCCCTCCACCAGCGCCACCTCGGCGCCCAAGCGCCGCAGCGCCTGGGCCATCTCCACGCCGACGGGTCCACCGCCCAACACGATCATCCGGCGCGGCACTTCGTCGAGGCCGGTTGCCTCGCGGTTGGTCCACACGCCGTCGAGCTCGCGCAGGCCGTCGACGGGCGGGACGACGGGATCGGACCCCGTGGCGAGCACCACGTGCTCGGCCTCGTGCTCGGTGTCGCCCACCGCGACCCGGCCCGGTCCGGCGAGGCGGCCCTCGCCGCGCAGCAGCGTTATGCCCGCACCCTCGGCCCAGGCGGCCTGGCCGGAGTCGTCGTAGCCGTTGGTCATGTAGTCGCGCCAGCCGAACGCCGCCGTGGCGTCGAGGCCGCCGCTCACGGCTTCCGCGGCGCCCGGGGCCTCCCGCGCGGCAGCCAGGGCCTCGCCCGGACGCAGAAGGGTCTTCGACGGGATGCAGGCCCAGTAGGAGCACTCCCCCCCGAGCAGCTCGCGCTCCACGATCGCCACTCGCTTGCCGGCCTCGATCAGGCGGTCGGCGCAGTGCTCGCCGGCGGGGCCTCCGCCGACCACGATGACGTCGAAGTCAGCCAAGAGCTGCAACCTACTCGCTCACCTCGCGCCCCGGGCTTGATCGATCGCCCACGCCGCCGTTATCAGCCCGATGTGGCTGAAGGCCTGGGGGAAGTTGCCGAGTTGCTCGCCGTTCGCGGTGTCGATCTCCTCGGCGAGCAAACCCAGCTCGTTGGCATAGCCGACGAGCTGGTCGAAGAGCTTCTCGGCCCGCTCGATCTCGCCCGCCTTCGCCAGGCAGGAAACCAGCCAGAACGAACAGATGACGAACGTGCCCTCCTCGCCGGTGAGCCCGTCGGCGTTGAGGCCCTCGTCGTTTCGGTAGCGCAGCACCAGGCCCTCTTCGGTGAGCTCCCGGGCGATGGCCTCGATGGTCGAGCGCATGCGCTCGTCGGTGACCGGGAGGAAGCCGAGGATCGGCATCAGCAGCTGGGCGGCGTCCAGGTCGTCGGAGTCAAAGGACTGGGCATAGGCCTGCTTCTCCTCGCTCCATCCCCGCTCCAACACCGCTTGGCGGATGCGGTCGCGCTCGGCCGCCCACTCCTCAGCCTTGGCGAACTCGTCCAGCTTGGGCGCCAGCCTGACCGCTCGGTCGAGCGCGGTCCAGCACAGCACCTTGGACGAGAGGTGGTGGCGGGGATCGCCGCGCATCTCCCACATCCCGGCGTCGGTCTCGCTCCAGCGCCGGGCCGCCGTATCGGCCAGGTCGGCTATGAAGGCCTGGATCTCGGGGTGAAGGTCGCCGAGCTTCTCGTGGTAGAGCCACAGGGAGTTCAGCAGCTCGCCGTAGACGTCGAGCTGCACCTGATCCCAGGCCCCGTTGCCCACTCGGACCGGCCTCGAGCCTCGCCAGCCCGCGAGGTGAGGCAACTCGCGCTCGGACAGGTCGTGCTCGCCACCGACCCCGTACATGATCTGCAGCGACCCTTCGCCTGCGCGGCCGCCGGCCGAGCTGGTCATGAACGAGACGAACTCCTCGGCCTCGTCCGAGCAGGTGCCGATGTAGAGCGCTTCGACGGTCAGGCTCGAGTCGCGGATCCAGGAGAAGCGGTAGTCCCAGTTGCGCTCGCCGCCCACGGTCTCGGGCAGCGAGGTGGTGGGAGCCGCCACGATGGCGCCGGTGGGCCGGTAGGTCAGCCCCTTGAGGACCCGCGAGCTCGTCCTCACGAGCTCGCGGTGCGGGCCGTCGTAGATGTCGTGCTCGGCCTCCCAGGAGCGCCAGGCCTCGGCGGTGTCCTCGATGCGCGCGCAGACCTGTGCCGCGGGTGTGGGCTGGTGGGGCTCGCGCTGCTCGGGGGGAGCCCAGGCGAGCGAGAAGCCGGCGCCCTGGTCCTCGCTCAAGGTGAACGAGGAGCCGATCGTGCCGTCCTCGAGCTCGAGTGGAGGCACGGAGCGCAGTGCCACCCGGCCCGCGCCGAACGTGCGCGCTCCACCCTCCTCGAGGCGGATGAGCGGCGTGATCAGCCCATACTCGGGGCGCGGGGCCAGCTCGAACAGCAGCTGCACGCTGCCCGACACGCACTCCACGGCCCGCAGCAGCTCGTGCGGTGCCTCGAAGCCGAGATCATGGCCGCGCTGTCCCTCGGCGAAGGCCATCGCGTCGCGCAGGCGAACCGTGCCGGTGTTGGTGGTGAAGGTGGTCTCGATCACCAGCGTGCCCGGCAGGTAGCGGCGCTCGGCTGTAAAGGACCCGGCGGGGCGGATGGACCAGTGCCCGGCGGCCGGGTCGAGGATCCGCGAGAACAGCGCATCGCTGTCGTAGCGCGGCACGCAGAGCCAGTCGATCGAGCCCCCGCGGCTGACCAGCGCGGCGGAGTTGCAGTCGGCCAGCAGGCCGTACTCGGCGATCGGCAGCGAGGCGCCACCGGTGTCGGCAGCCACCTAGACGAGCAGCGTGGCGCCGATCGCGCCGCCCAGGTCCCCGAGCGCCGCCCCCAGCACCGCCGGTGGGCGGTCGGACACGAAGAGGTGGGGCAACATCGCCGCCTCGATGCGGCGCACGTAAGGCTCGCCGAGGCGCGTGCCCAGCCCGCCGCCGATCACCACGGTCTCTACGTCGAGCACGTTGACCGCGGAGGCCACGCCGGTGCCCAGCGCCTCGACAGCGCGGTCCACCAGGGCGATCGCCATTCCGTCCTTGGCCTCCAGCGCGCGCGCCCAGATGCCGCTCTGTAGCCGGGTCCGGTCGCGCTTCTCCATGATCTTGAACAGCTTGGTGTGGTGTCCCTTCTTCTTGAGCTTGCGGGCGCGGATCTCCATAGCGGCCCGGCCCGCGTAGGCCTCCATGCAGCCGCGCCGGCCGCAGGGGCAGCGCGCGCCGCCCTGCTTGACCACGATGTGGCCGATCTCCCCGGCCGCCCCGAGCCCGACCCAGCGCTTGCCGTCGAGGATGATCCCGCCGCCCACGCCGGTGCCCCACCAGACGCCGAGCAGCGACCTGCTCTCACGGCCGGCTCCGAGGGCGAACTCACCGTCCACGGCCACCTGCACGTCGTTGCCCAGCCGCGTCCGGGCGCCCACTGCCTCCTCGAGGGCGGGGCCCATGGCGAACGGCTCGTCCCAGCCGGGCAGGTTGCGCGCTTCGCTCACCATGCCCGTCTCGCCGTCCACTGCGCCGGGAGACCCCACTCCCAGGCCGTCGAGCTCCTCGGTGGAGACGCCCGCGGCCGCGGCCGCCTCGGCCAGCGTCGCGGCCATCCGGGCCACCACCTCGGGCGGTCCGCCCTCGGTCGGCGTCGGCTGCTTGGCCTCGGCCACCACATCGTGGCGCTCGTCCACGATCACGGCTTGGACCTTGGTCCCGCCGAGGTCGATCCCTCCTTTCACGCTGTTCACGCTAACTCAGGCCGCGCCCGGTAGCGTGCGCGCAGTGCCCAGCGAATCGGTCACCGCCAGCACGCGGACCATCGACAGCGTGGCAGTCGCCGGGAGCACGATGACCTCCGGGAGCGTGGCGGTGGCGGGAAGCGCGCTCACCTACCGCAGCGTGGGGGTGGCGGGCAGCGTCGCCACGGCGCTCGGGGTCGGGCTGGCCGGCACGGCCGGCTGCCTGGCGTGCGTCGGCTGCGCCGCCTGCGCGGGCTGCATCGGCTGCGTGGGCTGTGTGAACTGCGTTGGCTGCGTCGGCTGCATCGGCGTGAAGGATGCTGTCGGGAAGGTGGGCCAGGTTGGCTGAGGGACTGTTCTTCGGGGTCGACGTGGGCGGGACCAAGGTCGCCGCCGGAGTGGTCGACGGCGCCGTGGTGACCGACGCGTCCGAGCAGCCGACCGAGCTCTCGAGCGCCGAAGCACTGCTCGACGGGGTTGGCGACGCGGTAGACGGCTTGATCGAGCGCCACGGCCAGCCCAAGGGCATCGGCGTGGGCCTGCCCTCGCAGATCGACTTCGCCGCCGGTCAGGTGCTCTCCAGCGTGAACATCCCGCTCGAGGGCGTGCCTGTGCACGAGCGCCTCGAGCACCGCTTCGGCGTGCCCGTGGTGGTCGACAACGACGCCAACTGCGCCGCGCTGGCCGAGGCGGCGGTGCAGGAGGTCGACCACCTGGTGATGCTCACCCTGGGCACCGGCGTGGGCGGGGGAGTGGTGATCGAGGGGCGGACCTTTCGTGGGGCCGACGGCCTCGGCGCCGAGCTGGGCCACTTCCCGATCGACGCCGACGGACCGGCCTGCCCGGGCAACTGCCCCGGCCGCGGCTGCCTCGAGGCGCTGTGCAGCGGAACGGCCCTGGAGCGCGACGCCACCGAGGCCGGCAAGGACTTCCCGAAATCCGAGCTCGGCGTGCGCTATGCCGGCGACGGGCGGGTGGCGGGCCGCGAGGCCGTCGAGGCCGCCCAGCGCGGCGACGCGACCGCGCGACGGCTGTTCGACCGCCTGGGCCGCAACCTCGGCGTGGCGATCGCCGGCTTCGTGAACGTCTTCCAGCCTGAGCAGCTGGTGGTGGGCGGCGGGCTCTCCCGCGCGGCGGACCTCTTTCTCGACACCGCGATCGAGGAGGCGGGCGCCCGCGCGCTGCCGCGGCTGTGGGAGCGCACTACGGTGACCCTTGCGCAGGGCGGCGCGTCGGCCGGCGTGATCGGCGCCGGAGTGCTTGCCGCGCAAGAACTCGGGGATACTCCGATGCGAGCAAAAGAGGAGACAAGTGGCAGCCACCGCTGAGCAGGGCACGGACATCCAGAAGCTGGCGATCGACACCATCCGCACGCTGTCGATCGACGCAGTCGAAAAGGCCAACTCGGGCCATCCGGGGGCGCCGATGGCGCTGGCGCCCGTCGCTTACCAGCTCTACACGCAGACCATGAAGCACAACCCGGCGAACCCGCACTGGTTCGACCGCGACCGCTTCGTGCTCTCGGCCGGTCATGCATCGATGCTCCTCTACTCGGTCCTCCACCTGAGCGGCTACGGGATCTCGATGGACGACCTCATGAACTTCCGCCAGCTGCTGTCCCCGACCGCGGGGCACCCGGAGTACGAGGCCGAGGGCACGCCCGGAGTGGAGGTCACCACCGGGCCCCTCGGGCAGGGACTCTCCAACGCGGTGGGCTTCGCGCTTGCCGAGCGCATGCTGGCCGCCCGCTTCAACCGCGACAGCCATGAGATCGTGGACCACTACACGTACACGATCGCCTCCGACGGCGACATGCAGGAGGGCATCCAGCACGAGGCGGCCTCCTTCGCCGGTCATCTGGGGCTGGGCCGGCTCACAGTCTTCTATGACGACAACCACGTCCAGCTCGCCGGCCCCACCTCGATGGGCTTCTCCGAGGATGTCGCCGCCCGCTACGAGGCCTACGGCTGGCACGTCCAGAACCTGGGCGAGGACATCGAGCTCGACAAGCTCGACGGCGCGATCGCGGCCGCCCACGAAGCGGACGACCGTCCTTCCCTGGTCATCCTGCGCACCCACATCGGCTACGGCTCGCCCAACAAGCAGGACTCCCAGAAGGCGCACGGCTCGCCGCTGGGCGATGACGAGGTGCGCCTGACCAAGGAGGCCTACGGCTGGGACCCCGACGCCCACTTCCTGGTGCCCGACGACGTGCGCGAGCACTTCGCGAGCGTGCGCGAGCGCGGCCAGGCCGCGGAGGACGACTGGAGTGGCCGGCTGGAGAGCTACCGCTCCCAGTACCCCGAGGAGGCCGAGGTGCTCGGACAGGTGATCGAGGGCCGCCTGCCGCGCGGCTGGGACGCCGACCTGCCGCGCTTCTCGCCCGACGACAAGGCGATCGCCACCCGCAAGGCCTCCGAGCAGGTGATCCAGTGGGCGGCAGGGCAGCTGCCCACGCTGGTCAGCGGCTCGGCCGACCTCGAGCCGTCCACCAACACCGAGATCGAGGACGGCGGCTCGGTGACCCGCGACGACTTCAGCGGTCGCAACGTGCACTACGGCGTTCGCGAGCACGCCATGGGCGCGATCGTCAACGCGATGAACCTGCACGGCCTGAAGGCCTTTGGGTCGACGTTCTTCAACTTCGTCGACTACCAGAAGCCCGCCGTGCGCCTGGCGGCGCTGATGGGCCTGCCGACACCGATCGTCTACACGCACGACTCGATCGGCCTGGGGGAGGACGGGCCCACGCATCAGCCGGTGGAGCAGCTGGCCACGCTGCGCGCCACGCCAAACGTGAACGTGGTGCGCCCGGCCGACGCCAACGAGACGGCGCTGGGCTGGCAGTTCGCGCTGCGGCAGACCGATGGCCCGTGCGCGCTGGTGCTCTCGCGCCAGGGCCTGCCCATCCTGAACCCCGACGACATCCCCGCGGACGCCATCGACCGCGGCGCCTACGTGCTGCGCGACACCGCCAAGGCCGAGCCCGAGCTGATCCTCATCGCCACCGGCTCGGAGGTCGGCGTGTGCCTCGAGGCCCACGAGCTGCTCGAGGGCCAGGGCGTGGCCACCCGCGTGGTGAGCATGCCCTGCTGGGACCGCTTCGTCGAGCAGGAGGAGCGCTACCGCCACTCGATCCTGCCGCCGAGCGTGCGCGCCCGCATCTCGGTGGAGGCGGCAGCGACGCTGGGGTGGGATCGCATCGTGGGCCCCGACGGCGACTCGATCGGGATGAACGGCTTCGGCGCCTCGGGCCCGACCGGCGAGCTGCTCGAGCACTTCGGCTTCACGGCGGACAACGTGGCCTCCCGAGGCCGACAGCTGGTCAAGCGACTGAGCGCAGGGAGCGTGTAGTGGCAACCGCGGCACAGACCAACGAGCGCCTGGCCGCGCTGCTCGAGGCGGGCACGGCCCCGTGGCTGGACCAGATCCGCCGCTCGCTCATCGAGCAGGGCGAGCTCGAGCGCCTGGTGCGCGAGGACTCGCTGCGCGGCGTGACCTCCAATCCGGCGATCTTCGAAAAGGCCATCCTCGGCTCCGACGACTACGACGAGGACATCGAGCGCCTGGCCGGCGAGGGTCTGGACGCCAACGACATCTACCTGACCCTCGCGGTCAAGGACGTCCAGTTGGCCTGCGACGTCATGCGGCCTGTCTGGGAGGAGGCGGGCGGCGCCGACGGCTTCGTCTCGCTCGAGGTCGAGCCCGGAGTGGCCTTTGACACCGACGCCACGCTGCGCCAGGCCCACGAGCTGTGGGAGCGGGTCGACCGGCCCAACGTGCTGATCAAGATCCCGGCGACCGAGGAGGGCATGCCGGCGATCGAGGAGGCCATCGCCGCGGGGATCAACGTCAACGTGACGCTGCTGTTCAAGGTGGAGGCCTACGAGAAGGTGGCCGAGCGCTACATCAAGGGCCTGGAGCGCCGCCACGAGGCCGGCGAGTCGCTCGACGTGCATTCAGTTGCGAGCTTCTTCGTCTCGCGGGTGGACTCCGAAGTCGACAAGCGCCTGGAGACGCTCGGCCGTGAGGACCTCAAGGGCATCGCGGCGCTGGCCAACGCTCGCGACGCCTACATGTCCTTCAAGCGCATCTTCGGCGGCGAGCGCTTCGCCGCCCTGCGCACGGCCGGCGCGCCCGTCCAGCGTCCGCTGTGGGCCTCGACGGGGGTCAAGAACCCGGAGTACTCGGAGACGATGTACGTCGATGGCCTGGTTGCGCCGGACACGGTGAACACCATGCCGATGGCCACGCTGAACGCAGCCGCCGAGAAGTCCGAGATCAGCGGCGCCACCGCCGACCAGGATCCGGCCGAGGACCTCAAGGCGCTCGAGGAAGCCGGCATCGACATGGCCGACGTGACAGACAAGCTGCTCAAGGACGGCGTCGACGCCTTCGTCACGCCGTTCGACAAGCTCATCGCCGGCGTGGAGTCGGTGAAGGAAGCGGTGGTCACCGGGCGCCCTCCGACGATCGACTCGACGCTGCCGGACGAGCTCGAGCCGGCCATCGCGAAGCGCGTCGAGACGGCGGTGTCGGAGAACGTGGCCCGTGGCGTGTGGCGAAAGGACGAGGCGCTGTGGGGCGGCCCCGGTCCCGAGATCGGCAACCGCCTGGGCTGGCTGACCATCTCCGAGCCGATGCTGGAGAGCGCCGGCGACCTCAAGTCGTTCGCGGAAGAGGTCAAGTCCGAGGGCTACACCGACGCCGCCCTGCTCGGCATGGGCGGGTCCAGCCTCGGGCCCGAGGTCATCCGCCGTTCGTTCGGCGACGCCGGCGGCATGACCCTGCACGTGCTCGACTCGACCGACCCGGGCGCGGTGCTGGAGCTCGAGAACGCGCTGAAGCTGGAGAAGACGATCTTCATCGTCTCCTCGAAGTCGGGCGGGACCGTGGAGACCCTCTCGCACATGAAGCACTTCTACGAGAAGACCGGTGGCCGAGGCGAGCAGTTCGTGGCGGTCACCGACCCCGGCAGCGGGCTTGTGGACGAGGCCGAGCGCCGCGGCTTTCGCCGGGTATTCGAGAACGACCCGAACATCGGCGGGCGCTACTCGGTGCTCTCCTACTTCGGGCTCGTGCCGGCGGCGCTCGCCGGCGTGGACGTTGAGGCGCTCCTGGAGTCCTCGCAGGCGGCCGAGGAGAACTGCAACTCCTACGACTCCCCGCGGTCGAACTCGGGCCTGTGGATGGGCATCGCGATGGGCGAGCTGGCCCTCCAGGGCCGCGACAAGCTCACCTTCGTCGTCTCCGAGCCCATCTCGAGCTTGGGCCTGTGGGTCGAGCAGCTTGTCGCGGAGTCGACGGGCAAGGAGGGCAAGGGCATCCTGCCGGTGGCCGACGAGCCGCTGGGTGACCCGGAGTCCTACGGCGACGACCGCTTGTTCGTCTACCTGCGCAACCCAGACGAGCCCGACGAGGAGCTCGACGCGAAGGTCGAGGCCCTGGCCAAGGCCGGCCAGCCGGTGGTCAAGCTGGCCGCTCGGGGGGCCGAAGACCTGGGCCGCATCTTCTTCTTCGCGGAGTTCGCCACCGCGGTGGCGGGCTGGGTTCTGGGCATCAACGCCTTCGACCAGCCCAACGTGCAGGAGGCCAAGGACAAGACCAAGGCTGTGCTGGAGGCTTCAGAGCCGCCGCAGGTCTCGGAGGCCGACGACGAGGAGCTACGCGCCCTGCTGGCTCAGGCCGCGCCGCCGCACTACGTGGCGATCATGGGCTACGTGCAGCCGAGCGCCGAGTTCGACGCTGCCGTCACCGAGCTGCGCGCCGTCGTCCGCGACGCCACCAAGGCCACCACCACGTTCGGCTACGGGCCTCGCTTCCTGCACTCGACGGGCCAGCTGCACAAGGGCGGGCCGCCCAACGGCCTGTTCCTCCAGCTGATCGGTGACGGGGAGGAGGACGTGGAGATCCCCGACGCCGACTTCACCTTCGGCGAGCTGAAGAACGCCCAGGCCACCGGCGACCTCCAGACCCTGCGCGACCACGGCCTGCCGGCCGAGCGCGTGCGCCTCGAAGGCGAGCCGGCAAAGGCGCTGGGCGAGCTGACCGAGCGCATCCGGGGGCTGCTGGGCTAAGGACCCCGCGCTCGCGGCGGGGCCCGGCCGGCGGGCTCACCTTCCCGGAGAGCACGAGGAAGGAGTCTGAGCCGTGGGCCGGCGCCTCGGGACCGTCCACCTACGCGGCAAGGCTCCGCACGATGGCGGCGAGCTCCAAGACGTCGTCCAGCTCGCCCGCCGCCACCGCAATCACCAGCTGCGCGGGTAGCTTCCCGTGGATGGGGTCCACGGACCGACACCGCGGCTGGGCCTGGTTTCTGGCGTGGTCGGTCCCAGGGGCGTGCGTCGCGCTCGGGGTCAGCCAGGTCGGTCTCTTGACGATCCCGCTGGGCGCCCTCCTTGGGATCTGGCTCTCGCGCCGAGGCGCCGGGTGGGAGGCGCTCGGCCTCCTGGCAGGGGTGGGGCTCGTCGGCGCCCTAATCGGCCTGATCAACCTGGGTGCCAATCCCTGCCCGAGCGACGAAACGGTCGTCCTTGGTCCCGGAGAGACTGATGTCTCTTGCGGTGGCTTCGACGGCCGACCTTGGCTGGTCGCTGGTCTGGTGTTCATCGCGACTGGTGTGCTCGCCTACCGCCGCCTCACCCGACACACGGCGCCTTGACTCAGCGCCGTCTGCGCTCAGAGCGAACCCGCGGCTTGCGGGGTGGGCCTCTTCGAGCCGCGTCGAGCACTCGCAGGCGGCCTAAGCAGGTGCGCGGCTCCGCAAGGCTCGCTGGACGAGGCGTGGGCCGCGCTCAGCGGGGCGCTCGGACTGTCGGACGGGGCCGAGGGAACGCCGGTTGCGGCCGGAAGCCCGAACGGCCCATCGCTCTCCGGGTGGTCGAGCGCAACTCCGGAGGGGCGCACATGCGCGATGTCCTGCTTCGCATAGATGACCCGGCGCCCGGCCTGGCCATCGTGTCGGTCTTCAGCGAGCGGCGCTTCACCTCCGTGCAGGCCTGCCTTTACGGAGGTGAGGCCGCAGCTGTCTCCGAGCGCGAGGAGCCGGCCTGGAGCGCGTGGATGCAGGAGCGCTTCCCGGCGGATGCCGGCTGACTGGAGGAGGAGGATCGAGATCCTGTTGGCATAAGGCGACCCGGCGAAGGCGCTGGGCTCACTGACGGAGCGGATCCGGGGGCTGCTGGGCTAAGGCTCGGGCGCCGGCGGCGGGTCGGGAGCGGCGGGCTCACCTTCCCCTCCGGCCAGGATCGCTGCGCTCGCTCTGACACGGCGCAAGCCTCGGAGTCTCCTCATTCGCTCTGGAGTCCCCACGAGATGACGCGCTCGGGATGGATCCGGATCAACGGCCTGGGCTCGTGGATCGCCTCGGCGCGGCCGCGGACCTCGACCGCCCGGGGACGCCACGGGTCGGTGCTCGCGAGGTCGTCGACGACGATCGCCGCTCGGCCCGAGCGGACGACGTCTCGAAACTTCTTCGTTCGGGCGAAATCGCGACCGCCGATCTCTATGGAATCGTGCTCGGCGTTGTAGCTCCACCCCACAGGGACGACGTGCGGCGTGCCGTCCTTCCCGACCGTCGCGATCCGGCCGAGACGGCGCTCGCCCAGCAGGTAGTCCAGCTCGGCATTGGTGAAGGCGCTCATCTCAGCGATTCCCGCCGCGCCGCACGCGCTTGAGGATCGCGTCGATGCGGCGCCTGGCATCCGCCCGGCTGGTCAAGGCGTGGTAGGGACCTCCCCCGGTCGCGGCCCACGGAACGAGCACGTCGAAGTCGAGCTCGCGGATGAGCTCGAGGCTCTCGATGTAGGGACCACGATCGCTCGACTCGAGCACGGCCGCCACCCACTCCCCATCGTCGAGATAGACGGTGTCGCCCGTGAAAAGAAAGCGATGCTCGCCGCTGTCCCAAAGGAAGGCGGTCGCTCCGCGGGTGTGCCCCGGGGTGGGGATCACCTCGAAGTCGTCATCGAGCCTGTGGCGCCGGGAGAAGGCCCCGCGGACGCTGCTGGTCTTTGCCACCGACTCCCGCTCGCTCGCGTGGCAGAAGAGCGGGGCCGCGGCCCAGTCGGAGGCGAACATGGCCTCGTGGCGGTGATTGAGGTACTGGCGCGAGGTGCCGCCGAGGTCCTTGACCGCCGGCGCCTCGGATTCGAGTGTGGGGACGCTGTAGACGAGCAGGTTGCCCTGATCGCGCCGCAACAGGAAGGCGCGAATGTCGAGCGAGGGGGCGAACGGCAACGGGTACGGCGCAGATGCGTAGAGGCCGGTGACCGCGGCCTCCATGTGCACAAGCTCCTGCTCCATCGCTTACGGCCTCCTCGGGTAACGGTACAGGGGGCGAGAGTACAAGTTCAAGTCCGCTTGAAGTCAAGGGCGAGGACGGGCAGGCTTCTTGGTTACCCCGACTCAACCCTGGAGCGACGGTGGCCCAGTGACCTTCCGTGCTCACACCGCAGGAGCGCCCCGCGGTACCCTGGCGACGTCGTGTCCGTAGTGACGTCCGGCAAAGTATGCGCCCGGCGCGGTTGCGGCCGTCCGATCTGGAAGGACGCGCTTTGCGTTCGCTGCTGGCGTCTGTGTCACCTGTTCGGGAAGGACGTCCGGCTGTTCGCGTACGAGCCTCTCGACGGCTACCGCGACGAACGTGACGCCGTCGAGCTGCCTTGGGAGCGCTGGGAGCAGGAGGCCGGCGCTCGCGGAGGCGGCGTCGTTGACCTGTTCGCCGAGCCTTCTCGCGATCCGCCCGACGCACAGCCGCCCGGCGGCTGAGTAGACCGCGGGGTTCGGGCAAACGACGGCGCCGTGCTTGACAAATATGTTTGTCAATGCTTACCTCCGAGGTGTGCTCGACGTCGAAGTCATCGATGACCCCGCCGCCGCCGTAGTCGCGCTGGACCCCCGCCGGGCCCAGCTGCTCGCCGCGTTGAGCGAGCCCGGCTCGGCGGCCACGCTGGCCGCGCAGGTGGGGCTCACGCGCCAGAAGGTCAACTACCACCTGCGCGCGCTGGAGGCCCACGGCCTCGTCCACCAGGTCGAAGAGCGCCGCTGGGGCGGCTTGACCGAACGCCTGCTGGTGGCCACCGCCGCCTCCTACGTGGTGTCGCCCGGTGCGCTTGGCGAGGCGGCAAACGACCCCGCCCGGGCGTCGGACCGTCTTTCTGCGCGCTACCTGATCGCGCTTGCGGCCCGCATCGTGCGCGAGGTGGGTGATCTGGCCCGGCGCGCGGAGAGCCAGGACAAGCGGCTCGCGACGCTCTCGCTCGACGCGGAGGTCCGCTTCCGCTCGGCTGCCGACCGGACCGCCTTCGCCGACGAGCTGGCCGGCGCCGTGACCTCGCTCGTCTCTCGCTACCACGACGAACAGGCGCCCGAGGGCCGCCCTCACCGCCTCGTCGTGGCCGCCCATCCCCTTCCGCAGGACCCCGAAAACGAGGAGGCACCATGAACAAGCCCGATCGCGACGCCCCCGATACCCGATCCCTGGAGCTCGAGGTGGAGGTCCCCGGCACGCCTGAGCAGATCTGGGAAGCCATCGCCACCGGGCCGGGGATCACCTCCTGGCTGCATCCCACCGAGGTAGAGGAGCGAGAGGGCGGCGAGCTCTCGTTCGACATGGGCGGCGGCATGACGTTCACGGGGAAGGTGGCCGGCTGGGACCCGCCGCACCGGTTCGTCGAGGAGACGGAGTGGAAGGCCTCGGAGGACCTTCCCGCTGCGCTGCTGGCCACCGAGTGGCTCGTGGAGGCGGGCTCGGGCGCCACCTGCGTGGTCCGCATGGTCACCAGCGGGTTCGGCGCTGGAGCCGCCTGGGACGAGGAGATCGAGGGCTTCGGCGAGGCCATGCGCGACGCGCTGGACACTCTGCGGGTCTACCTCACCCACTTTGCGGGCCGCCACGGATCGTGGATGAGGGTGTTCGGCAAGGCGGAGGGCTCGTTGGACGAGGCGTGGGGCGCCGTCACGGGCGCACTCGGCGTCTCGGAGGTCGTCGAGGGCGCTGACGCCACAGTCGGCGGCTTCGGTGGCCCGTTGCTATCGGGAGTGGTCGAGCGGAAGTCCGAGGGTGGAGCCCACATGCGCGACCTCCTGGTGCGCATCGAGGACCCCCGACCGGGCCTGGCCAGCGTGTCGGTCTTCACCGAACAGCGTTTCGTCAGCGTCCAGGCCTGCCTCTACGGGGACGACGCCGCGGCGGTGGCCGAGCGCGAGGAGCCGGCCTGGAGGGCGTGGATGGAAGAGCGCTTCGCGGCGGCCAAGTCCTAGGCCGACGAAGGAAGAAGGCGCACCATGCCGCCTGCAGAGGGGTTGCCGCCGTTTGCAGCTTGGCACCACCGCGGCGCACGCGAAGGCTTCGAGGTCGTGTTCTTCGACGTGGACGACGGCGGCCTGCGCGTCGCGGGATCCACAGCCGCCGTCGAGGACGACGAGCCGTTCTCGGTGCGGTACGCGATCGAGCTCGACGATTGCTGGCGCACCCGGTCCGCGCACGTGTGGAGTCAGTCGCTGAGCGGACCGCGAGAGGTAGCGCTCCAGGCTGACGGTCACGGTCACTGGCTGATCCAGGGTCGCGCTGCGGGGCACCTCGATGGTTGCCTGGACGTAGACCTCGAGTCCTCGGCGTTGACCAACTCCTTCCCCGTGCACCGCCTCGCCCTGTCGCCCGGCCAAGCGGCTGACGCCCCCGCGGCGTACGTCCGCGCGCTGGACCTCGGCGTCGAGCGCCTCGACCAGCGTTATGCCCGCGTCGAGGAGGGGACCGGTGGTCAACGCTACGACTACAGCAGCCCCGCCTTCGACTTCCGCTGCGAGCTTGCGTACGACGTTGCGGGCCTGGTCCTCGACTACCCCGGCATCGCCATACGGGCCGCTCTGTAGCCGTAGACTCGGGCGCCATGAACTTCGAGCTCCAGCTCGTGCAGGTGCCCGTCTCCGACGTGGATCGGGCGAAGGCCTTCTACACCGAGCGGGCGGGCTTCACCGCCGACGCCGACGTCGTCGTCAGCGAGGACTTGCGCTTCGTGCAGCTGACGCCTCCTGGCTCGGCATGCTCGATCGCGCTGGGCACGGGGATCACCGACATGGAGCCGGGGTCGATCGAAGGGCTGCAGCTGGTCGTCTCCGACGTGCGCGCCGCGCGCGAGGAGCTCGACGAGCGTGGGGTCGAGGTAAGCGAGGTCCAGGAGTACGACTGGGGCTCGTTCGTGTACTTCAGCGACCCCGACGGCAACGGCTGGGCAGTGCAGCAGACCCCAGAACGCGGGTGACGGTGGACCCGGTCCGGTGCGAAGTGGAGGTGCACGCGCAGCCCGAGCGCGCCTTCGCGGCCTTCACGGAGGACCTCGGCTCCTGGTGGCCGGCCGAGTACACGTGGGCTCAGACCACCCTGGAGGACATCGCGATCGAAGCCAGGGAGGGCGGCCGCTGTCACGAGACAGGCCCCCACGGCTTCTCGTGCGACTGGGGAAGGGTGCTCGATTGCGAGGCCCCGCGACGGCTGGTGTTCACCTGGCAGATCTCCCCCGACCGCACTCCGCAGCCCGATCCAGAGCGCTCGAGCGAGGTCGAGGTCACATTCGAGGAGACGGAGAGCCGGACCAGGGTATGTGTCGAGCATCGGGCCTTCGAGCGCCACGGCGACGAGGGGGAGGGCTACCGTCAGGCGCTCGGCTCCGAGCACGGCTGGCCCTACATGCTCGACTGCCTGGTCAAGCGCTTCACCTAGCCAGGAGACGCTCGCTCGTAGAGCTGGCGCGCGCGCCCGACCAGCCTCGTCGCGGCTGGGGTCGCGGAGCCTGAGTGTGTCCGGTCCTCCCAAAGGGGCACGCGCGAGCTTGCACCGTAGCGCCCGACCTGAGAGAACTCGTGCCCAACTGGCAAAGCGCGGGGGCCGAGGCACCCGAGAGGAGGAATCGGATGCAGCTCGGATTCATTGGCCTGGGGAAGATGGGCGGGAACATGGTCCATCGCATTCACCGCGACTCGGACCATCAGGTGGTCGCTTTCGACTTCTCGGAGGATGCGGTCAAGGAAGCGGAGGGCCACGGCGCCAGCGGCGCGAGCTCGCTCGAGGAGCTCGTAGGGCAGCTGGAGGCGCCGCGGACGGTCTGGATCATGGTGCCGTCGGGCGACGCCACTCAGCAGACGGTCGACAACCTGGCCGAGCTGCTCGAGGACGGGGACACCATCGTCGACGGCGGCAACTCGAAGTGGAGCGACGACAAAGCCCGCGCCGAGCAGCTGAAGCCGTCGGGCATCCACTATGTCGACGTGGGCACCAGCGGCGGCGTGTGGGGGATCAGCGTCGGCTACTGCATGATGGTCGGTGGCCCCGACCAGGCCGTGCAGCGCCTCTCGCCCATCCTCGGCGTGCTCGCCCCGCCCGAGACCGAAGAGCACGGGCCGGGCTGGGGCCACTTCGGCCCAACGGGCGCCGGGCACTACGTGAAGATGGTCCACAACGGGGTCGAGTACGGGCTCATGCAGGCCTACGCCGAGGGCTTCGACATCTTCGACAAGTGCGAGTACGACCTCGACAAGGCCCAGATCGCCCACCTGTGGATGCAGGGCTCGGTGGTGCGGTCCTGGCTCTGCGAGCTGGCCGCCCTGGCCTTCGAGCAGGAGGGCAACGACCTCGCCGACCTGACCGCCCACACCGCCGACTCGGGTGAGGGGCGCTGGACGATCGAAGACGCGATGGCGCTCGACGTGCCGACGCCCGTGATCACCAGCTCGCTCTTGGCGCGTTTCTACACGCGCCAAAACGGCGACTTCACGGGCCGTGTGCTTTCGGCGCTGCGCAACCAGTTCGGCGGCCACGCGGTCCAGAAGCGGGCCGACGGCTAGTGGCGGCGACCAAAGAGGAGCAGGAGAACCCGCTCGCGGAGGGGCTCGAGCGCCTTCCCGTCCACCCCACGACGCTCGTGATCTTCGGGGCCACGGGCGATCTCGCCAAGCGCAAGCTCCTCCCGGCGATCTACAACCTGGCCCATGAGGGGTCGCTGCCCGAGCGCTTCAACATGATCGGCAGCTCGCGCACCGAGATGTCCGACGAGGAGTTCCGGGAGATGGCCCGCGGCTCGATCAGGCAGTTCTCACGGCGCGAGCCCGACGAGACCGTGCTCGAGGCGCTGATCGGCCACATGCGCTACGTGTCGGGCGGCTTCGACGACGACACGGTCTACGAGCGCCTCTCCAGCTGCGCCACCGGCTTCGACTCCGAGGCCGGTCAGCCGTTCAGTCGCGTCTTCTACCTCTCCACGGCGCCCAGCTTCTTCCCTGTGATCGTGGGCAAGCTGGGTGAGCACGGTCTCGACAGCTGCGAGGACGCCGAGGTGCGCGTTGTGATCGAGAAGCCGATCGGCACCAACCTCGAGGAGGCCGAGCAACTCAACCGCGACGTGCTGGCGGTGCTCGACGAGTCCCAGGTCTTTCGCATCGATCACTACCTGGGCAAGGAGACCGTCCAGAACATGCTGGCCTTTCGCTTCGCGAACGGCCTGTTCGAGCCGATCTGGAACCGCAACTTCATCGACAACGTGCAGATCACCGCGTCCGAGGAGATCGGCGTGGGGACCCGGGCCGGCTACTACGACACGTCCGGCGCGCTGCGCGACCTGGTGCAGAACCACATGCTCCAGCTGCTGGCCAACGTGTGCATGGAGCCGCCTGTGCACTTCACGGCCGACGAGGTGCGCGACGAGAAGGTGAAGGTGCTGAAGGCCGTGCCCACGCCGGGCCCCGAGGACTCGGTCCACGCGCAGTACGCGAAGGGCGTTGCGGGCGGGGAGGAGGTCAAGGGATATCTCACCGAGCAGGACGTGCCCCAGGACTCGACCACGGAGACCTTCGTGGCGCTGCGCCTCGGCGTGGACAACTGGCGCTGGGCCGGCGTGCCCTTCTACCTGCGCACGGGGAAGCGCCTCGCGCGCAAGGTCACCGAGATCGCGGTCACGCTCAAGCCGGTGCCCCACCTGGCCTTTGAGCAGGAGGGCTCGGTGGGCGTGCAGCCCAACACGCTGGTGCTGACCCTGCAGCCCAACGAAGGCGTTTCGCTCTCGCTGGGGGCGAAGATACCCGGCACCCGCATGCGCATCCGCCCCGTGAACATGGAGTTCCTCTACGGGACCTCGTTCATATCCGAGTCCCCCGAGGCCTATGAGCGGCTGATCATGGACGCCATGCGCGGCGACGCCACCCTGTTCACGCGCAACGACGAGGTCGAGGCCCAGTGGCGGATCTGCGACCCCGTGCTGGAGTCGTGGGCCGGGCGGGACGGACCGCTGCCCTCCTACCCCGCGGGCACCGACGGCCCCGAGGAGGCGAACGACCTGATGCCAGAAGGCAAGACGTGGCGGGCGATCTAGGGTGACCGGCGATCTGGGCCCGGGCCGCTGGTCGGCCGACGACACCTCCCCCGGGGCGATCGAGGCAGCCCTTCGCGGGTTGCTCAAGGAGCGCTTCGCCGAGCACGAGACCTTCGCCCCGGCCCGGGTGCTGAATCTGGTCGTGGTGGCCGACGACGACTGGAAGGGCGAGATACAGAACCGCCTGGACCGGGTGGGACGACACCACGCCTCGCGCACGATCCTCTGCGCCGTCGAGTCCGGGCGCACGACGCTCGACGCCCGCGCGGAGATCAACGTGGAGGACGAGGCGCGCAGCGGGGAGATAGTGGCCGGCACCGAGCAGGTCACGATCATCTGCGGCGAGCGCCACCTCCCCGGATTGGACACCATCGTCGACCCGCTGGTGGTGACCGACCTGGCCACGTTGATCTGGGCACCCCACGGTCACAGCGACGGTCTCGACGCGCTGATGACGCTGGCGCAGATCGTGCTGGTGGACTCCGTCAACGAGTCTGACCCCGCCCAGGCGGTGAGACGGGCGCAGGAGCTCTCCGAGCACGCTTACGTGGTCGACCTCGCCTGGCTTCGCTCCACCCCCTGGCGCGAGCGGGTGGCGGCGAGCTTCGATCCCCCGCTGTGGCGCGAGGAGCTGAAGCGCATCAGCTCGGTCACAGTCCGCCACCAGCCGGAGTCGGGGAGCGCGGCGGTGCTGTTCCTCGGCTGGCTGGCCGCGCGGCTGGGCTGGCAGGTGGAGAGCCTGACGGGCCAGGACGGCTCGCGCTACGGCACCGCCCGAGCCGAGGGCCAGGAGGTCTCGCTGAAGATGTCGCCGGACTCGGAGATGAGCGCGCCTGGGCTGGCCGGGGTCACCCTGGAGACGGCGTCGGGCATGTCGCTCTCGCTTGACCGCGGCCCCGGCGGCCTCGCGGCCAAGCGCAGGCTCGCCGATGGCCGCGAGTCGGCCTTCACTGTGATGGGCGCCTCACGCGGCGAGGCGGGCATCCTCGGCGAGGGCATCCGCCAGGCGCTGCTGCGCGATCACACCTACGGGCCCTCCCTCGAGACGGCGGCCTCGATGCTCGGCTGAGGGCCGATTATTCCCTGACGGGGCTGGTGGGCGTGGAGGTGGGGCTCGGTGTCGGCCTTCGCTGCATCTAGGATGCCCCGGTGCACGCGGAGGTGGAGGTAATTGAAGACCCGGCCGAGGCGGTGGCCGAGCGATTGGTGGCTGCCAGCGGTCACGTGGTCCTCACCGGCGGCTTGACGCCGCGCCGCGCCTACGAGCGCGCGGCCGAGCTCCGTCACGACTGGTCGGGCGTGACCTTCTGGTTTTCCGACGAGCGCTGCGTGGCGCCCGAGGACGAGCTGTCGAACTACCGCATGATCGACAAGGCGATGCTCGGCATCGTGACCGG
>Ga0208612_1000372_pt1 | contig 20381 bp, 17 predicted proteins | sample AntDryMetagUQ889_FD_188089 | JGI IMG/M metagenome (GOLD analysis project Ga0208612, IMG submission 188089) | Polar desert microbial communities from Antarctic Dry Valleys - UQ889 (SPAdes) | ecosystem: Environmental > Terrestrial > Soil > Desert | place: Antarctic Dry Valleys | collected 2008-12-31 | reverse complement strand
AACAGAGCTTCAGCGACCCGCCCCTGGAGAAGTGCGAGATCTGCGGCGGCAAGCTCAGGAAGCTCTATTCGCCCGTAGGCATCGTCTTCAAGGGGTCTGGCTTCTATTCGACCGACGCCAAGAAGAAGTCCTCTTCCTCCTCGTCGTCTTCATCGGGCTCCTCGGAGTCGAAGGGCTCTGATGACTCCAAAGCCTCGGGCGACTCGGCCAAGAAGACCGAGACCAAGAAGGAGTCCTCCACCACCTCGAAGGGCGAGAAGTCGGCGTGAGGCGCACCGCAGAGGTCGGAGTCTTCGGAGGCTCCGGTTTCTACTCCTTCCTGGACAACGTCGAAGAGGTTCAGGTCGACACGCCCTATGGCCCCCCGTCGGGAGCGGTCGCGGTGGGAGAGATCGAGGGGCGTTCGGTCGCCTTCCTTCCGCGCCACGGCCAAGGGCACACGCTTCCGCCCCACAAGATCAATTACCGGGCGAACGTCTGGGCGCTCAAAGAGCTCGGCGTCTCTCGTGTCGTCGGCCCGTGCGCTGCGGGGTCGTTGAAGGAAGAGGTTCGCCCCGGTGAGTTCGTAGTCTGCGACCAGTTGGTGGATCGAACCACCGGACGCACGGACACCTTCTACGACGGACCCATCACGACCCACATCGCGTTCGCCGATCCTTACTGTCCCGAGCTTCGCGAGATCACCCTCAAGACCGGTAGTGACCAGGGCATCACGATGCACGATCGCGGCACGGTCGTGACGATCCAGGGGCCGCGCTTCTCGACCCGCGCCGAGTCAAAGTGGTTCCAAGACGCGGGTTGGGAAGTCATCAACATGACCCAGTACCCCGAGGCCTACCTGTGTCGCGAGCTCGAGATGTGCTACGCGAACATCTCGCTGATCACCGATTACGACGTCGGCGTTCTGGGCGAGCGTGCCGCGGTGAGCCACGCAGAGGTGCTCAAGGTCTTTACCGAGAACAACGACAAGCTGAAGGACCTGCTGTTCGCGCTGGTACCGAAGATCCCCAGCGAACGCAGCTGTCCTTGCAGCACGGCGCTCAAGGGGGCCCGGGGCTAAGAGGCTCCGCTCAGCTCCATGGAAGAACCAGCCGCCACAGGTCGGTCGGGGTGTCTGGATCATCTTCGTCGGTGACCATGTAAGCCTCGATGGCGCCGCCGGCCTGGACCACGGCGAGGCCCTCCACTTTCACCTGCACGTCGGTCGGTTCGAGGTGCAGGATCTCGCCTTCCGGGGACATGAGGCCCACCGCCGACCCCAGCGAGCTTCCATCCCCACCGCCTTCATCGGGCTCGGCCGAGGCGGAAAAGACGATGCGTTGGTCTGGAAGCGTGTCCGCATCCGAGAAGCAGAGTCGCACGCCGCGCATCTGGCCTAGTTCGTGTTGATGGACGTCGAGAACCAAGTCCCCCGTCAAAGAACCTCCCTGCGCGATCTGTGCACACAATCGCTCCAGGTCGAGATCGATATGGGCGTTGAAGCTCCCGTCGAAGTTCCCACGCTGCAGGACCCGGAAGACGTCCTTGGTCACTGCGGTGCCCTCCAGGTTCAGGCCGGGGATGCGCTCGTGCAGCACCTCTAAGAGTGGACGCACGTCGAGCAGCACTACGTCGGCGATGGTGCCGTCCTGTGCGAATGCGGCGAATGCTCCGTGAACCCGCTTGTCGGACGATCCCGATCCGAAAGTCAACAAGCCGCCGTTCGAGAACCGATCGAAAGGTCCCAGTGGACTGAGACTCTCAAGGTCGGGCTTGTCCCCCTTGCGCTGGCTGTCGTCCTGCGGGAGATGGCCCTCGAGCAGAGATATGACCCTGCCCTCGGCGCGACCCATGTTCGGGAACACGGCGAGGTAGAGCTGGTCGTCACTCACGACGTAGAGGGTCTGGTCAACGATGACCAATCCGCTGGCTGCCTGGACCCTCCGACTGTCGTCGGGACCGGCCGGTTCAGCGAGCTTCAAGGGACGAACGCGCTCCATGGGGATCATGACTCTCCCCTACCCGAAGCGCTACCTCCCAAAAGCAAAGCCCCCGCCGAAGCGGGGGCTTGCTTAGAACACGATCGGTTGGACTACGAAGCGGTGATCCTGAACACCTGGGGGATCGTCACGGTCGCCGGCGAATCGGCGCTGGTGAACGTCGCCGAGAACTTGTAGCGCTTCGCGAAGCGAGGGTTCCTCAGAACGGGCACCCCGGACGTCGTCTGCGAATTGATCTTGAGCTCGAAGCTGAACGGCGGACAGGTGTTGTCGTTGGGAGTGATGTCGCCGTCGAACGTGTAGCCGACGGCCTTGGATCCGCGGATCTCGAGGGGAACCTTCGTCACTCCCGAGATGTCTAGAACCCAGACCGCGTAGACGCCCGCATCGGCCTGCTCGTCGGTCCGATCCTGCTCTACGACTGTTGCGGGTGCATTCAGGGGAGCCTTCGCATCTCCGACCAGTGCACCAGGCCGGCAGCCAGGACCCGCGGCGATCGTGATGCTTCCGGCTCCGATCTGGTCCTTGTTGGGAACCGCGGCATCGGTGGGCAGCCTGAATCCGGGCGGGATCTTCAGCGTGACGTGGCTGAGCTCTTCCTCCCCGCTGTCCTGCGCCAACTTCAACGTCATCTGGGGATTCGCCTTGATGCGCATGTCGGACAGGGCAAAGCTGAACTCAGGCGTGAAGTCACCTGCTGCGGCCGTTGCAGGCACGGCCAGCATCGGAGCGGCCACGACCATGGCGAACGCAGCCAGAACCATCCTCTGTGTTTTGTTCATCTCTTTCCTCCTTCTCGGGCGCGAGCCCGTTCCCTGAAAGATTCGCCCTAGTCGAGCCGGTCCCTTCGTCGTGGCCGTAACGAGAAAGGCCCCCGCCTAGCGGGGGCCTTTCCTGAGGAGGTGTTGCTCGAAGCGGATGTTACTTGGTGATCTTGAAGATCTGCGTGAACTTGGCGACCGTCGGAGAGTCCTGGCTTGCGATCTCTGCCAGGAACTTGTACTTGCCCGCCTTGCTCGGGTTGGTGAGGACCGGTACGCCGGTCTCAGAAGCAGAGTTGATCGTCAGGTCCACGATCAAGGGGTTGCAGGTGTTGTCGCTCGGTGTCGGTGCACCCTGCACGGTCCACCCGGTGGTGGGGCTGCCGGTGACCAGGAGCCGGACACGGTTCAGGGGCTCGAGGTCGAGCAGCCACACGGCGTGGACGCCGGCGTCGATCTCGTCGTCGGTGCGGGCCTTCTCATAGATCGTGGCTTTCACCGGGGCGTTGACCTTCACAGGGATCTGGCCCTCGGGGCCGGGACGGCAGTCCGGTCCGGCTGCGATCTCGATATTTCCCCCACCGATCTCCTCGTCATTCGGGATCGCGTCGTCCGCTGCGATGTTGAAACCCTTGGGGATGATCGCCTTGAAGTCACCGATCTCCTCGTCTGATTCTCCGAACTCGAGGTGGAAGGCCAGCTCGGGGTTGGCCTTGACCTTCGTGTTGGACAGTTTCGCTTCGAATTTGGGCTCGAAGCCCGCGAAGGCCGCGCCTGCCAGCAAGGACAGGGCCAGGCCCAATGCAACCGTGAATGTCTTCTTCATTTCTCCTCCTGCGTACGGGCTCGGAACCGACGTGAGGAAGGGATTTCGCTGTCTGGGAGAAGATTCCTGCAAGGCGAGCACCCGTTTAGGCTCCCGGCCCATGTCCACTTTGGAAGCCATCGTTCTTGGCGCGGTCCAGGGCCTGACCGAGTTCATCCCTATCTCTTCTTCTGGGCATCTTGTCCTGGTTCCGGAGGCTTTGGGGTGGGATGAGCCGGGTCTGGCGTTCGACGTCATGCTCCACGTCGCGTCTCTGGTCGCGCTGTTCATCTACTTCTCCGGCGACCTATTGGACCTGGTGCGGGGGTCCCTATCGGGCGACGAGGGCTCACGCCGCATGGTGCTGTTGCTGGCCGTGGGGACCGTCCCCGCCGCACTGGCCGGCCTGCTCTTAGGGGACTTCTTCGAAAAGCAGTTCGCGGACGCGCAGGCCGCCGCTATCCAATTGATGATCACCGCCGTGATCCTGGTGGCGGGCGAACAGGCCCTCCGCTTCCATGAGAAACGCACGGCCAGGACGGGGGCTTCGCTTCGAACGATGGACGACCTGCGTACGCCGGATGCAGCGGCGATCGGGGTGGCTCAGGCGATCTCCATCCTCCCGGGCATCTCGCGGTCCGGATCGACGATCGCCACGGGCCTGGCCCTCTCTATGGAGAGAGACGACGCCGCGCGCTTCGCCTTCCTGCTGGCGATCCCGGCCTTGTTCGGAGCGATGATCGTAAAGATCCCCGATCTTGCGGGAACGTCTCTGGGTTTCGGCGCGGGCCTCGCGGGCTTCATCGCCTCGCTGGTCACCTCCTACGCCGCGATCTGGGGCCTCATCCGCTACTTGAAGACGCAGACTCTTTATCCGTTCGCGATCTACTGCGCGGTCGCGACGTTCGTCTTCCTGGCGCTGATCTGACCGACGGCGCGCTTCGAAGAGCGCGACCAGCGCGGAAGATGTCCCAAAGCGTCTAGAGGCCGCCGACCGTCATCTCGGCGATCAACGTAGTTGCCCCCCCGTAGGAGCCACCGAAGGGAAGCCACCTGCGGTCGTCCGCGACCGCGACGATGCCGCCGAGGATGTCCAACATGGGGGCCGCGATCGTGACCTCCTTCACGGGGGCGCCGAGAGCGCCGTCCTCCAACAAGCGGCCGGTAACTCCAACGGAGAAATCGCCCGAGACGGGATTGGCGCCGGAGTGAACGCCGTGGAAGTCCTGCACGAGCAGGGCCCGGCCCCCCTTGCGAAGAACCTCCTGGGCGGTCTCCCCCGTCGACATGAACGTCATGTTGCTTGGCGAAGGACCCGGGGCCGACTTGAAGCCCGCGCGTGACGCGTTCCCGGTAGAGCTACGCCCCTCGCGCCGCGCGCTCGGGATGTCGTAGAGAAGTGAGCGCAGAACGCCGCCGCTTATGACCTCGGTCCGTTGCGTAGGCGTTCCCTCCGCGTCCCAGGGGGCCGCGCCGGGCGCGCCCTCCGCGCGGCCATCATCGACGAGCGTGAGCCCCCCGGCGGCCATGCTCTCGCCCAGCTTTCCCGCGAACAGAGAGCGGCCCTTTTGAACGGCCTCGGCCGTCAGCACGCCGCCGATCACGCTCAGGAACTGGCCCGCCGTGTAGGGGTCGAACACGATCGGCATCCGCGCCGACGGGATCTTCGCCGCGCCCAGGACGCTCAGCGCGCGTTCGCCCGCCCGTCGCGCCACCTCCTGCGCATCTAGCGAGGACAGGCCTCGGGCCAGGTCGAATTCGAAGCCGACCTGCGTGTCGTCGCCTTCCTCTGCGATCGCGACCGCGTAACACCACGCGTCCGTCCGGCGATAGGACCCGGAGATACCGGTCGAGGTAGCGATGGCGATCTCTGAGTCCGAGTCGGAGTAGCCAGCCTCCTCCACCACCCGGATCCGGGGATCGAGGGACCGCGCCGCTTTCTCCAGCTCGATGGCGAAGGTTACCTTGTGTTCCGGCGCCACGTCCGGCTGGTCGTCGTCGAAAAGCCCCGTCACCTCTTTGTAGTCGTTCAGTCCTTGTGCCAGGGCCACGGCCTCGTCCTCAGATGAAGAGAGTGCGTTCGTGCGAGCCTGTTCGACCACCGCCGTTAGACCAGTGTCGGAAAGGTCCGTCGTATAAGCGAACCCCGCGCGGTTGTTCGATAACAGCCGCACACCCGCACCCCGAGGTTCCGCAGAAGAGACCGATTCCGCCTCACCCAGGTACGCCTTCACCTCGAACTCACGCTGATGGGTCAGGAAGGCCTCAACCTGTTCGGCCCCCTGTACCCGGTCGACGATGGCAGACGCCAACTGCAAAAGCTCCACTTGCACCTAGTGCTCCGCGGCGGAGGTAACGGCAGCCTCCAGGGCCACGCTGCGCGGCGAGGGCAAAGCGCGAGGAGCGGATCGCACCTGGAAGGTGCGTGACCGACGAGCAACGCAGCCATCGTCGATGCAGGGTCGGACTGGGGCGGCGGGACGTACGCAGCGGTGCACCTTAGGCCTCGGTGCCGCCGACCGTCATCCGGCCAAGGAGAACGGTCGACATCCCGTTCGTAACCGGCGCATGCTGGCCGTCCTTGCCGCACACGCCTTCCTTACGGTCGAAGTCGGCGGCGACCGCGTCGATCACCTGCAAGACCTGGGGCCCGTTGCCGGTCAGGTTCGCCCCGCGGACCGGATAGGTGAGCTCGCCGTTCTCGATCATGTAGGCCTCGGACATCCCGAAGACGAAATTGCCCGTGGCGGGGTTGACCTCGCCGCCGGAGAAGGTGGCCGCGTACACGCCGCGCTCGACCGAAGCGATGATCTCTTTCTCGTCATCGGGGCCGGGTAACAGATAAGTGTTGGACATGCGTACGATCGGAAGATGTGCGTAGCTCTGGCGGCGTCCGTTGCCCGTAGGTGGCTGACCGATCTTCTTGGCCGACCGAAGGTCGCTGAGGTGTCCCACCAGCACCCCTTGGTCGAACAGGACGGTGCGCTGCGAGGGGGTCCCCTCGTCGTCGACCCCGTAAGCACCCCAGGCGCCGGCGTCGGATCCGTCGTCGACGATCGTGACGATGTCCTTGCCGAAGCGCTCGCCCGATCGATTGGCGTAGACGCTAGCTTCCTTCACGAGGGTGTCGGCTTCGAGTCCATGCCCGCAGGCCTCGTGGATCAAGACTCCGCCCGTGCCCGGAGCGAGAACGACGGGGAACTCGCCCGCCGGTGAGGGCCGCGCGTCCAGCAGCCTGATCGCTTTCTGAGCAGCCTTCGCGCCCAGCTCGGCCGCGGGACGTTCGTCGAGCAGCTCGAAACCGCCCGAGTGGCCGGGCGCCTCGAAGCCGGTCTGGATCTGTCCATCTCGACCCGCGATGACCCGGACCGCGAAACGGACCCGCGTGCGGTCGTCTTCCGCGAAGGCCCCGTCCGAGTTCGCGATCAGCACCCGTTGCCGGACATCCATGTAAGAGACGACCACCTGACGCACCTCGGCCCCCGCTGCGCGGGCGGCCTCGTCTGCGGCCCGAAGCGCTGCGACCTTGTCTGCAGCATCGACCTCGGCGGGAGGCATGCACACGGGGTTCGTCGTTCCCGGAGCGATGCGCTGAAGGTCCGAGGGGCGAACGCCGTCGCCGTCTCCCAGACCGGCTCGGGCCGCTTGAGCGGCCGACCGGAGGCCCTCGGGCGTCAAGAGGTTCGTATAGGCATAGGAGGAGCGCTCTCCACTGATCAGCCTGATCCCGGCACCTGCGTCCTTGCCCGAGGCCACGTCTTCGACCTTGGAGTCCTCCAGCTTCAGCGCGGTGGAGGAGCGGTCCTCGACGAACAGCTCGGCGAGGTCACCCCCTGAGGAGAGGGCCTCTCCCAGGACCGCCTGGATCACCTCCTCCTCGAGCATCGCCGCAGGATAAGGCCGGGCCCCGGAGCCTCCGGTCACCCCCGATGACCGGTTCGTGCTCTTGTGCATCGCACGGGCGCCGATGTAACCTGAAAGACCCGCAGCGCCCCACCCGACCTACAAACTGAGGAGTTCGCCCTGACCAATCACGGGAGCAACTACACCCCCGAGCAGGGCGAGAGACTCAACCAGATAAGGGCACGACTGGTCGAGGCGCGCCGCGAGCTCGACGCCCTCATCGGTGACGCTTACCTGCGTCCCCGGGCCTCGATCGTGCCCGTTCACTTCCTGGACCTGGCCTCTGCGGTCGAGAAACTACGTTGGGCCGAGAAGGAATGGCGCGAGCTCGAACAAGAGACGGAGCTGACGGCGAACACGCAAGAAGCCGTCGGTGACCCAAGGGTCGAAGACTCTCACGACCTGGTCGACGCCAACAACTAACCGACGTATCACCCAGGTCGCTGTTCACCCGGGCCACCTGACGACCCCACTTTGAGCCAAACGGTGCGCTTAACGCACCGCTGGGGACAAAGTGCGGGCCGGAGCGCTTCCGTTATTTCGGAGGCATCCTCAGAGCGCCGTCCAAGCGGATCACTTCACCGTTGAGCATCGGGTTCTCCACGATCTGACGCACCATCAAGCCGAACTCCTCGGGGCGCCCGAGACGATGCGGGTGGGGGATGCCCTCGGCGAGCTTGGCCCTTGCCTCTTCCGGCAGCCCGGCGAGCATCGGCGTGTCGAAGGTGCCCGGGGCGATCGTCACGCACCTGATCAGTCTGTTCGCAAGGTCCCGTGCGATCGGAAGGGTCATGCCCACGATGCCCCCCTTGGAGGCGGAGTACGCGGCCTGACCGATCTGACCGTCGAACGCCGCGATGCTCGCCGTGTTGACGATCACGCCGCGTTCGTCGTCTTCGGCCTCTTGCGACGCCATCTGCGCGGCCGCCAACCGGAGGACGTTGAAACTGCCGATCAGGTTGACGCGCACGACGAACTCGAAACGTTCCAGGTCGATAGCGGTTCCGTCTCGCGTGAGCACGCGCCCGGGAAAGCCCACCCCGGCACAGTTCACGACGATGTGAAGGCCGCCCAGCTCCGAAGCGGCCAGCTCGACCGCTGCGCGGACGTCCTGTTCCACGGTTACGTCTGCGGGTGCGAAGCGCGCCTTGTCGCCGAGCTCCTTGGCCACCACCTCGCCGTCCGAGCTGGACAGATCCACGATGACCACCGAGGCGCCGTGGGCAAGCAGCTCTTTGGCCGTGGCGAGCCCCAAGCCCGACGCGCCTCCAGTGATGAGCGCGATCTTGCCTTCGAGTTTCATGCGTGCCCCTTCGTCGGTGAAATCAGGTGGCGTCGATGTTAGTCAAACGTGCTGAACGTCAGCCCTCGGACACGACCTCGCCACTGGACAGCACCAAGCCGTCCTCGCAGCGGGTCTCAACGCGGCCATCCGAGAACTGCTCGTGATAGAGCGCCGCGTACGCACCGCCTCTCTCCAACAGCTCGAGGTGGGTGCCGCGCTCGAGGATCCGGCCCTTGTCGAGGTACAGGATCGTGTCGGCGGCCAGGATCGTGGACAACCTGTGAGCGATAGCCAGGGTGGTGCGCCCTTGCATCAGCGGCGTCAATGCCTCCTGGACGAGCCTCTCCGAGTGCGTGTCCAGAGCGCTGGTGGCTTCGTCAAGGATGAGGATGCTGGGGTCCTTGAGGATCACGCGGGCGATAGCGAGACGTTGCTTCTCGCCTCCGGACATCTTGTAGCCGCGTTCGCCCACGCGCGCATCGAGGCCTTCCGGGATCTCCGCGATCCGGTCGTATATGTGTGCGGCCTTAGCCGCGGCGATCAGCTCTTCGTCGGTCGCATCGGGATCTCCGTAGCGAAGGTTCTCGCGCACGGTGGCGTTGAAGAGATACGTCTCTTGCGTCACCATGCCGATGGCTTCACCGAGCGACTCCAACTGGATGTCGCGCACGTCGATGCCGTCGATCTCTACAGTGCCGCGGTCGACGTCGTACAAGCGTGGCAGTAGATAGGTAAGGGTGGTCTTCCCTGCCCCCGAGGGCCCGACCAACGCCACCAGCTCTCCGGGCCGCGCGGTGAAGTCGACGCCGCCGATCGTCCAGAGACGTTCCTCCTCCCCTCGCTCCCTACCGGGGCGGTCGTAACGGAACCAGACGTCGTTGAATCGGATCTCGCCTCTGACCTCTTTCGGATCGAGCTCGATCGCGCCGTCGTGGTCCATGATGTCGCGCTCGAGGTCGAGGTATTCAAAGATGCGGTCGAACAACGCGAGCGACGACTGGATCTCGACGTTGACGTTCAGCATCTGACCCATCGGGAAGAAGAGACGGCTCTGCAAAGTGGTGAATGCAGCGATCGTCGCAACGAGCTGCTCGGGCGACTGGTCCAGCCGACCCCGGAAGAGCAGATAGCCCGCCACCAGGTAGACGAACGCCGGGGTGATCGAGAAGAAGATCCCCACGAGAGAGAAGAAGCCGCTACCGACCATCGTCCGCTTGATCTCGAGCGAGGAAAGCCGCTGGTTCTCCTTGCGGAACCTGTCGATCTCGTAGCTCTGGCGTCCGAACGCCTTCGACAACAGGATCCCCGACACAGACAGCGTTTCTTGCATATGAGCGGTGAGGTCGGCAAGGGATTCTTGGGTCTGGCCCGACACAGTGCGGCGGACCTTGCCAACCTTGCGGCTCAGGACCAGGAACGCCGGAAGGATCGCCAAAGAAAGGATCGTGAGTTGCCAGGACAAGATGAACATGACCGCGAGCGTGGAGATGACGGTGGCGATGTTCGAAAAGATGCTGGATGCCGTGTCGGTCAGAACCTTCTGAACCCCGCCGACGTCGTTGGACAGACGTGACTGGATCTCGCCGGTGCGGGTCGAGGTGAAGAAACGCAAGGGCATGTGCTGCAGATGCGCGTAGAGCGAGTTCCTGAGGTCCTGCATCACGTTCTGCCCGACGATGTTGTTGACGTAGGTCTGCCATAGGCCGAGCAGACCGCTGGCGATGGGGGCCACGACCATCACCCCAACGATCCAGTACAGGGTGTTCAGCCGCTCTTCGACCGGCCCGTCGCCCAACAGGGTCTCGAACGCGCTCTTGATCAAGAGCGGGTTGATGAGTCCCAGGCCCGACGTGACCAATATCAGGAGCGCTACGAACGTGACCTTGCGACGATAGGGCTTGAAGATCTGAACGATGCGCCTGAAGGTCCCGGGCCGCGCCGGCACATCCGGAACCTCTTTGGGCATCAGCCGATGCGATGGAGGCATGTGTTCCTTTCTGTCCTAGAACACTAGGACAGCAGACCGACCGGCTTTATTCCGCCCCCCGCGCCCGTCTTTGCTCACCTGAGGTCGCTTTCCGACCCGTGACGCACTAAGAAGGCCTCAGGAGATGCGGAGGGCGACGATCACGCCGTCTCGCAGCGGGACGATGACCGAGCGGTACTCCGGGTCGGCCACGATCGCCCGGTTCGTGGCGTCGATCGCTTGGGTCCAGCCCTCTCGCACGTCTGCGGGGGTGCCGGGATCCCCGGTGACCCGGCCGGACCAAAGCATGTTGTCGCAGATGAACATCCCACCCACGCGGATCCGGCCCTTCGCGCGCTCCCAGGCGTCCGGGTATCCGTGCTTGTCGATGTCGCAGTAGACGATGTCGAAGTCGCCCTCGGTCTCGTCGAAGGCCTCGAGGGCCCCCGCTACGTGGTACTGAACCGGGCCGTCCAGCTGAGCACGCGACAAGAAGTCCAGGGCTTGGCGCTGGTTGTTCTCGTCCGTGTCGGTCAGATGGATCTCACCTTCGGACCCGATCGCGCGGCTGAACCAATAGGCCGAGTAGCCGTAACCGCTGCCCATCTCGAAGACGCGCCGCGCGCCGATCGAGCGCGCCAGCAACTCCAGCAGCTGTCCGCAGAGACGACCGACGATCGGGAAGTCGTTCGTCTCGGCAAGTGCCTCCATCTCGAGCAGCACGGGCTCGTCGTCGACGGCCGCCAGTTGTTTCAGGTAGCCGTCAACGGCAGGAGTGACTATGTCCACGGCGCTATTGGACCACCAACGCGCGCAATGCGTCGTGGAGAGCGGGCCCGGCCGCGATCACCCCGGGACTCAGTCCTTTGGGGGCCGGTAGCTCGCTCACGACACCGCCGGCTTCGCGCACCAAGAGCACACCCGCCGCTTTGTCCCAAAGCTCCATCGGCGCCTCGTAGAAACCATCGAAGCGACCGCACGCCAGGGTGGCCAGGTCGATAGCGGCCGAGCCCGCCCGACGTACGTCGCGGACCTGCGGCAACACCCTCGACAACGTCGCCGCTTGCGCGTCGCGAACCTCTGGGTCGTAGGAGAAACCGGTGCCGATCAAGGCGCTCGCCAACTCGTCGCGCTCGGTCACTGCTATCGGCTCACCGTTCAAGGTGGCACCTTCGCCTCGTTCGGCTGCAAACAGCTCGTCGCGGTTCGGGTCATAGACGACACCGGCAATCCCTCCGTCCGCGTCTTCAACCGCGATGCTGACGCACCAGACCGGAATGCCAAACAGGAAGTTCACGGTCCCGTCGAGCGGGTCAATGACCCAGGTCAGGCCTGACTTGGACGTGCGGCCGCCGCCCTCCTCGGCCAGAACGCCGTCGTCGGGCCGCTCGTGTTTGAAGAACTGAAGAAGGAAACTCTCCGCGGCCCGGTCGGCATCGCTCACCACGTCGGTGGGAGTGGACTTCGTCGAAACGCCCTGCGCGGGACCCTCGAAATAGCCGAACAAGATGTCACTGGCCTTGGTGGCGGCCATGACCGCCAGATCGAGTAGCTCGCTCACGACGCGCATCCTAAGTAGATGTTCAAGAGCTGTAATCAGCCGTTCAGAACACAACTCGCGGCGACGACTATCCTCGATCGCATGGGTGTTCTACCGAAGGAAGTCGAAGAGCTGCTGAACGCTGCCTTGGTCGCGGAGCTGACCGTGATCAACCGGAAAGGGCAACCGGTCACCTACCCACTCATCCCGCTTTATGACGGTCAGTTCATCTACATGACGTCCAGTGTGCTGTTCGCCAAGAAGCTCGAGCACATGAAGGCCAATCCCCGCGTGTCGGTCACGATCACCGACCCGATCGGAGCTGCGGTCGAGCCCTTCCGGAGGGCCACGATCCAAGGCGATGCGCGGATCATCGAAGACGACCTCCACTCGGGCTGGGAAGGCCACGTCGGCGATCTGTGGATCGCCAAGGAGCCCATCGTCAAAGACCTGATCAAGAAGCGCTTCGCCATGCCGTTGTTCTGGGAGCGCTCGGTCATCGAGATAACGCCGAAGCGCGGCCTGCTGTGGCCCGGCGGTCGCACCGACCAGCCACCGCAACAGTTCAGCACGGAACAGGCGGCTTAGATGGCCGACTCGACCGTCAAAGAGCTCTTCGAAGACATCTCCTCCTACTCGCATGCGGTGATCGCGTACGTGGGCGAGGACGGCTACCCGATGAACGTCGCCGCGGACTTCAAGCCGAACCCTGCGAAGGGAACGATCGAGCTGAGTCGGCCTGCGGTTCCGGTCGAGCCCGTTGAGGGGGCCGAGGTCAACGTCACCTTCAGCCACATCCGCCCCTACCCGGGGGTCGGCTACGACCAGCGACGTTACGTCAGCGTGTGGGGAAAGCTCACGAAGGCGAACGGTTCGTTAGAGGTAACCCCGGAGCGCACCCACGGCTGGGACGAAGAGCGCATGCACTTCTTCGAGCTCTGCGAGCGCAGCGTTCCCTCAGCTCACCGCTACATGCAGAAGCTGAGCGAAGAGCGGGGCGAGCCCGTCAAAACCAAGATGTCGCTGGGCTGGCTCATCTTCCTAACCACCCGCGTGCCCTTCTTGACGGCGACTTTCGTGCCGATCCTGTTGGGTGCGATGGTGGCACGCAACGACGGATTCTCCGCCTGGTGGTTGTTCCTGCTCTGTCTGCTTGGTGGGTCCGCGATCCATCTCGGTCTGAACGTGGCCAACGACGTGTCGGACGCGACCAGCGGGGCGGACTTCGCGAATGCCAACCCCACGATGTTCAGCGGGGGTTCTCGCATGATCCAGTACGGCCTCGTCGGCCTCAAGACGATGAAGATGGTGTCGCTAGCGTGCTATGCGGTGGGTATCGGGATCGGCCTGTACCTGACCGCGACCCGTGGGACCGAGTTGTTGTGGATCGGCGTCGCGGGAGTCTTCCTGTCGATCTTCTATACGGCCCCCCCCTTCAAGCTGGTCCATCGGGGCATGGGAGAGATCGCGGTCGCGCTCGGCTTCGGCCCCATCATGGTGCTGGGCACGTATTTCGTGATCGCACAACGGCTGACCTTCGAGGCCTTCTACGCGTCCCTACCGGTGGCGATCTTCATCATGTTGGTGCTCTACGTGAACCAGGTTCCCGACCGACCCGCGGACGAGAAGGCCGGGAAGAAGACGATCGTCGTGCGGCTTCCGAAGAACGCGATCGTCAAGGGTTATGCAGCATCCGTGATCGCTGCCTTCGCACTGATCGTCGTAGGCGCGGTCACCGGGATCATGCCGATCTGGACGCTGCTCGCCCTGGGCACCATCCCCCTCGCGCTGAAGGTCCACAAGGCACTGACCTCGCATTACGAGAGCCCCTACGAGCTGATGGATGGGATGGGCAAGAACATCATGCTGCATCTCTTCTCGGGGCTTGCTTTGGTCCTGGGCTACCTGATCGCCGTAATCTTCTAGCTTCTCCGGTAGCGCGTTCATCCGAGCAGGAGCATGACCGAAAAGGACGAAATGAAAGCTATGCCTATCTCGACGCGTCTCCTCATCGTTCTTGCCCTGATCGCTTCGGTGCTCGCTCCCTCAGCCGCCTTTGCCAGATCGGCCCCGGACAGGGGCCGCGCCTGGGAACCTCGCCCGAGTTCCAAGGCCTTGTATGGGACCAAGTCTCCGGACGAGGACCCAGAGCGTCAGCGTCACTACGTGGAGGGCCACGACGGCACCGACCTCTACGTGGAGACCTGGCTGCCGGCCCCCAAGGATGGAAAGACCCCACCGGCCAAGATCCCGACGATCCTGATCATGACCCCGTACGTGGCCCAGGGTGTCGAGGAATACCCGGCGGGGACTAACCCCACCACGCCCGGCTTCATCGACTACATGACCCAGCGGGGCTACGCGGTGGCGCAGCACCATGTGCGCGGAACGGGCGAGTCCGGTGGATGTCTCGAGCAGACCGCGGAGAACCAGATCAAGGACGGGGCCTACGTCGTCGAGTACCTCGGTCGCGACGCTCCTTGGACCAACGGCAAGGTCGGTATGTACGGCGTGTCCTACGACGCCGAGACCCAGATCTCGACCGCGGGCTATGGCAACCCCGACAAGATCAAGTACCTGAAGGCGATCATCCCGATCGCGTCAGTGGGTTCGCAGTACGACTGGAACTTCATGGACGGCGTTCCCTGGTCCGGCCAGCCCGGCGTCGGCAATGCCTTTTATCTCGCGGGCACGAGCATGGTCCCCGGGAACGAGCCCGCTCCCCAGCACTATCCCGAGAAACTGACCTGCCAAGGCGAAGTGATGTTGAGCTCCGCCGACCAGAACGGAGACTTCACCGAGTACTGGCAGAACCGTGAGTACCGGCCCGGCGCGCCGGACGTCAAAGCCGCAACCCTGATGGTGCACGGCTTGCGCGACTTCAACGTCCAGCCGATCACGCTGGCCGGTTGGTTCGACCACCTCTCTCCGACCACTCCTCACAAGGGTCTCTACGGTGTCTGGAACCACGCCTTCCCGAACCGTCACAACGCGGTCGAGCCCGAGTGGGTGCGCGCCGACTGGCTGGATATGGCGACGGCTTGGTACGACAGATACCTGAAAGGCATGGACACCGGCGTCGAGAAGTGGCCGGCCGTCCAGGTGCAGGCATCAACCGGTCAATGGTGGAAGGTCAAAGAGTTCCCGACCATCGGGGGCCGCGTTGGACACCTCGCGCTCGGTCCGGACGGGACCCTCGGCAAGAAGCGCCCCAAGGGCGAAACGTCATACATCGAACAGGTGCAGATCGGCGAGGCCGCCCCGGAGCAGGAGGCCGTGTTCCAGACCCCCAAGGTCACACGGCGGCTGCACGTCACCGGGCAGCCGGTGCTCGATCTATGGCTGTCGACCAGCACCGACGACGCTCACGTCGCAGCGAAGCTCGAGGTGATCGGGGGCGACGGGGAACCGCTGCATCACGAAGGCTCTTACGACGAGTTCGTGGCGACCTACGGCGTGCGTTCCGCCCAGCATCGCGAGCCGATGACGGCCGGATGGTTCAACCAGCGCGAGGCGGATTCGCCTCCGTCGCAAGGGCCCTTCAACCTGCAGGTACGTTTCCTGCCTACCGATCTAGTCGTTCCCAAGGGCGGACAGCTTCGCCTGACGGTGTCGGGCTCGGTCGCCTACTCGAAGGGCGAGTCGATGCCCTCGGGGAAGGCCTCGCAGATCACCTTGGTGCACGACTGTCGCTACACGAGTGCCCTGCGCTTCCTGCTCCCAAAACGGCGCGCTCAGCTGATGAACGTCAGAGAGGCCGACGAGGTGGGCAAGGAGCTGAAGTCACGGCCCGCGACCGTCGGGCGCCGCAACGGCGGACGGAAGCTGGCGACGACGCGCGTCTGCGGCAAGCGACCGGTGAGAGTGGACTTCCTCCGTCCGATGGGGGTCGCTCGCCGCTCCGGTCGGTAGAAGGCCGCCAACGCGGCTCTGCCTCACAGAGCCGCTTTCCAGGATGGGGCACCGGTGTCATATCCCCCTGTCAAGCGGACAGTGCTTCGGTTTCCTAGATGCATTGAGAACAACGGGTGCAGGTTGTTCGTCAGCCTAAGAAGTAGAAGCCTTCGACCCGAAGGAGCCCACTCGATTCCCAGCCCCCCCTTCCGGCTCGTGACACGCGATTCGGACTCCCCAGAAGGATCGGTCAGGAAGATGTGCCACCTGCTGTCGACGTAACGTGAGAAGGCGATGCGTTCCCCATCGGGTGCCCACGCAGGGTCGGTTTCGTGTTGCGTCGTTCCGGTGAGGTTCCGCGGATCACTTCCGTCGGAGGCGATCACGTGGATATCCGATTGCGCTGCGTCGCTCTGGGCGTAGACGATCGCCGAGCCGTCCGGAGACCAGTGGGGGTCGGAGATCCGACCGAAACCCTCGATCAGGATGCGCTCATCTGTCCCGTCGGAGGCGATGGTCACCAGCTGATACATGTAGAGAGGACCCGAGCCGGTAGCGGTCGTTCTGATAAATACGATGCGATCGCCCTGTCCCCAATCCGGAGAACTGTCTTCGAACTCCCCTTCGGTCAACGGAACGCGATGGCTGCCATCAGCTCGCATCCTGCACAGATTGCCGGAATCTCGTCGCGTCCCTCCACAGCCGTAGACCAGGCGTCTGCCCGACGGAGACCAGTCCGGGCTTCGTTCCCAGGAACGCGTCCGAGTGAGCCGGCGGAGGGCTGAACCGTCGCGAGCCATGGTGTAGATGTCCGGTCGCGAGCCTGGAGCCCCGCAGAGGCTTTCACATCTGATGAACGCGATCCTTCCGTCGCGGATCCGTGATTCACCTTCAGCGGCGGCGGACCCGGTCAGGTTGCTAAGCCCCGCCGTCACCGCGACAGCGATCCCGAGCATCAACACACGAAACAGGATTCGTCGGTATCGGATCACTGCTTCATCATCCTTCAAACCATCAGTAAGTGAGCACGCCGTAGGCCGAACCCAAGGGCCGTGCGTCCGATGGGGGTCGCTCGCCGCTCCGGTCGGTAGAAGGCAGGACGCGCTAGCGTTCGACCGTTGCGTCGACCTTTTCCCAGGCCTTGCGTGCCGCGATCAGCACCGGGTCCCACACCGGCGCGAACGGCGGGGCATAGCTGAGATCCATGTTGAGCATCGCCTCGACGGTCATCTGGTTCCACAGAGCCGTGGCAAGGACGTCGATGCGCTTCGCTGCGCCTTCCTTGCCCAAGATCTGGGCCCCCAATAACCGCCCCGAGTTCTTCTCGACCACCAGCTTGGTCTTGATCGCAGCAGCGTCGGGGAAGTAGCCGGCGCGGGTCGTGGAGTCGACGGTCGAAACGATGTATTCGAACCCGGCGTCCGCGGCCTCGGACTCTTTCAATCCGGTGCGTGCGATCTCGATCCCACACACTTTGGTCACGGCCGTGCCGACCACACCTGGGAAAGTTTCGTAACCGCCGCCGATGTTGATACCCGCGACACGGCCTTCCTTATTGGCATGGGTTCCGAGAGCGATCGCCACGGGCTTGCGCGAGACTAGGTGGAACTTCTCGGTGCAGTCTCCAGCCGCCCACACACCATCGATCTCTGTGTGCATCCGCCGGTCGACCTTGATGCCCCCACTGGGCCCGATCGGGATGCCTGCATCGGCCGCGAGTTTGGAATTGGGCCGCGCCCCCAGGCCGAGAACGACCAGGTCCGCCGGGAGTAAGCGTTGCTCGGTGCGCACACCGGAGACGAAACCTCCCTCGGCCTCGAACCCGGTCACTCCCTCACTCGTAAAGACGGTCACGCCGAGGCCTTCCAGAGCCTCGGACACGAACTTGCCCATGTCGGGATCAAGGGTGCCCATGGGCTGCGGGGCCCGCTCCACCAGAACTACCTCGACGTCGCGTTGGATCAACGCCTCGGCCATCTCGAGGCCGATGTAGCCACCACCCACGACGACGGCCTTCTTCGGAGTTCGTGTCTGCAGGAACTGCTCGATCGCCAGTCCGTCATCCAGCACCTGCACGCCGAAGATGCCGGTCGCGTCCGATCCCGGCAGGTCGGGCCGGATGGGCTTCGCGCCGGTGGCGATCAGGAGTTGATCGAAGGGCTCGGTCAGCTCTTTATCGTTCTCGAGATCGCGCACGCGTAGGGATCGCCCTTCGACGTCGATACTCGTCACCTCGTGGCAGATGCGCGCCTCGATGGACTGCTTGGCCTTGAACTCCTCCGGTTTGCGAACGATGAGGTCATCGACGTCATCGACAACATGGCCGACGAAGTAAGGGATGCCGCAGGCTGAATACGAGGTGTGGTGGCCTCGTTCGAAGGCCACGATCTCCAACTCGTCGGGCTTGCGTCGCCGGCGCGCCTGGCCCGCCGCGCTCATCCCAGCCGCGTCGCCCCCGATAACCACGAGCCTCTCTGGCATCGCCGGAGCCTAGCGGGCGCCGGCTCTAATGCAGGAAGTCGACGGTGGCCGTAGAAACCTGGGCATATGAGAAGAAGATGCCTGGCACTCAGCCTGACTGCGTTGATCGCTACATCCATCCTGGCGAATGCCTCCGCCCGCCCGGCGGGAGCGCCGCTGAAGGGCGAAGGCAAGGGTCTCAAGCTGGTCGCGAATCTCCCGACCGGGTCCGGTACCGACATGGAGTTCGCCACGATCAAGGGTCACGAGTACGGCTTCGTGACCTCGCGCACGGTCGGCACCGACGGTCCTCCCGGAGGGCTCAGCGTCGTCAACGTCGACAACCCCGCCAAGCCCAAGCTCGTCGGCAAGCTCCCTTGCAACCTCAATCAGGGCGACGTGCAGATCAGCCACGACCAGAAGACCGTCATCATGGCTGCCGACTCCGCGGGCGGGCCGGACAGTTGTTTGATGGTGGGCAAGCTCGGTTTCATGACGATCGATATCTCGAACCCGCTGAAACCCAAAGCGATCGGGATGGCCGAGATCCCACGCGGCTCGCACAACGTCACCGCGCACCCCAAGGCTCCCTACGTGTACAACTCCGACTCCGACCAGGCCAAGGCGGGCGAGATCCAGATCTGGTCGATCAAGAACCCGGTGAAGCCTGTGCTCGTCAACACCGTCGTCAATCCAACACACTCACCGCACGACGTCTCGTTCAACAAAGACGGGTCGTTGATGGTTACGGCGGCCCGCACGGCGGTGCATCTCTACGACACTTCCGACCCCGAGAACCCGGTATTGCTGGGAGCGACGGTGTGTCCGGGCTGCTATCTCGCGCACGATGCCAAGTTCACCCCCGACTCCAAGTGGGTCATCGCAGGTGATGAAGCTGCAGGAGGCGCCGCTTACCCATGCCCGGGTGGCGCGCTCTACTTCTACGAGATCGTCGCCGAGCGGGGGCTGGTGCTCCGCGGCGTTTACGAGCCGGGCGAGGTGGTACTCGCCTCCGATGGACAGGGCGGTCCCGCGTCGTGCACGTCCCATGTGTTCGACATCTCCGACGACGGAACGAAGCTTGCGATCTCCTGGTACTCAGCAGGCACCCGTTACCTGGACATCACGAACATGACCGGCGCAACCTTCGGTGAGAACGGCAACGGAGTCAAAGAGCTCGGCTGGTTCATCCCGGAGGGGGCGGACTCCTGGTCGTCGAAGTTCCACAAGGGCCCCTACATCTACTCGAACGACATCCTGCGCGGCCTCGACGTCTACAAGATCACCGCGAAGGGCTAGACCCGCCACGCACTTTGCCCCTAACGGTGCGTTAAGCGCACCCTTGGGGGCAAAGTCCTCACTAGACTCGTGCGCGTCCCTTGCCCTCGTAGCTCAGGGGATAGAGCACAGGTTTCCTAAACCTGGTGTCGCAGGTTCGAATCCTGCCGGGGGCACGAGTTAAAACCGCAGGTCAGAGCCATAATTCCGCCTCTTGACGCAGACATCGGCTATCCTCTCTGGAGAAAAAGTCCGCAAAAAGTCCGCAAGCGATCAGGTGGTTTTGGGATGGCTCATGTAAGGAAGGTCTCGCGCAAGAAGGCCGGCGGTAAGGCCGCTCACGCCTGGCAGGTCAGATACAGGGACCCGGATCGGGTGGAAAAGAGCCGAACCTTCCGGACCAGAGACGAGGCCGATCGCTTCGCCCGCAAGGTGGAGGTCAGCAAGGACGAAGGCAGCTACATCGATCCGGCCCTCGGAAAGACACTCTTCCGGGACTGGTCCGAAGAG
>Ga0208612_1000371_pt1 | contig 20571 bp, 21 predicted proteins | sample AntDryMetagUQ889_FD_188089 | JGI IMG/M metagenome (GOLD analysis project Ga0208612, IMG submission 188089) | Polar desert microbial communities from Antarctic Dry Valleys - UQ889 (SPAdes) | ecosystem: Environmental > Terrestrial > Soil > Desert | place: Antarctic Dry Valleys | collected 2008-12-31 | reverse complement strand
GGGGTTGTGCTTGGCGGCCACAACTTCGGCAATGAACGTGAAGCGAACAAGCGTGCCGCGGAAGCAGCGTGGGGCACAGGGACTGCAGAGGCAGGTCTCGAGCAGGGCAAGAACCTGACGCCGATCGGCGGCTCGTCATTCGACGTGGAAGAAGACGGCTCGGTGGTCGTGCTCGACGAGGCCAACAAGCGCCTCCTTCGCTGGCGTGAAGATGGAGAAGCGCCCAGCGCGGTTCCGCTTGCGATCAACGGGACCCTCGCGGACCTGTCCATCGGCAAGGACGGCACGGTCTACGTTCTCGAGACGACGGGCTCGCGTGGGGCGGAGACGCTCCTGCGCACCTTTGGCCGTGACGGAGCCGCCCAATCGACGACCGCCGTGCCCGAGAGGCCATCCCAGGTTCGGGTCGGACCGGACGGCCCGGTCGTCCTGCAGAGCTCGTCGGCGCAGTGGCTGCCGGCAGCGAAGGAAGGACGACCTGTGGGCGTCTCCGCACAGATCACGGAAGCAGAGTCCGGTCGACCGCTGGCCGACGGCAGGAAGATCGTGATCCTTCGCAGCCCGAACGAGGTGCGCGTTGCGCTGGTCGGAAGCACCGGCGTTCAACGTGCCTGGCTCGTGAAGAGCGAGACGCCTCTTGCCGAGGTTCAGCTCGCGGAACCGCATGGCACGGGAGTCGTCCTCGTGACGCGCGTCTTCACGGACCACCGGGACGAGTTCGTCGTTCTCGTCCTGGATCGGAGAGGAGTGGTCGAACGCTTCTCCCTGGATTCCGCGGATTGGGCGGAGACGGCTCCGCTCTCACGCTTCCGGCTCCGCGGGTCGTCGCTCTACCAACTCGGCTCGACGCCCGCCGGGCTCTTCGTCGACCGCTTCGACTTGGGGGTGAAGTGATGCCGCATGCGTTGAAATTTCTCGTCGCATTCGCAGCCGCGTTCGGTCTGGTGGGTGCAGGCACCGCGGGTGCTTACCACACGCAGTGGATCGCCCAGAACTGCAACTACGCGGCTCCCACGCCCACGTCGTACATCACGCGGGATGGCTCGATCACCGTCGCGTTGTACGCGCGCAACGAGGGCTACCAGTGGGGCGGGGGCTGCTGGAACGACAACGACGTCGACGACTCGCCTGGTGATCCGAAAGCAGACGGAGGAACGGGCGGAGAAGGCCCCGACTGCTCGGGGTTCGTGTTCAAGGTCTGGCGCGAATCGACGGACGAGGGCAGCACGGCGTTCCATCAGTGGTGGAGGCTCCGGTACATCCACGGGCCATACACGGCGCAGCGATTCAAGAGTGCGGACGGGGCGCCCAACTATCCCCTGTCCAAATCGGCCGCGATCAAAATGGACGCCTATGCAAGCGCAACTCACATCGGGATGATCTACGTCACCAATCCAGATGGCACCGACCAGATCATCGAGTCCCTGGGAGAGTCGTATGGCACCAACGTCTGGACGAGGGCATACCGCGGCAACTCGATCTTCAGCGGTGTTCGCCGCCTCGGCTGGAGCCAGCCGTAACACGCAAAGGGAGAGGCGCAGGATCTCTCTGCGCCTCTCCCTCGTTCTCATCGCCGGAGTCTTGGCCGCGTGCACGAGTGACGACGATGCGCAAACGAGATTGATGGATGGCTCAACTCCTCGACCCATGCCCGTCGAGCTGCAAGGCATCGCTGAGGCGGATGTCGTTCTCACCTCGGTCGAGGTCACGGACGTCGCCGACATCTTCCCGGACTCCCCGATTGCGGAGTGCTTCCGCCGGTCGTCGAATCCTCTATCCGGGCCGGTCGTGGAGCGAGTCGGGGTGGTCTCAGCGAGCGTGACGGCAAGGACGAAAGACGGTCGCGCCGTCGACGGGTGCGACGACACACCCGGGCCACGCGAGGAGAATCGCCGCTGGTGCGGGGGAGCCTACGGGCAGTTGTTCGAAGGTCGGCTCCGCGATCCTCGTCTGAACATCGGTTGTCTGACGGAGGACGACGAGATGGTCGGATTCGTCTGGCTTCAGCCCGGGGAGCGCGCACGGTACGTCTCCGTCGAGCAGCCCGAGTACGTCGAGGTATACGAGGTCTCGAGCGATCTCCCCGTTCGCGTCGCGACGCGGAGCGGAGTGCAGGTCGAGGGCTCACGCGCCACGTTCGATCTCTTCGAGCACGACGAAGACGGCGGGCTGCTTCGCAGGTACCGCCTGGAGACCGCAGTCGCGGGTTAGGAGACGGGAAGCTCGATGGTGAACGTCGCGCCCTCGTCTGGAGTCGAGTCGATCGTCAGCGTTCCCCGATGTGCCTCGACGATCGCGCGCGCCAGTGCGAGACCGAGCCCCGATCCTGGGCGGCCGCTGTCCAACCGAACACCAGCCTCGAAGATCCGTTCCTGCTCGTCGAGGGGAATCCCGGGGCCTTGGTCGGCCACGGAGAGGAGCACGGACGACCCCTCTGGCCGCGCGCGTATCAGCACCTCTTCCGAGGATTCCCCATGGCGGAGCGCGTTCCCCACGAGGTTGTCGAGCGCCTGCCGCAGTCGAAGGGGGTCAGCACGAAGCGGAGGCAGGCCGGCATCAACCTCCGCTCGCACGTTTGCGCCGCCGAGTACTGCCGCCGCTACCACCCCCTCGACCAGACGGCCGACATCGACCTCTTCCAGTCGGACCGATGACACCGTCACATCGCCGACCAGACGCTCGATCCCGTGGCACGCTGCAACAGCGAGCTCGATGAGCCGGCCACGCTCGCTCGTCTCGAGCCGACCCCGATAGGTCTCCGCGATGGCGCGAAGCGCGGCGACCGGGCTGCGGACCTCGTGAACCAGAACGGCCAACCGTTCCCTGTCCGACTGCGTCACGCGGATCGCGCCTCGATCTTCGTGAGCGCCCATGCGGCCGCGTCGCGGAGCATGGGATCGTCGCTATCCACGAAGTGCTGGACGGTCGGGACGAGGTCGCGGCTTCCAGCGTTGCCTGCGGCAACCAGCGCGTTTCTGCGCAACCAGCGAGGATCGTTGTGCGGGACATAGAGGCGATCGAGCTCGGCGACGAGCTCGTCTCCGTCCCGTTCGAGCCAGTCCTTGAGCGATACCGGTGACACCGACGTGGCGTCGGGAGGCGACCCGCCGCGCCGCTTCTCGACGCCTCTGTTCCACGGACAGACGTCCTGGCAGATGTCGCAGCCGTACACCGTTTGCCCGAGCTCGGCTCGATAGGGCTCGGGGATGGACGCTGGAGCCTGTGTCCAGTACGAGAGGCACTTCGTCGCATCGAGCGCACCCGGCTCGTCCAGCGCGCCAGTCGGACAGGCATCGATGCAGAGCCGGCACGACCCGCAGTCGAGAGCGAGCGGCTCGGTCGGCTCGACATCCACGTCAGTTACGAGCGTTCCGAGAACGACCCAGGATCCGAATCGCCGAGTTATCGCCATGGTGTTCTTGCCGTAGAACGCCACGCCGGCGCGAACGGCTGCTTCACGATCGACGTGGTCGTTCGAGTCGACGAGAACGCGATACTTGCCACCGAGCCGGTTGCCGAGCTCCTCCAGGCGCTCGCGCAACGTGGCGTACGCGTCGCGCCACGTGTAGCGAGCCAACCGCCCCTGGTCGGGACCTGGCTCCGGCCCGTCCTCGTAGTAGCAGAGCGCTGCGGAGACGACGGTGCGCGCCCCCTCGAGGAGCCTTTCCGGGTGACAGGAGATCTCGGGACGCGCCATCGTGAAGCGCATGTCCGCGAACAGCCCGCGCTCCCTCCGCTCGCCGATGTGGCGCTCGGTCTCCTCGTAGGGTGCGGCCACCGCTGCACCGAGGACGTCCAGCTCGAGGTCCGCGGCCAGCCGAGTCAGCTCGGCGGCTGTCATGAGAGGATTCTGCCTCGTGAAGGCCGTTCGTATTCACGAGGACGGTGGACCAGAGGTTCTGCGCTACGAGGACGTCGCCGATCCCGAGCCCGCTGCCGGGGAGGTCTTGGTCGAGCTTCGCGCGGCCGGACTGAACCATCTCGATGTCTGGATAAGGAAGGGGATGCCCTCCGTTCCCAAGCCGCGCATCCTGGGAGCGGACGGGGCGGGAGTCGTTGCTGCACTAGGTGCCGGCGTCGAGGGTTTCTCGGTCGGCGATCGCGTCGTCTCCAATCCAGGCATCGTCCACGACGGTCGGATCACGGTGATCGGCGAGCACACGGACGGAACCTACTGCGAGCTGAAGGCGATCCCCGCAGGCCAGCTGTACCTGCTCCCCGAGCAGCTCTCGTTCGAGGAAGGCGCGGCGTTCCCCCTCGTGTTCGAGACGGCCTATCGAATGCTCGTCACCAAAGCGGGGCTGCGCGAGGGCGAGTGGGTGCTGATCTGGGGCATCGGAGGAGGCGTTGCGCTCGCAGCGCTGGAGATCTGTCGCGCGCTCGGCGCACGCACGATCGTCACGTCGTCGAGCCCCGAAAAGCTCGAGCTCGCTCGCGGCCTGGGTGCAGACGTCGCGGTGAGCCACGTGGAAGATGACGTCGTCGCGGTCGTGAAGGAGTCGACCGAGGGGGCCGGCGCAGACGTCGTGGTGGAGACGGTCGGCGAGGCGACCTGGGAGCGCTCACTCGCCGCCGCGGCGCACGAGGGCCGCGTGGTCGTGTGTGGAGCGACAAGCGGACACAGCCCGCCTGCGCGCCTCTACCGGTTGTGGTGGAAGCAGCTCACGGTCTATGGATCCACGATGGGAACGCCCTCGGACTTCGAGGGTGCATATGAGCTGATCAAGGAAGGGCGAACGCGAATCCACGTCGATAGCGTGTTTCCGCTCGCCGACGCCGCCACGGCCCACGAACGTCTCGAGTCAGGTGCGCAGTTCGGGAAGGTCGTCCTGCGAATTCCGAGCTAGACACCGATGCGAGAGCCACGTAGCGGCCGCGAAGCGGGCGCCTTCAGGGATCTTCGCGCTCGAGATCCGCGCAAGCGGATTTCGAGCTTGCGCGAGTATCAGCCGAAGCCGAGGATGAACTTCGCGTCGTCCGACATGCGATCAGGGGTCCACGGCGGGTCGAACGTGAGCTCGACCTCGGCCTCCTCCACGCCGGGCACGGATCGCGCGGCGTCGAGGATGCCGTCCGCGATCATGGCCCCCGCGGGGCACCCCATCGAGGTCAGGCTGTACAGAACCTTGACCTTCCCCGCGTCCACCTCGACGTCGTACATCAGGCCCAGCTCGACGATGTCCATCCCGAGCTCGGGGTCCTCGACCTGGTGCAAGGCTTCGACAACGTCATCCCGTGTGACCATGCGACCAGTGTACTCAGGCGCCGTCGGGTCGAGGCATGCCCGACCTTGCTCTACCCGACGCTGACGAGCTGGTCGGCGCGCCGCAGCACGAGATCCATGACGTCCCCGATCGCCTTGTCGAGCGAGTCGTTGACGATGACCGGCACGTCGTAGCGTCGAGCCCGCTCGACGAGGTAGTCCTGGATCTGCCGGATCTGCGGGAGCGCGTCCAGGTACTTCTCGAGTGGGCGCAACCCTTCGGTCGCGTAGTCACGCACCCAGAAATGACCCCGATGGAGGTTCTCGTCCTCGATCGCGACCACGCACTGGACGACGAACGCGCCCGGAAACTCGGTGGCGATCATCCCGGGAACGAGATGGACTCCCTCGAGCACGAGCGACCAGTGCTCCGTTGCCGCACGCTCGAGCGCCGCCTGGACGCCGACGACGACGTTCCTCGTCTGATCGAGGAAGCCGAGAATGGCGGCATCACCCGACTCCTCCTCCTCCGCGCGCGTCAACGCGAGGCGTGCTTCGAAGCTCGAGTAGTGAACCGACGGCATGAACTCCTCGGAAAAGAACGCCCGCATGGTCTGGCGGATGAAGTCCGTCGACGTGACGCGCGTAATGCCGAGCCTGTGCGCGGCCTCGGTCGCGATCGTCGACTTGCCGGTGCCGGTCGCACCTCCGACGAGAAGAAGAAGGGGTTGCTCGAGCTGCTGCAGCGCGCTCAACCGCTTGAGACGACCGACCGTGGTCGCCGCGTGCTCGTCGCCGATCAGGTCTGCGGCCAACTCGGCGAGCCGGTCGAGGTCGAGGGTCGAGACCCCACGCTCGGCGAGGTCGCGATCGGCGCGATGGGCGATGAGATACGAGCGCTCCGGATCGAGTCCTGTGACCACCAACGCACGTGCCATGAGCCCCTTCGAGAACGGGATCTCGTCCCCCAGCGGCAGCGGCGTTACATGGCGTCGTTCGCTCATACCTGTATTCGTGACATTTCCAGCACTATCTCGTCAAGGTCCGGATGTCCTGAAAGGGGGACGACGTCGTTGGCCGCGAGCACGATCTCGGCTCCGTGAGCGAGCCCGAACTCGGCTACGACATCAATGGCGGCGGCCTTCAGCTCGACCAGGAACACGTCAGCTGAGGTCTCTTCGAGCTCATCGTGAAGCGCGGCTCGATCCGCAAGGTTGCCGGAGACACGAACGACGTCCGCGCCGTACTCGGTCCCGAGATGCTCCGCGATCACACGGTGCGCTTCCGGCAGCGCGGTGCAGAAGTACGCCACCCTCCGTCCGCGAACGCTCGTCATCGGTCGCGGCCGAAGGGTCGTCGGGACGACGTCGACCTCGGAGGAAACGAGCTCGCGGACGGCATCGTAGGTCGGCTCCCACTCCGATCCGACCTCAGCCATGGTCACCACGACGAGGTCGGCGAGAAGGAGGCGGAACGCATTGAGGTACCCGGCCGCGATGGCGGGGCTCTGGTGCCCACCGACGACGGCGATCGTCCGGTCGGCGGCGATCGGAGGCAACGCTGCGCCGCTCCCATCGAAGACGACGAGATCTGGCCCGAGCCCCGCGGCCACGCGTGCTCCCTCCAGGACGTTCGACACGAAGACGGCTCCCGCAAGGCCGCCTCCGCAGCGGCGGCAGCCCACCGTCTCGACGCCGGCGAGCGCGGCCGTCTCGAGATGGTCGGATGCGGCGTGGCGTCCGGCACGCGAGAGCGCGACGAGCGCGTCGAGCGTTGGCGGCACGCGGACCGACTCGGGCTCTACGGGGCCCCCTCGTCCCATGGCGACGACCACGATGCTGCGATCCGTGGCGAGCAGTCTCGCGACGTGTCCCGTCACCGCGGTCTTGCCGACACGCTTACCCGTTCCGACCACCGCGATCGAAGGAAGCTCGAACGGCTCGAATGTCGGTGGATCGAACCGGAAGTCCGCGCCGACGTACGGAACTCCGTACGCCAGAACACGACTTGCGAGCGCGAAGCGCTCGATGGGCCCGAGCACCGGCTCGTCGGAGAGATCGACCACGATCTCGGGTCGATAGCGCTCGAACGCCGACGCGATGTCCTCGGCGAGCGGCACGCCGTAGCTCTCACCGCCGCGAAGCTTCTCCATCCCTCCGACGAGGACCGCCGCCACGAACTCGTAGGGAAGCTCGACCAGCGCATCGCGGACGACCGGCGGATAGTGCTCGCCGTCGACGATCGCGAGGGCTTTCACGTTTTCGCGGTGACCTCGTCCTCGATCGAGCCAGTGAACTTCGCGTACTCGAGCGTGTCGAGCGAGAACGAGACGAGCTTGACCTCATCGTGGAACGGATGCCGGCGCCAGATGTCGACCTTGCTGCCCGCAACTTCGATGACGTTGTAACACGGCCTCGTGTTCCCGCGCAGACGCAGGGAGGAGACCGTTCCCGCGTTGACGACGAAGAGGTCTTCCAACCGCCACACGTACGGCACGTGCTTGTGGCCGGAGAGGACGAGGCGCACTCCGGATCGCTGCAGGCATTCGATCGCGTCGCCCGCGTCGTAGACGACGTTTCGCTCTCGCCCGGTGCCGGGCACCGGTAGCAGGTGATGGTGGAGCACGAAGATCTTGAGATCGGATGGCTCCTGCGAGAACTGCTCCTCGATCCAGAGATAGCGACCCCGTCCGATCTGCCCGTGGTCGAGGTCGGGCTCGCTCGAGTCGACGGCGACGATTGCGACGCCGTTCTTGCGCAGCACGGAGTTCCGCTCTCCGAACATCTCCTCGAAGTGGACGTAGCCCACGTTGCGCGAGTCGTGGTTTCCGGGCACGACCACGATCGACTCGCAGTCGAGGCGATCCATGTACTCGCGCGCCGTGAGGTACTCGTGGCGGAAGCCGAACGTTGTGAGGTCTCCCGAGCACACGACGATATCCGGCTCGAGCTCGTTGATCTCGGCGATGGCGCGCTCCAAGAGGCTGACCTCGAAGTAGGGGCCGCCGCAGTGGAGGTCCGAGATCTGGGCGATACGGAAAGCGCCTGCGGAGCCGGACATGGCCACAGTGTAGGAGCTTGCTTCGGGCTGACCACGCCTCGTCGTTCCTCGCTTCGAAGCGAGGTTGAGAGGCTTGATGTGAGATCGATGCCCAGCCTCGTGCCGAGGGAGTAGCGTCCGAGGCGGTTGGTACCGTGGCCTAGGTGCGGGTTGAAAGCCCCGTTTTCCAGGCATATTGTGGTTCCAAACCTCCGCGGTTCGCCAATCGGAGCGAACTCGAATGTGCCAAGATCCTCGACTATTACGGCATCCGGTGGGATTACGAGCCGCGCTCGTTCGTGCTCGATCGTGATGCCGAGGGCCGGGTCGTGAGCGCTTTCACCCCGGACTTCTACCTTCCGGATCAGAATCTCTTCATCGAAGTCACGGTGATGAAGCAGTCGCTCGTGACCCGCAAGAACCGCAAGCTTCGCGAGATCCGACGGCTCTATCCGGAGGTGCGGGTCAAGCTCTTCTACCGACGCGACATCGAGCGGCTCGCCCAGCGCTATCGGTTGCGCCTCGCGTCCTAGGAGTGACGGCAGCCATCTCATCCGAACACGGCACGGTCGGCGCCGTCTATCTGACGCGCGACCAGATCGCGGCGCGCGTCACCGAGCTCGGAGAGGAGATCGCCCGGGACTACGAAGGGCTCGATCCGATCATGATCGCGCCGCTCAAGTCGAGCGTTGTCTTCCTCGCCGATCTCACGCGCACGCTTCCCATTCCACATACGCTCGACCTCGTCGAGCTCGCCGCGTACACGGGCTCCGACGATGGAGGAGTACGGCTGCTGAAGGACGTGGATGCGCCGCTCGAGAACCGCCACGTGTTGATCGTCGAGGACGTGATCGACACGGGGCTGACCCTGAACTTCCTCTGCAGAACACTTGCGCTCCGCAATCCGGCAAGCCTCGCGGCGGTGTCGCTCCTCGATCGCCCCTACAGGCGCCTGGTCGACGACATTCCCCTTCGCTACATCGGCTTCACGGTTCCGGACGAGCTCTTCGCCGGCTACGGCCTCGGCCTGGACGAGCGCTGGCGCGCGTTCCCGGACCTGCACAGCGTCGTTCCCGCTGAGACTTCCCTCGATCAGACTGAAGCTGCCGCCTAACAGGCTTTCAAGTCGGACGAAACTCGGTGGTCAACTCGAGGCGGCGCGTATGATCTCGTAAGGATCTCGATGAGCTTGAGGCGTCACCTCGGAACGCAAGAACCGGCGAGGTGTAACGGAGTTGTGAAGCTCGTGCTCGCAGTCGTCGCTATCTCCGTGACAGCTTTGTCTGCGGCCACACTCGTACCCGCGAAGGAAGGAGCCCACGCCCGGCTCACGGCACCTCTACGGCTCGGCGCGACGCCCGGGACGACGATTCGCGTTCAGTGGAAGGTCGATACGCGCGATGACGAGGGCGGCCGTCGCCCGTTCGGTGCGGGCGGCATGTTCGTCCGGCTGCTCAGCCGAAGGGGCGCCCCCGCGACGACTGCCTTCGCCGACGGAGCCGTGCACGTACAAGGGCGATACGCGGCGAAGGTACGCGTTCCCTCGGGTGGAATCGGCGGTATCCGAATGGGACTCCGCGGTTGGAACAACCTCGGCGGCACGGGAGACCACATCTTCCCCTTGGAGAACGACCCCTACACGTCACCAGGTGGTGTGCGCTGCGATGTGACTGCGGTACGGTCGACGCTCGCCGCATTCGTCCGCGCCTACAACCGCGGCGATGTGCGGCGCCTCGACCAGCTCTTTTCGCGCAAAGGCTTCGCCTGGTACTTCGCAACCGGCCCAAGCCGCGAGCTGCGCGGAGCGAAGCAGAACCGAAGGTCGCTAATCCCGTACTTTCGAGAGCGGCATCGCCGTGGTGACCGCCTGGCCCTCGGCACGTACCGCTTCAACGGCTACGACCGCCCGCGCGACCGCGGCCACTTCGGGCTCGCCGGGCGACGGCGGGCGGACGACTTCCACGACGGGCGCTGGTCCACGATGGTCGGGAAAGGGGCACTCGATTGCTCGAGGACGCCGGTCACACTGGCCCTCTTGCTCGTAGGCGGGCAAGGCTGATCAGAGATAGAAGAGCGGGTCGACCGCAGCTCCGTTCACGCGCACCTCAAAATGGAGGTGCGGCCCGGATGAGTTCCCCGTTGAGCCGATCAGGGCGATCGTGTCGCCCTGGGCGACCTGTTGTCCGATGCCGACGAGGATCGCCGACGCATGTGCGTAAGCAGTTGCGAGCCCGTTTCCGTGGTCGACAACAACCAGGTTCCCGTATCCGCCGAGCCAGCCTGCGTGAATGACGGTTCCGGCAGCGGCCGCCCAGATCGGTGTTCCCGACGAGGCGGTGATGTCGATGCCCTCGTGGAGGCGACCCCAGCGCATGCCGTAGCCGCTGACGACGGGTCCGTTGACCGGCCAGATGAAGCCTGACGCGGACGGCGTGCCGGTTCCGGTCGAGCCTGCTCCCGCCTGCGCATCCCGAATCGCGGCAGCCAACGCTGCGCTCTGTGCCGCGAGCGCATCGACCTCGTCCAGGTACTCTTCTCGGGTCTCCCGCGAGGTCGCGAGAGCGCTCTGCTTGAGTCGGCGCGCGGCCGCGAGGGTGTCGCGATTCGAAGCCAGCTCGTTGCGAACGGTCCGAGCCTCGTCGGTCCGGGCTGCTATCACCGATACCGTCGCCGCCGTCAGGCGCTGCGTCTCCTCCGTCGCGCGTCGCTTCTCCGCGGCCAGCCGTTTGGCGGTCTCCACCTGGCCGGCGATCTGCTGGTCCTGGAGTCCGATGCGGCTCACGAACTCGTAGCTGTCGATCAGGTCACCGAACGTCGTCGCCGAGACGAGCACCGAGAGCGCGTCCGGCTCCTCCTCGATGTAGATCGCCCTGACGCGTGCCTCCAGGATCCGGACGGCGCGGCGGAACTCCTCCTGGAGCCGCCGCAGGCGACGGGTCTGCTCGTCGAGGAGCGCGGTCAGTCGCTCGAGCCGTTCCTGCTCGGTAGCGAGCTCGGATTCGAGCAGGTCAAGGCTTCCCTCAGCCTGCTCCACGGCTGACTGTGCCGCCTCGAGCTCGTTCAAGACCGCGCCGAGCTGAGAAGTAAGGACCCCCTCCTGTTCCTTTGCCGCCGAGATCTCGGCCTGCAACTCGGCAATGCGCTGATCGACCTGCGCCTTCTCGGCCCCCGGATCCTGGCCGGCGGCCGCTGCCGCAAAGAGGAGAGCAAGTGCGAGCCCGAAGACGACCGGGAACCGTCGCATGCTCACGAGGTTCGCTCACCGGTCGGACGTCCCTCCATTTCGATCTCTCCCGCGCGTTCACGCTCGAGCTCCTGTAGCGCGCTCGCGGCCTCGCGACGAAGGGGGCCGACAAAAGCCCGGTAGTCCTCGTCGGAGACCGTGCCGGTTCGGTGATCGAACTCGAGCTCCTTGAGGGCAGCGAGAGCCCGGTCGCGCGCCTCGACGAGCTCCAGGCGACGTCGTTCACCGGGATCCAGCTCGTCGAGCGCATCGGATATGGGCTCGGGCTCCCGGAGGAACGGGAGGGCAACGGCGACCACACAGGCAACCGCGAGAAGCGCAGCGAGAGCCAAGGCCAGCGTCAACGCGTCGCGGGGACGCCCAGCTCCCGCGTTCTCTCGACCAGGCGGCGCTGCTCGCGTGCGTCCGGCCACAGGGTGATGAGGGAACCGAGGAGGAAGACGAGCCCGGCGATCCAGATCAAGTTCACGAGCGGCTTCACGAAGACGCGGAAGTACACCGTCCCGTCCGGGTCGATCTGCTCGGCGATGACGAACAGATCCTCGCCTGTCAGGGGATCGCTGCGGATTCCGACCTCGTTCGAGACCTGGTCTTCGATCGTGTACGCGTTCTTTCCGGCCTCGAGCGTTCCCAGATCGCGATCCCCGCGACTCACTGCGAGCTCGGCGCGAATCTCGGTCGCGTTCGCGGCGATGCGCTCGTCCAGCGCTCGGTACTCGAGCCGGTAGTCGCCGACCTCCATGGACTGTCCGCGCTCGAGCTTCGCCTCCGCAACGGTGTCGAAGGCGCTCGACCCCGCGACTCCGATCGCCAGCAGCACGATCGCGGCATGGACGACGTAGCCGCCGTAGCGGCGACGGTTCCGTGCGATCAAGGACGAGAACGCCCCTGGCCACGACGTCGCTCCGAGCGCCTTGCGAGCCCTCGTGCCGCGGCCGAACTCGAGGAGGATGGTCGTGATGACGAACGCCGCGAACGTGTACGCGATCAGTCCGGGAATGGAGCTTCCGGCACCGAGTGCCAGGAGGGCGACGCCGGCCACGAGGGCGACACCGGTCGGCCAGCGGAACGTCGTCAGGAGGCTTCGGAGCGAGGCTCGCCGCCAGGCGATGAGTGGCCCGATTCCCATGAGCAAGAGAAGCGGCAGCCCGAAGATGCGCAGGAAGAAGTCGTAGTACTCGCGGCCGAGCACGACCGCCTCGCCACGCAGCGCCTCGGAGAGCAGGGGATAGACGACGCCCCAGAAGATCGTCAGGCAGAGGGCGAGCAAAAGCAGGTTGTTGTAGAGAAAAGCCGCTTCCCGCGAGACCACGGACTCGAGCTTCGTCGGCGACCGCAGCTTCGGAAGGCGCCAGAACACGAGTGCGAGGGACACGGTCACGACCACTCCGATGAATGCGAGGAACCAGGGCCCGATGGAGCTCTGCGTGAACGAGTGGATCGAGTTGACGACGCCCGAGCGCGTCAGGAAGGTGCCGAAGAGCGAGAGGGAGAACGCAAGGAGAACGAGGAGCACGTTCCAGATCCGAAGCATCCCTCGCTTCTCCTGGATCATCACTGAGTGCAGGAACGCGGTTGCCACGAGCCAGGGCATCAAAGCCGCGTTCTCGACCGGGTCCCACGCGTAATAACCACCCCAGCCGACCTCCTCGTACGCCCACTTCGACCCCAGGAGCTGCCCGAACCCGAGCGCGGCCCATGCGACGAGGGTCCACCTACGTGTGGCAACGAGCCAGCGCTCGTCGGTTCTGCCCGACAGGAGCGCCCCCATGGCAAAGGCGAATGGAACAGTGAGCCCGACGTAGCCGAGATAGAGAAACACCGGGTGCGCGAGCATGTAGGGGTTCTGCAGGCTCGGGGTCATTCCCGCGCCGTCCAGAGGCGCCGCCTGCGTCGCGAACGGACTTGCCACTGCGACGAGCACGAACGCGAAGAAGACGGAGACTGCGGCAAAGACCGGCACGACCCAGACGATCAGATCCCGCGCCCAACCGCGGTTCAGCCGCACCGCCGCTGCGGCGAAGCCGGTAAGGACGAGCAGCCAGAGCAGCAACGAGCCTTCTTGACCGCCCCAGAACGCCGAGATCGTGTAGGCCGTCGGCAGGGCTTGACTCGTCGTCCTTGCGACATAGACGAACGAGAAGTCGTTTCGGAGCAACGCCGATACCAAGACCGCGGAAGCGATCAGGGTCGTCGCGAACGCGGCGAGGAGAGCGTTCTGCGCCGAAAGCGCGAGACGCCGGCGACCGAGATGCGCAGCGAAAGCGCCCGCGACGAGCGCGTAGACGGACAGACCTAGGGTGACGACAAGGGCGGCACGACCAAGCTCGGCCATGCCGTATTAGGCGGAGTCGCCGCTCTGCTTGGGCGCGTACTTCGAGGGGCACTTCGTGATCATCGAGCCCGGCTCGGCGACGAACGTGCCGTTCCGCAGCCGTCCGTCGACCACGATGTGACGTCCCACCTTGAACAGATCCGGAACCGAGCCCGCGTACCTCACCGGGACAGCCTTCCCCGACTTCTCGCCGATGTCGCGCAGGCGGAAGGTCAAGCCACCGGCATGCGCATCCCCGGTCACCGGGCCGACGACGAGCCCGGCGAGCTGCACGTCCCCGGACCGGCCCGCGAGCTCACTCGGAGCAAGCGACGGGTTGCCGCCGCCCGCTATCGACGTGTACAGGAGGAAGACGGCAAGAACCGCGGCCACCGAGAGGGCGATCACGAGCCGTGCAGGACTGGCCGTGCGTGCCACGGAGGAAGTCTAGCCCGGGAAGTGGGGAGAACCGGTGAACAGCTGCTTACGCCGCGTCGCGCTCGGGCCAGGCGGACATCGTCGCGCGCCGCTCCGGCAGCCGGTACCCATGCTCCATGCAGAGCTCTCCGGGGGACTCCTCCGTCAGCGCGTCGCAGTACCCCTTGCCGTACGCCGCCCGGATGAACGCGGCTACGACTTCGAGGTTCCACTCGGACACGTCGACGGCCTCGCGCCACAGATCCGAGATGCGGAGGTCGATGTCGAGCTCGAGCAGATCGATACGAGAAGGCTCCTTGAACACGCTCCGAGCGTACGCAGGTGGTCGGACGGAATGCGCGAAGCGCGTTGTCCGCGAAGCGGGGACAGCGGTGGGCGTGGGGAAACGCGACGGTCCCCAGCAAGACGCTACGGTTCTTCACCCCGCACGGTGAAAGGAAGCGTCCAGTCCTCGCGGGACTCCCCGTCGATCGTAAGACGCCATTCGTAGCGTCCCGGATCGAGCGGGAGAGGCATCGAGTTCACCGCCACCGGCAGATCGAGGGGCGTTCCAGGCTTCAGGCCGGGAGGCCGCCCGACCTCGAACTTCTCACCGAACGCGACCGGCTGCACGTCGGCGTCCTCGTCCGTCTCGAGAACGACCTCTGCCCCGTCGGAGTCGACGAGCTCCACCGAGAACGCGTGCATCGTGTTCGCCTGATCCCAGGGCACCTGGATCAGGAGGCCGATGGCGAATGGCGCCGGCTCGGGGCCGGTCTGAGACCAACCTCCGCCGACGATCGTGAGCTTTCCGTCCGAGACGACCGCGTAGTCGGCCAGGAGCATCGTCGCCTTCACGAACGGGAGCCAATCACACTCGGGTACTAGCATGAAGGGGTGTCCACGAGGATCCGTGTAGGACCCGCTCGCTTTCCCTCGCGCGAGTCGGCCGAGGAGGCGTTCGACATCTTGCTCGAGCGCGGCTACTCGGCGTGCGAGATCGACTTCGAGAGCGGCTTCTGGATGGACTACCCGTTCGCGGAGCGAGTCGGCGAGCTAGCTCGGGAGCACGACATCGCGCTTTCGGTGCACGCGCCGCTCTTCGGGTTCATGGGCCACCTGGAAGCGAGCGGCCGCAAGTTCACCTCCGCGGTGGGAGCGCTCGACCGGAGCGCCGGCATCGCCACCGCCTGCGGGGCCGAGGTGGTCGTCTTTCATCCGGGCTTCCTGCTCGGCCGGGGCCGCGAAGACGCCCTCGACGCGGTCGTCGAGCAGCTCGGGACGCTTCGGGAACGGCTCGAGGGCAAGGATCGGGCGGTGACGTTCGGCGTCGAGGTGATGGGACGCGTGCGCGACCTCGGGTCGCTCGACGACGTCGTCGAGATCTCGCGGCGGACAACCTGGGTGCGACCGGTGCTCGACTTCGCACACATGCACGCCACCAGCGACGGCGCTTTCCACGCCGCAGACTCGTTCACAGAGGCCCTGAGGGCGGTCGACGAGGTTCTCGACTCCGAAGCGCCCTTCCACATCCACTTCTCCGACATCGCGTTCGCCAACCGGAACGAGACGAAACACCTGCCGTACGGAGAGGGAACGCTACGTGCCGATCCTCTTCGCGATGCCCTCGACGCGTTCGAGCGGCCCGCGACGGTGATCTCCGAGTCGCCGGACGAGCGATCGAGTCAGGCGATTCGCGCGGTGCTGGAGGGCATGGGCGTGAGCTCGGCCAAGCGCGCGTCATAGGGGCTCGCACCGTTTCTGCCGGCCGAGCGCTGGAGGTCGATCATGCGCGCAAGCGGCTCGAGCTCGAACACCTTGAAGTCGCCGTCACGCGCGAGTGCGAGCGCCGAGTCGAGAAGCTCCTCCGCCTCGGGGCCACGTCCCTGCGCCGCCCGCACCGCCGCGAGCGCCGTCGCGGCCGCGACCTGGGCGCTCGTGTCGCGAACGCCTGCGTTGGACCGAGCGTCGATTGCGAGGCGTTCCGCCTCGTCGATCTTGCCCAGGTCTGCGAGCGTCTCGGCGAGAGCGGCCTGCTGGTCGGGGAGAACGCCGAGATCGCCTCTCGTCTCGGTGATCCGCAGCGATTCCCGCTGCAGCTTCTCCGCACGCTTCAGGTCTCCCTTGAGGCGCGCGATCCATCCCAGCTGGGCCAACGCGGCGGCGACCGCGGGCTCGACTCCGAGCTCCGCCGAGCTTGCGCGGACCTCCTCGAAGAGCGTCTCCGCGGCGTCGAGCTCGCCCTTCAGCGTCAGGAACCACCCGTAAGAAAGGGTCGCCCCGACGCGCGCGCGGACACTGCCGCTCTCGCCGGCGAGCTCGAGAGCGCGCGTCAGAAGAAGCTCGGCTTCGTCGAGCTCGAGCCGGAGGATGTGCGTCTGCGCAAGAAGCTGCGCCGCAATCGTCTGCAGATCCTTGCGGCCGGCATCGAGTGCGATCACGTACGCCCGCTCCATGAAGCGGACCGAGTCCTCCATCTCGCCGAGCCAACCGGCGGCATTGGCTCGAACGGCCAGCGCGTCGAAGTGGGCGACCGGATCGTCCTCCCCGGCGAGGAGCTCGAGAGCGTTGTCGACGATCGCCTTCGCTTCCGTGCAGTCGCCGTGGCGCTTGAGCATGGCCTCTCCGAGCGCGGTGAGCGCGAGCGCCTCGATGACCTGCTCTCCCTGCTCGTGTGCCTGGTCCCGAACCTTCGTCATCTCGACCTCGACGGCGGACCAGTCCTGCAGGCGCCAGGCCGCTCGAGCCGCGACGTAGCGCGCCTCGAGCGTCGGCCGGAGCTCGAGCGCGCGAAGCCCCAAGCGTCGCGCGGTCGGATACGCCTCGCGGGCGATGGCTCGCTTCGCCGCCTTCACGAGCGCGGCGCCGGTCTCCTTGGCGAGCTCCTCGGGGGGCGCGCCCTCGAGCTCGGTCAGGAACTCGACGGCCTGGTCGAGGTGATACGCACGAATCTCGAGGAGCTCTTCGCCCGTTCGATCGGCGAGCCACTCGGCGAACCGGGCGTGATACTGCGCGCGAGCGAGCTTCGCGAGCCCCGAGTAGGCAACCTCGCGAATGAGGAGGTGCTTGAACCGGTACGCGGGCTCGCCCGAGATGGACGACCGCGGCTCGCGCAGCACGAACTCCCGCTGCTGGAGGTCTTCGAGCAAGGCGTCGATGTCCTCGACGTCCGGTGAGAGGTGCTCGAGCGCGCCCTTCCAGAACACGCGGCCGACCACCGACCCGCGCTGGAGAAGCGTCTTGCCTGCGTGCGGAAGGTGGTCGATACGGGCGGCGATCAAGGCCTGCAAAGTGTCCGGAATGCGGTCTGCGGCGCCGTTGCCGCTACCGCTTTCGACGAGCATCCGAATCGTCTCCTCGACGAACAGCGGATTCCCTTCAGCTCGCTCGAGCACTTCCCGTGAGGGAGCCTTCATCGGCTCGCCCGACTCTCCAGCGAGCTGGGCGAGGAGCTTCTCCACGAGCAATTCGCTCTCTTCCTCCGACAGCGGCTCGAGCTCGATCGCGGTCGACCGCACCCGTCCTCCACCCCAGCCCGGCCGCTGCTCGAGGAGCTCGGGCCGCGCGAGGCAGATGACGAGAAGCGGCGCGCGAACCCAGTCGGCCAGGTGCTCGATCAGCTCGAGTAGGGGCTCCTCCGCCCAGTGGATGTCCTCGAAGAGGAGGACGAGCGGCTGCACGTCTGCGAGCGTCACCATGACCTCGCGCGCGGCCCACGCGATCTCCTGCGAGCTCCGCTCCCCCTCGAGGGCTTCGAGCATTCCGGAGGCGAGACCGAGCACGTCCGCGACGGTCTCCTCCTCGCAGCACTCGCGGAGCTTCGCGAACGCCTCCTCGAGGGGGTCGTCGTCGGAGATCCCGGCCGCGGCCTTGATCATCTCGGCGAGCGGCCAGTACGTGACGCCCTCCCCGTAGGGGAGACAGCGGCCGGAGAGGACGCTCGCGCGCTCCAGCCCGTCCACGAACTCGCGGGCAAGGCGGCTCTTTCCGACGCCCGGCTCGCCGAAGATGGTGAAGAGATGGGCGCGCCCGTCGCGAACGGTGCGCGCGAACGTGTTCTCGAGGAGCTCGAGCTCGGCCTCGCGGCCGACGAGCGGCGCACGTGGGCCCTTCGGCCGCGCGGGGCCGTCGATCGCATCGACCAGCCGCCACGCCCGCAGCGCAGATCCCATGCCCTTCAGCTCGAGGGGACCGGCGTCCTCGACCACCAGGCTCGCCCCAGCGAGGCGGTAGGCGGTGGGCCCGATCAGGATCTCGCCCGGCCTCGCCGCCTGCTGGAGCCGCGCCGCCAGGTTCACCGCCTCACCTGTCGCGAACGTGGACTCGGAGTCCTCGACGACCAGCTCCCCGGCCTCGATGCCGATTCGCGCCTCCAGTCCGAGCTCGACGATGGCTTGACGCATCGCGAGGGAGGCACGCGCCGCTCGCTCGGCATCGTCCTCGTGCGCCTGCGGGACGCCGAACGCCGCCAGCACCGAGTCGCCTGCGAACTTCTCCACGATCCCCCCGTGCAACGTGACGCAGTGGGAGACCTTGTCGAAGAACTGGTTCACGCGACGGCGAACGACCTCCGGATCGGAGCCGGTCACGAGACCCGAGGAGTTCACGAGGTCGACGAACAGGACGGTGGCAAGCTTTCGCTCCATGACGTAAGTGTAGAAACGACGACGGAGGCGGGGGTCATCCCGCCCGCATCGCGTCCTGATTAGCATCCGCGCATGCTCGATCCCGCCGTCTTCAAGGCCTACGACATCCGCGGCCTCTACGGCGACGAGCTGGACGAGGACGGCGCGTATCTCGTAGGTCGTGCGTACGTCGAACACTTCGAGCCTCGGGCCATCGCCGTCGGCAGGGACATGCGGCTGTCCTCTCCGGCAATGGCCGCCGCGTTCGTCGAAGGTGCGGCGGACGCCGGAGCCGACGTGCTCGACATCGGTCTCGTCGGAACGGAGATGGTCTATTTCGCGGTCGTCGAGCTCGATCTCGACGGCGGCGCCTGCATCACGGCGTCGCACAACCCGAAGGAATACACCGGGCTGAAGATCGTGCGGCGCGGCGCACTGCCGGTGGGCGGCGATTCCGGCCTGGCGGACATTCGCGCCCGGGCCCTCGCCGGGTTCGGCCCCGTGCAGAGGCGCGGCGACGTGCGCGAGGAAGACGTGTGGCCGGGCTTCGTGGAGAAGGTGCTGTCGTTCGTCGATCCGGAGTCGCTTCGTCCGCTCCGAGTGGTCGTCGACGCGGCCAACGGGATGGCCGGAGTGATGCTCCCGCCGGTGCTCGAGCGCGTTCCGCAACTCGACGTCGTTCGCTGCTTCTTCGAGCCCGACGGAACCTTCCCGAACCACGAGCCGAACCCCTTGCTGCCGGAGAACCGCGAGTTCATCGTCGCGCGCACGCAAGAAGAGGGCGCGGGGCTCGGGGTGGCCTTCGACGGGGACGCCGACCGCTGCTTCTTCGTCGACGATGCCGGCGAGTTCGTCCCGGGAGACTTCGTCACGGCCCTGCTCGCCGAGAGCGTGCTGGAGCGAGAGCCGGGCGCGAAGGTGATCTACGATGTCCGCGCGAGTCGGGCAGTCCCCGAGACGATCGAGCGCGCCGGAGGCATCCCGCTCGTCAATCGCGTGGGGCACGCGTTCATCAAGCAACGCATGCGGAAGGAGGGCGCGGCTTTCGGCGGCGAGGTCTCGGCGCACTACTACTTCCGCGACTTCTCGCAGGCCGACTCGGGTGTCGTCCCCTTCCTGCTCATGGTCGACCTGCTGTCACGGCGGGGGAAGGCGCTCTCGGAGCTGCTCGCGCCCTTCCGCGAGCGCTTCTTCCTCACCGGCGAGATCAACACGCCCGTCGCCGACGTCCCGTTGAAGCTCCAGGAGCTGAAGGAGCGCTACGTTGCGGACGGCGGTCGCGTCTCGCATCTGGACGGACTTTCGGTCGACTTCGACGAGTGGCACTTCAACGTGCGGCCCTCGAACACCGAGCCGCTGCTGCGGCTCAACCTGGAAGCGCTCGGTCAGGGCTTGATGGAGGAGAAGCGGGACGAGGTTCTCGCGCTGATCCGTGCCTGAGAACTCGGTTCAGGATGAGGGCACCGCCGATCTGGTGCGATCGGCGGTGCGAGGCAAGGACGCAGGGAGCGACAATATGCAGGCACATTGGCGCGACCGAGGACGCCGCATCGCGCCGCGGGGCGTGCCAGAGCGGTGATGGCTCGTCATTCTGAATCGAGTTCCAAGGAAGGAGATCGGGCCGAGCTCGGCCGCGTAACCGATCGCAGGCCGCCGTTCAAGTACTCGGCACTCGCCCGCGTCTGGTTCTCGGACACGGACGCGCAGGGCATCGTCTACTACGGCAGGG
>Ga0208612_1000368_pt1 | contig 20738 bp, 17 predicted proteins | sample AntDryMetagUQ889_FD_188089 | JGI IMG/M metagenome (GOLD analysis project Ga0208612, IMG submission 188089) | Polar desert microbial communities from Antarctic Dry Valleys - UQ889 (SPAdes) | ecosystem: Environmental > Terrestrial > Soil > Desert | place: Antarctic Dry Valleys | collected 2008-12-31 | reverse complement strand
GGGACCCGAGACCCTACACTCGATGCCAAGGTACCCATCATAGCCGACCTCCTTGAGCGCGGCGAAGCCCGGACGGAAGTCGAGGTGTCCTTTACCGGGCTGGAGGCGGTTGCTGTCGGCGACGTGGACGTGGACGATGTGCAGACCGGCCGCACGGATGCTCGCCGCGATGTCAGCCTCCTCGATATTCATGTGGAAGAAATCCGCCATGATCTCAACCCCGCCCCCGACCTGCTCGGCGAATGCGACTCCCTGCTCCAGCCGGTTGACGAGGTGCTGCTCGTAGCGGTTGAGCGGCTCGAGGAAGATCGGCACGCCAGCGTCGCTGGCCGCTGGCGCGAGCTCCTCGAGCTGCTCCACAAACAGCTCACGCTCGAGCTCTGCCCCCGTCTTGTACGGTGACAGGTCCGGCAGACGCGGCGCAGAACCGAACTGGGGCACCGTCAAGAGGCCGACCGCACCTAGTGTCGCAGCCAGTTCCAAACGCCCGCGCATAAGGTCCTTCGCCGCGGCACGTTCGGCAGGGTCAGGGTCGAGCAACGCTCCACTACCGGCGATGTTCGCAGGCCTGACAGGCGAGTCGGCGAAGATCTCCTCGAGTTCCCGCGGCGGTAGATCCAACGCCGCCGCCGATAACTCGATGCCTTCGAACCCGATGCCATCGAGCCACGATAACTGTTCGGCCAACGTTTCACCCCGGCTCATGTCCTCGCGGAGCGCTAACTTCATGCAATATCCTCCTCATCCAGGGTCGGGTCGACAGCCTCAATCAAGCCCCACTTGTCCTATTTACACCCCCACTTGTGCCACCTATAATCTTACTTGTGTTACAAGCTAGCATATCTCTGTGTCATGGATCAAGAGCCGGCCTCTCCGAGGGTCTGGGTGGATGACCGGCGAGATGGCACCTTCTGAGATGCTCGTCCCCAGGTTTCTTGGGGGAGGAGAGATAGGTTTCATAAGCAAGCCGGTCCGGGTACCAGGCCGTGGGCAGTTGTCGATCGGGGTGAAGGCCAACGCGCTTTGCGGGTCCGAGAGGGGCCAGTTCTTCGATGGGTCAGGTGTGACGCCGGGCCACGAGGCGGCTGGGGTCGTTGTGGATGCTGGGCCCGAGACTCGGACTGCTGTCGGTACTCGTGGTGTGATCTACCTGATGGATTTCTGCGGCGAGTGTCGTAGTTGCGCGCTTGGCTTCACCAACCAGTGCACGAACAAGCGGGGCGATGTCGGTTTCAACAGGGATGGCGGTTACGGACCCTACGTCCTCGTGAATGAGAACGTCTTCTTCCCCACCGGGGACGGCGTTCCCCTGGCGGAGGCGACCATGCTCCTCGACGTCATGGGCACTACGGGGCACGCCATAAAGCGCGGGCTGAGATTGCGGGAAGACGTTCGGTCGCTCGCGATCGCCGGTGCAGGCCCCGTCGGACTCGGCGCGCTTGCCATGGCGAAGATATTGCTTGGTTCTGAGGTCTACGTCGTGATCTCCGACCTCTCACATTTCAGGCTCGACCTCGCCGGGCGTCTCGGGGGCAAAGTCGTAGACCTCAGAGAGAAGACGCTCTTCGAAGGCTTGCGGGAGCACGGCCTCGACGAGGTCGACCTGGCTATAGACACTAGCGGGAAGGGGTTGGCCAGGCAGTCTCATCTGGAGGTTCTCTCACAGCGTGGGGTGCTTGTTTGCGCCGGACACGGGGAGGGCCTGAGCCTCGACGTCTCGAGGGACCTTATCGCCCCGGAACGCGCCGTGCTTGGGAGCGAATACTTCCGCTACGACGAGCTCCACTCCAATTTGCAGATACTCCACGATCATTTGCCTTATCTAAGGCAGATCATCACCCACAGGTTCGCAGTGCAGGATATACAGGAAGCGTTCGAGATCTTCCTCCGCGGAGAGACGGGCAAGGTGCTAGTAGAGCAATGAACCGGGCCGGGCGAATAAAGGTGGCCCTGATCGGAGCTGGGGGCTGGGGGAGGCAACACGCCAGAGTCTTCGCCGGCCGTCAGGACGTCGACTTCTGCGCCGTGGTGGGGAGGACCAGGGAGAGGACTACGGCGCGGGCCGAAGAGTTCGGCACCGGCCATTACCTGGATATCCAGGAGATGCTGGACAAAGAGCGTCCCGACCTCGTAAGCCTCTGCCTGCCCAACCTAGGCCACTTCAGGCCGACCCTCCAGGTCATAGAGGCTGGATACCCCCTTCTCGTGGAGAAACCCCTGGTCTTCGACCTTGGAGAGGCCGGGACGCTACTAGACGAGGCGTCCAGGCGCGGCCTTTTCTTCGCCATCGACTTCAATCACCGCTACGCGAAGCCGGTTCAGATGGCGCGGAACGCTATAGAGCAGGGTATGCTCGGCGATGTAGTCTTCGCCACGTGGCGTTTCGGCGGGGAACCATCCGAGACCCCACACCCCCACGCCAACCTCATAGAGACCCAATGCCACGGCTTCGACATGCTGGAGCACCTATGCGGCAGGATCGGATCCATCATGGCCGAGATGACCGAAAAGACAGGACGAGGATACAGCACGCTCTCCCTGGCTCTGCGCTTCGCCGACGGAGCGGTAGGCAGTCTGGTCGGCTCTTACGACTCCTCCTACGCTTACGGCGGGACGCACTCGCTGGAGATCAACGGCACGAGAGGACGCGTGCTCGTCGAGGACACCGTGCGCAGGTACACGTTCCAGGCCGCAGGTGAGGAGACTGCGCGGGTCTGGCAGGCCGGATACTTCAACGACCAGGACCGCGAGTTCCACAGGACTTTCGACAGGCATGTAGACGAAGTGCTAGCCGCGTTCAGACGCGGCGAAGAGCCGCCGGTACACGCCCGCACAGGCCGCAGGGCGCTCGAACTGGCTTACGCGGCCATCGAATCTTTCGAGTCCGGAGAGCGTGTGGCCACGGCTTGATCCACGAGAGCGTCCACCCTCATTTTTCGTCGCGCAACCGACGCGCCAGCTCGCCAAGGGCGGCTCTGTCTGCCTTCATGCCTCGTCGCGCTTCCTCGGGCCACAAGTGGAAGGAGATGGGGATCTCGAACCGGGGCAAGACCGGCTCGAGCTCTCTCGATAGATCCCTCACCTCGCCATCCATCCGGACGAAGGCGACGGGTCTTGCCCCGAATTCCTCGTCGGGCACGGGCACGACCACGGCCTCGTCGATCCCCTCCAGGCGGCAAAGGGACTCCTCTATCTCCTCGGGCTGCACGTTCTCGCCGCCCGAGATAAAGAGGTTGTCCATGCGTCCTCTGATCCGCAGGTAGCCGTTCTCGTCCAGCTCGCCGAGATCCCTGGTATGGAACCAGCCATCCATGTCCAGGGAATAGTCTATCCTCTCGCCTTCGACGTAGCCGGCGAAGAGCGTCTCGCCCCGAACCAGGATCTCCCCCTCCCCAGAGATCGAGACCTCGCGGTTCGGCAAGACACGGCCCGCGGTGCGCAACTCCTCGGGTGAGGCGCCTGGCGGTGTCGTCGTTACCTGGGAGGCCATCTCCGTGAGGCCGTAGCTGGTGTGGACCGGGAGCCCACGGGCAAGTGCCTCTTCCACAAGGGACGGCGGGATCGGACCTCCCCCCATAAGGACGGCCTCGAGCGCGGTCAGATCCGCGGCCTCTCGCAGCAGCCTCGAGAGTTGGGTGGAGACGAGCGAGACGTGTGTCGCGCCGAGGCCAGCGATGGCCTCGCCGAGCGGGGTTTCGTGCTGCGGAAGCGCGGCCGTAGCTCCTGCGAGCAAGCACCGGAACAGTATGGATAGACCTCCTACATGGTATAGGGGTAGCGAATGGAGCCACCTGTCGCCGGACCTGAGCGCGATGTTGGCATTCGAACCGAGCGCGCTGTGGAGGTGGTTGCCGAAGGTGTGGAGCGCCGCCTTCGGAACACCGGTGCTCCCCGAGGTGAAGATTATGGTAGCTGGGCGTTCGAGCGGAATGTCTATCGGTACCGTACGCTGCTTGCACTCCCGAAGCAAGTCGTCTGGACTTTGCTTGAGGAGGTCAGCACCGGTCGTTTGCAAGACTCCCTCGTCTTCGGAGATCAAGGCCGAGCAGGCCGCCCTCTCGAGGAGCGATGCGACGCCCCGTCGTGGGACGCGGTCACTGACGGGACAGGCTATTTGTCCGGCACGGATCAGGGCGAGCACCAACGCCACGTAACGCTCGTCTTTGGGCAGATAGAGCGCCACCCGGCTCCCCGGTTCGAGTTCTCCCAGATGGTGCGCCGCTGCCGAGACCATCCGGTCCAGCTCTTCGTAGGAGGTGGCGCCCCGCGCGCCGACGAGGGCAGAAGCTTCCGGAGCGGCGAGTGCCGCCGACCGCAAAGGACAGGGGAAAGATAGAGTGTCGTCTCTCACGGTCTTATGTTAGCCCGGGCGTCAGGGTATCTGTTGCGAGCTCTTCCACGAAGTAGCGGTCGTGGGAGACGAACAGTATCCCGCCGGGGAAGGCTCTTAGCGCTTCGAGTAGTACGTCCTGGGTCTCTATGTCGAGATAATTCGTGGGCTCGTCGAGGACGAGGAGGTTGTTGTCCCCGAGGATGAGCCCGGCCAGGAGCACCTTGGCGCGTTCGCCGGAGCTCAGTTTCGCCACCTTCTTGTTGACGGTCTCCCTCCTTATGCCCATCCTTCCCATGACGGTACGGACCAGGGTCTCGTCGCGTCCGGACCCGAGGACCGCCTCCAGGGCCGTGACGTCGGGAGGCACGAGGCGGTTGTCCTGGTCGAAGTAGCCGATCTTGGAGGAAGGAGTGAGACGAACATCGCCATGCAGGGGTGGGATCTCGCGGAGCACCGTACGCAGGAGCGCGGTCTTGCCGCAACCGTTCGGACCAAGGACAGCGATTCTGTCTCCTGCCGAAAGATCGAATGAAAGCTCTCTGGTCAGCGAGTGCTCCTCTGAGTAACCGACCACGATGTCCTCGGCGCGCACGAGGCTGCGACCCTTCGAGGACCCGAACTCTATCTTGACTGCGTCCTTCTGGAACGGCTTCTCCGTTCTGGCGTTCTCGACGGCCTCATCCATCCGGCGACGGGCGACGAGCGAGCGCTTCATGACCTTCGCGGCCTTGTGGCCGACGAACCCCTTGTCAGCCGCGCCCCGCTTCTTCTTCTCGCCGGCGTCTGACCACCTCTGGTAGTCCTGGGCCTGCCGTTGCAGCTTCTTCGCCAGCTTCCTGCTCTTCTCGTACCTGCGCCATCCCTCATCCTCGGCCTGCTCCAGTTGTCGCCTGAACGCGGTGTAGTCGCCCGAGTAGACGGTGAGCTTGCCCCGGTCGAGATGACCCGCTTTGCTGGAGACGGCGTCGAGGAAGCGCCGGTCGTGGGAGGCCACGACGTAGGCGGCGTCGAGGCCCGCGAGGTGTCCTTCGAGCCACTCGCGGGCTGGGACGTCGAGATGGTTGGTGGGCTCGTCGAAAAGGATGAGGTCGTGATCCTCGAGCAAGAGCCTCGCGAGCGCGAGCCGTACTCTCTGGCCCGCGGACATCTCGGACACCCTGCGCTCCCAGTACGACTCGGGGAGTCCAAGCCCCACAAGCGTAGACTGTGTCCTCGCCCTGAACTCGTACCCTCCCGAGACTTCGAACTGCTGCTGCGCTTCACCAAGATCGGCCATGAGCCCCGAAGTCCTGTCGCCCGCTTCGCCGAGCTCGAAGGCGAGGTGCTCGATGCGTCTCTCCAGCTCGATCAGTGACCCGAAAGGCTCGAGCGCCACCTCCATGCAGGTACGTCTCGGGTCCTCCTCCATGCCCGCGAAATCCTGCTCCAGGTACCCGATACGGACACCCCTGGCAAGCGAGACCTCGCCCGATTCCGGCGTCAGACGTCCCTTCAGAATGCGGAAAAGGCTCGTCTTCCCCGCGCCGTTCTCGCCTACGAGTGAGATCCTATCCCCAGGATAGATGGTAAGGGAGACATCTTCGAGTATCTTCTTGTCGGGGAACGAGAGCGAGACGTTTCTGAGTTGGGCGAGCATGTAGGTATCCTTTGCGAGACGAGGGAAGGAAGCTGAAACTTATTGCAAAGGAAGGTCGCTACATGCCGGAAAGTATACCCCAGCGCCCCCGAACTCGCACGAGGAGTCAGAGTCTCTCCAGACTACGAACGTCTATGGTGCGTGAGACGTTAATCGTCTCCCTGACACCGATGCTCGGAGCCGGCAGGTTCAGCGAGGTCTCGAGAACGTCTTCGGCCATCGTGCGGTAGGTGTCCAGCCCTGCCGCAACAGGGCGGTCTCCGATGCCGGCCGCCAGCGCTACAAGGGCCGCCGTCCCTACGCCGCTCTCGTAAGCCGAACTGATAACGGGCGTAACGCCGAGGCGGAGCGCCCGCTCCGCCACCCGCAACGTCCGCGAGATGCCGCCGAGCAGCGTCGGCTTGAGCACGAAGGCCAGCGCATAACGGTGCTCCTCCAATTCCTCCGGCTCCATACTGACGAGCGACTCGTCTAGTGTCACAGGCACGCCGAACTCTCTGACGAGGTCGGGCAGCTGTGCTGGGTCGGCGAGTGGCTCCTCGACGTACTCGAAGCGGGCCGCGGCGCTTGAGAACTCCGCCGCCTCCTCGTAGGCCCACGCCAGGTTCGCGTCGAGACGCAGGGAGATGCCGTCGCCGAGCTCCTCGCCCAAGGCGCGGACGAGGGCGACGTCCTCGGCGACGGTCCTTGCGCCGACCTTGAGCTTGACGCTCCTGTATCCCGCGTCCCGCATGAGCCGCGCCTCCTCGAGCACTTCCGCGGGAGAGCCGGAAAGCAAACCATTTACCGGTACCACGTCCCTCGGAGAGGGCGTCACCAGCTCCGTCAGCATCTTTCCGGAAGAAGCCCCGTACAGGTTCCAGACGGCCAGCTCGAACCCGAACCGGACCGAAGGGGCGGTACCGTCTAACGCCCCACCAAACTCTCCGTACGGGTCCACCCAATCGTCGGTAGCTTGGCGGCCCATTATCGACCCGGCGAACCGGCGTAGCTGCGACGTGGCATCACCCAGGTTCTCCCTACTGAAGCCGGGGAGCGGCGCACACTCCCCCCAGCCTACTGAACCATCGTCGCCTGTCAGCCTCAGGAGGAGGCCTTCGCGATGAAGAAGCGTAATGCCAGCGAGCGTCAATGGCCGGGAGAAGGGCAGACTGTAGCGGTAGAGGTCGAAGCGGGCTAGCTTCACATCGTCCTTCTCGCCGACGGCTTACGGGCGATGGGGGAACTTCGAGAAGTCGGGTTTGCGTTTCTGTTTGTAGGCGTTGCGGCCCTCCTGCGCCTCCTCGCTACCGTAGAACAGGAGGTTAGCGTCGTGGGCGAGCTGTTGGATGCCGGCGAACCCGTCCTCGTGGGCGTGGAAGCTCGTCTTCAGGAGACGCAGCGCGAACGGCGAGCGATCCAACATCTCACGACACCAGCGGACAGTCTCGTCCTCCAGGACTGCGAGCGGCACGACGATGTTGACAAGCCCCATCTGAAGCGCCTCTTCGGCCGAATACATCCTGCACAGGAACCACATCTCCTTCGCCTTCTTAGGTCCGACGAGGCTGGTGAGGACGGACGCGCCGAAGCCGCCGTCGAAGCTACCGACCTTAGGACCGACCTGGCCGAACTTCGCGTTATCGGCGGCGATGGTGAGGTCGCATACTACGTGCAGGACGTGGCCTCCGCCGACGGCGTATCCCGCCACCATCGCGACGACGGGCTTGGGGCAGCGTCGGATCTGGACGTGCAGATCCGTGACGTGGAAGCGCCCGACGGACTCACCTCCAGGGGTGCGCCGCGGGTCGGCGGGGTCTTCGAGGTATCCGGCGTCTCCTCGCACCTTCTGGTCCCCACCCGAGCAGAAAGCGTCGGGCCCTTCGCCCGTCAGGATGATGACCCCGGTCTCGTAGTCCTCGCGGGCGTCTTCGAGGGCCCTTTGCATCTCGACGACCGTCAGAGGACGGAAGGCGTTCCTGACCTCCGGACGGTTTATGGTGATCTTCGCGATCCCCTCAGCCTTCTCGTACCTGATGTCCTCGAATTCTCCGGCCGATTCCCACTGTATGTTAGTCATGCAGCGGATTATATGGGATCTAAACGCCCCTCATCGAGAGTCTTCATCGCAAGACGACATCAACGACGACTACGAGCGCCTGAGCAAGCAGGGCGTCGAGTTCGTGTCGCCGCCCGAGGAACGGTTCTACGGCACAGAGGCCATCGTGAAAGACAACTCAGGGAACTGGTTCAGCCTCACCCAGCCCAAGAGATAGTCCATCCACAAAACTCCCGAGCAGGGAGATATATGCTGTCGGGGCCTCAGCATGGACGGTGTGTCCCGCTCCAGGGACAACCGCGGATTCGATGCGTGAGTTGATGCTCGCCATGCGCGAAGAGATCCCTACGTACTTCCCATCCAACTCTCCGGCGACGGTGAGCGTCGGGACGGCGAGGTGTTCCAACTCTCCCCACAACGACGGCTGGCTCCCCGTCCCCATACCCCGAAGGGACAGGGCCAGCTCTCCAGGATCGTTGCGCCGCCTCGCATCGATGGTTCGCCGCAGAAGGTTCTCGTCCCGCGCCAGAGACGAGAAGAGCGGCTGACGGTACCAGTCCCGAAGAAAAGTTTCGAGGTCTCCTGATTCCAGGCGCGTCGCCTTCGACTCATCAGCCGCGCGTCGCGCTTCCCGCTCACTCGCACCCTCCAGGCCGGGTGAGGCCGATTCGAGGAAGAGCCCCGCGCACCGTTCCGGGTAACGCAGCGCGAGGTATAGAGCAAGCCGCCCACCCATCGAGTAGCCAGCAAGTACGGGATGTACGACCCCGAGCTCATCCAGGATACTGATCGCTGTTCCTGTCGCGCCTTCGATCGTATACGTGTCAAGCGGCAGCCCCAGCGATGCGCCGTGCCCGGGTAGGTCCGCGGCAATGCAGAAGGTTCGATCTCCGAGCGCTGACATTGCCCCTCGCCAGTCGGCGGACGAACCCATAAAGCCGTGCAGAAAGAGGACTGTGGGAGACAGGCGGTCGCCCGAGACTTCGTAGTTCAGGTTATCCGGTAGGCGCATCTGGTGTGATCAGAAGGGCATCCGCCATACGTCTTGCGGCAGTGGATTCCCGCTTTTGCGGGAATGACGGTAATGGGAGAGCCTCAGCAGCTGATCCTGCGGATTTCGTATCATGCCTTCTCTACCCAGGATTCCACCTCTTCGAGAATCCTGCGGTGCAGCGCCACGTTCTCCTCGCGGTCTGTCTTCACTTCGATCAGGCTCGAGGAGCCGCGGGCACATGCAGAGCCGTAGGCTTCGACGAACTCCTCCATAGTGCCGGGATGCTCGTAGTCGAGGCCGAACAGCTTCGCCGCCGGTTCGAAGCCTACGCCCTGCGGCGTGCCGAAGTAAGGTTCGAAGAACTCCTCGTGCCCGGCGATGGGGAGGAAGGAGAAGATGCCGCCGCCGTCGTTGTTGAGCACGACGACGATGACGTGAACGTCGCGCAGCATGGCGAGGGAGTTCAGGTCGTGCAGCAGGGCCAGGTCCCCGATCAGGAGCGTGACGGGCCGTCCGAGGCCCCTCGCGAAGCCCGCCGCCGTGGCGACGGTGCCGTCTATGCCGCTCGCGCCCCTGTTGGCGGCGACGGGGACGGTTGCGCCGTCGGCCGCCGCGTATGTATCGAGATCCCGCACAGGCATACTGCTAGCGACGACGAGACCGTGGCCCTGGGGTATGTTTTGCGATACGGCCCTGGCCACGAGCGGCTCGTTCGGTTCTCCGGAGAGGAGCCCGTCCAGATAGCGAACAACCTCCGCCGATGCCTCCCGCCAGCCTGCCGTCCAGGAAGGGTCCGTCGCCGATGGGCCTTCGGTAGCGGCTCTGACCAGCGCGGCGCAGAAGTCCAGGATGTTCGCCTCGACGCTGTGGGTAACGCGGTGGGCGGGGTCGAGCCTGAAAGGGTTTTCGCGCACGACGACGTAGGGGTCGGGCCGGCTGCGACCCAGGAACTGCTCCATGCGCTTGGAGAGCGCCCTTCCTCCGACGTGGACCACCGCCTCTGGCGCGTGCGCCTGCGCGAACGAGTCACCCGCCAGAAGCGCGTCGTAGTGGGCCACAAGGCCCTTGGAGTCAGCGCCGAGGCGGACCTGGGAGCCCACATCAGGGAGGAGTGGCCAGCCCAAGGTCTCGGCGAGCCGCAGAACCGCCTCGCCCTGCTTGCGGGAGGCCAGACGGCCAGCGACGACGAGGCCACGTCTCACAGGACGAAGCGTTTCCCAGAGGTTGTGAATCTCCATCTCGTCTACGGTGGGTTTCGACGCAGCGTAGCGGGTGTACGGTTCGCCGCTCTGCGCCCAGGAGGATGGTCCGGATAGGACATCATCGTCCTCCGGGTCGGAGAGGAAAGGCTCGCGGAACATCAGGTTCAGGTGGACGGGGCCTTGTGGCGTTCGGTCCGCGCGGTAGGCGGCCTGATCTATGGTGGTCAGGACCATGGCTGGATCGATGCCAGGGTCGGGGGCAGGCAGGTCGAAGCGCCAGCGGACGTAATCGCCGAAGATATCGGGCTGGTCTATGGTCTGGTTGGCCCCGGTCTGGCGCAGTTCAGGGGGGCGGTCGGCGGTGAGCAGGATCATGGGCACGCCGTCGGTCGCGGCCTCCACGACAGCCGGAAGTCCGTTGGCGACCGCGGTGCCCGAGGTCGTGATCCAGGCCGCAGGACGTAGTGTGGCGCGCGCGTAACCGAGGGCTGCGAAGGCGGTCCCACGCTCGTCGAAGTGGATGAGGCTACGGGCCTTCTCGTTTGCGGCGAGCGCCGCGACCAGGGGTGTCGAGCGTGAGCCTGGGGCGACGCAGAAGAAATCTACTCCGCAGCGGCGAAGCTCTTCGACGATCAGGTGCGCCCAGAGGCGATTAGCGCGCGGCGTGTCCCTGTTCAAGCCCGAACATCCCGGTGAAGTCGCCGATCTTCTGCTCGATCTCGGCCCACTCCTCGTCTGGCACGGAGCCGGCGACGATCCCGGCCCCCGAAAAGAGGGCGAGCGTCTTTCCCCGCACGAGCCCCGAGCGGATACCGACGGCGAAATCGGAGGCGTCCGACCCGATCCAACCGACAGTACCAGCGTACCAGCCCCGGTCGAAGGGTTCGAGGGCGCTTATCCTCTCCAGCGCCTCACCTCGCGGATACCCGCCGACGGCAGGGGTAGGGTGCATGGCGTCGAGCAGCCCGGCGTCCGTCACGCCGTCCCTGAGCGTCCCACGAACCTTCGACCTCAGGTGCCTTCCCCGCGCCAGCTTCATCTCCGAGACGTTGTCCTCGATCTCCAGCTCCTCACAGAGCGGCCCCAGCGCCTCCCTGATACCTTTGCTCACGTAAGTGTGCTCGACCCTGTCTTTGGCGCTGTGCAACAGGTCGTCGCGCAGCCCTTCGTCGTCCGCCGAAGATGCCCCGCGAGGCCTGGTCCCTGCCACGGCCTCGCTCTCAACCAGGCGTCCTTCGCGACGGAACAGGCGTTCGGGAGAGGCCCCGAGAAACGCCGTCCCATCCTCAGGCTCGGCGTAGAAATGGAAGCAGTCAGGAGTAGCCGCCCTTAGGCTCTCGAGTAGCAACGTGGGGTCCAGGTCCCCATCGAAACCGAACTCGGCCCTGCGGGCGAGCACGACCTTGCCCAGGCGCCCTTCAGAAAACGCGCCGAGGGCCCGCTCGACGTTCTCCCTCCAACCCTTCAGGTCGGGGCTATCCTCACGGAGTACGGGGGTCGGCAACAGAGATCTCGACGTACCCTCAGGAAACGAGAGGTCTTCGATGTCCTGCACTATCTTCGAGGCGTAGGCCGTATCCTTGGGGAGCACCAGGTTGCAGACCAGCGTCGTCTCCGTCTCCCCTGCGTGCAGCTCGAAGCGCGGCAAGACGAATCGGTAAGCGCTGAACGCGGCCCATTCCTCATCGGGCTTCCCGAGCGGATCGAAGCGCGCTCCTCCGTAGTAGCGAGCCCCCGAAACCCCTGAATCAGGCAACGCCGCGAGCAGCTTGGATAGAGATCCTGCACCCTCAGAGACGCCTGCCTCCCGCAAGTCCGCGACTCCCACGGCCGCGACCCCGGCCCGGTCTTCACGCCCCGACCAGTAGACCTTCGGGAACATTTCCTGCTCTGAGAGCCACCTGAAAGGGTCAATCCGTCCCGCGGGTACGGTGAGACGCACGATTCTCTCTACCTGGTCAGCGACGCTCTCAAGCCTCGCCTCCGAGAGCGTATGGCTCACCCGGTCGGCCAGCAGCCAGCGGGCGGCGGACGCACCGTTCTCTCCAAGTAGGCCGGAGTGTTCCCTGCTCAGCAAGATCTATACCACCTCGTCATCTCAGAGTGTAGTGTAGCAAGGAGTATCTAACGGTATAGCGGCTTCGCTCACAATTGCAAGCATTTCAGCATTTCAGCTAGTCTCTTGCTCTACTCCCTGCTCCTGTCCTCCACTCTCTGGAATCCGGGTGAAGGCGACCTTCACCCAGATTCCGTATACAGCCTCGGGTAGAGTTGTTTGTAGCGTTTGTAGGCGGGCTCGTAGGAAGTCTCGCCAGGTTTTATGGGACTCTCGGGTTCGGGGGTTAGGGGGAGCGTGTCTTCGGCTGTTGGGTAGACGCCGGAGGCGAGGCCGGCCAGGAAAGCGGCGCCACGGGCCGATGCGACGGAGGATATCTCATCTGGCAAAAGCCACAACGGGCGGCCGAGCACGTCCGCCAGTAGTTGCCGCCAGGGCTCTCCCGAGCTTCCTCCGGTTCCACCTCCTGCGAGGCGCAGTTCGGGGGCGATGGTCCCCTGATCCTCCATCGCCTCGAGGGCTTCGCGCAGGGCGAATGCGACGCCTTCGAGGGCGGCGCGCAGGAGGTGGCCGCGCGTGTGGTCGAGCCCGAGGCCGGTCCAGGCGCCACGGGCGCCTGGGTCGAAGCGCGGCGTCCTCTCTCCGCTCAGGTATGGCAGGAACGTGACGCCTGCCGAGCCTGGCGGCACTGCGAAGGCCTCCTCGTAGACATCGTTCCAGGAGGCGCCGAGCATTTTGCGGACCCACTCCAGGGCGAGGCCTGCGTTCTGGACCGCCGCCATCGAGTACCAGAGTCCTGGTACGGCGGCCCGATACAGGTGGGTGCGCCCTTGCGGGTCGGGGTTGGGCCTTTCCTTCGGCGTCACGACCTGGCCGCCAGTGCCGACGGTGAGCTGCACGGGACCTGGCCGCAATAGCCCCGTGCCGAGCATGGCGGCCGCAGTGTCTGCCGCTCCGGCCGCGACAAGCAGCCCCTCCCGCAACCCGAGGTCGGTGGCGGCCTCCCCCTCTAACGTCCCGGCGACGGCGGCGGAGGGGACCAGAGGAGGCAGAAGCTCCGCACGGAGGCCGAGATCCTCGGCCGCCGCGTAGGACCAGTCGTCGGCGATGAGGTCGTAGAGCAGGGTGGCCGAGGCATCAGATGGTTCTGTGGCGGCATCCCCCGTAAGACGCATGCGGAGCCAATCCTTCGGCTGCAACGCCCACCTTGCGGATGCATATGTATCGGACTCCCGCTCACGCAGCCACAGGAGGGTCGGGCCTGCCATGCCCACGGCCGGCGGGTTTGCGAGCCGGCGGCCAAGGTCCTCATCGAGCCCCCGGTATGCTGCAAGCTCTGCACCGGATCTGGCATCAGCCCAGAGTACGGCGGGCCTCAAGGGAAGGCCACGTTCGTCCGCGAGGACAACGCCGTGCATTTGACCCGAGAGCCCGATCGCCGTCACCTCCGCTCCCCTCCGACCAACGGCAGCGGCCGTTGCTTTCAGGACGGCTTCCCACCAGTCTGCCGGGGAGGATTCAGCCCAGCCTTGACGCGGCGCGCGCACCGCGTAGGAGGCTGACCCCTCCCCGAGAACGGCGGCGCCCTCGTCCAGTAGCAGCGCTTTGACGGAGCTCGTCCCGAGGTCGAGGCCGAGGAGCATCGGGGAGTCTTACACCCGTGCCGGGGACAGACGGTTCTCCTTCATCCGAGCACACCATGCTCTTTTCCCTTCGCGCGCAGGAAGGCGAGCCCGTCCCGAACGAGGGTGTCAGGGTCCCCGACAACGTCGCGCCACAGCGCCGTCGCGCCGATGAGATCCTCGTTCACGGCGGCGAACGATTCCATCGCGAGCGCGCCGCCGTAGTCGATATCCCTGAGACCGCGGAACACCTCGTCCCAGTGGACGTTGGCCGTCCCTGGCGTACCGCGGTCGGACTCGGAGAGGTGGATGTATCCGAGCCGGGATCCCAAAGAGACGATCGGCTCGTAGAAGCCCTTCTCCTCTATGTTCATGTGGTACGTGTCGAGGTGGACGAAGACGTTGGGTTCGTCTATGCGATCCAGTAATTCCTCAGCCTGGGAAGCAAGGTTGACGAGATATGTCTCGTAGCGATTGATAGCCTCGATGCCAAGCTCCACGCCGTACTCTGCGGCGTGACGGGCGATCCGCCCGAGGATGTGGGCTACGGCCTTCAGCTCCGCGGTCTCGGGAGGCTTGCCTGTCAGCGTACCAACGTGCGTGTACAGACAACCCGTGAGCACCGGCGAGCCCAGGGCCGCCGTCGCCTCCACGGCACCTTCGAGGAAGCGTAGTGCGCCTTCGGGGTCGGAGGGAAGGTGAAACTCGAGGGGCAACCCGAGAGAGCACGAGCAACCGAGATCGTAGTGATCCAACATAGAGCGGGTATGCTCGACCTCCATCGAGCCGGGATCGAGGAGCGGAATCTCGACGAAATCCAGGCCGGCCTCGGCGGCGCCCGAGATCACACGCTCGGCACCCTCCTTGGTCCACTCACCAGCCCAGATAAAAGCGTGGGCCCCGAAGGCCGGACCGCCATCCCTCGAGAGATCCGTCATCTCTCCTCCGTTCCCCGCTCAGCAACTACACGACCCTGACTCCGATGCTACCAGGAAAGGTAAAGGGCCAGGTCGTTGCCCCGGCCCTCTATCCCCTTATCCGTCGTTGTCTTTGGTTTACGACTCGACGCCCGTGAGCTCGGCCCTGTAGATTACACGCTTCGAGTAGTCAGGCAGCGTGCAGGACTGCAGGCTCACGATGTTCTTGCCCTTGATCGGCCTCAGTACGGAGAGGTCCGTGGGCTCGACGACGAGCTTCTTGAAGACCTGGTAGGTGTAGCGCCTGCCGTCCGCGTCCTTCAGGTAAACCTTGTCGCCGTTCTCCAGGTCCTCGAGGTCGTAGAAGGCCAGGTTGCTGTCCGTCCCAGGGAACCCGATGCGGTGTCCTGCGATGTAGACGTTGGCAGTCCTCTGCCAAGGGAAGCCGGTGGCCCTCAGATGGACAGCGGCGTAGTCGCGGAACATCGCCTCGTTGGTGCCTATGCCGGTCGGTATCGTGTCGTCCTCGATCTGCTTCATCTGAGGGACCGTGAGCTTGAGGGTCTTGTCTTTGGGGGGCTCTAGCGCGTTCCTCACCTGGCGCGGCCCCTGCTCCGCACCCTTCTTCGGCGCGACCTGCTTGTCCTTTGCCTCCTTCGTCATCTTCTTGGGAGGTCCCTGCTTGCCCCTAGACTCCTGCTTCTGTGCCTGCTCCTCGGAGGCCTTTTTCCCTCCCTGACCATTCTGCCCGTCACCGGAGGGTTGGCCCGAGGAGGAGCAGGCGGCCAGCGCCATCACAACCGCCAGGGCCACCAGTATCAGCACCAGATTTCTCGAACGCATCTCATCACCTCTCGCTGTCTCCACCAGACGCCGTACTCAGTGAGCATATAGATCGAAGATAACAAGGCGGTAACGATCGGACCAAACCTTCGTTACAAGCCTCCCGCAAAAGACCTCTCACACCACGTTACGAAGCCCGCTGCGCCTGGATCACTTTGCCGGACGGTCATATTAAGGTTTGCAACCCCCGGTGTAAAGGTCAAAATCTCAGGAACTTCCCGTCTCACCCGCTCGAAGTGCCCGCCAGAATCATACCTACGCCAACAAGCCTCCAGAAACAACCGATCCTCGCCAGACCCCCTACTACCCTTGAGGGGCTTGAACATATGTGTATACTGCATATACGTAACGGCAATTAGCAGGAGGAAGAGAGTGGAGACTACAAAGCGGATGAACAAGACTGCGGAGCGGCTAGCGCAGACGAGCGGCGACTCCTACAAGATGGTCATAGACCACGTAGTAGCGCGGCAGGAGCGCAACGTGAGGTTCGCGCAGGAGCTGTTCGGCGGCACGGTGCGTGAGATCAGGCACCAGGCGGAGAGCAACAGGGCGCTGACCCAGGAGCTCGTCGAGCGGGCCGAGGTACAGCGCGACGCTTTCAGGACGCTGGTCGGCGAGTCGGTCGACACCTACACTGACTTGATGTACGCGCCGCTTGCCTACTACAGGCAGGGGCTGCGCCTCGTCGAGAGCGAGGGCGCTGGGTTCCCGATCGCGGCCTACGACGAGTTGAACGTCAAGGAGATCGGCGACCGCCTCGACGGCATGTCCGCGGCGGAGATTCGCACGGTCCGCGAGTGCGAGAAGCGGAACAAGAACCGTGAGACCCTGATCGAGCAGTTCGACCGCAAGCTCAAGGCTGCTTCCGCATAGGTATCAGGTTTCAGCCGTCAGGTTGTGAACCAAGCCAAGCTGGCACGCAAATAGCTGCGGCTGGCGACAGAAAGGGCCGGGGATAGATCCCCGGCCCTCTCGCCTGTCGATTGGCTTTCCTTAACTAAAGCCTGATGCCTGTAGCCTACTTAAGCAGATCTTTCAGGTTACCCTTCTTATCCTTCACGTTTCCGCGGCGCTGGTCCGCGCGGCCCTCGCGTTTGGTGTCCTTGTCACCGGTCAGGGATCCGGCCGCTTCTTTCATCCGGCCCTTGGCCTTGTCCATGGCGCCTTCGTCTTTATCCTGCCGACCGCTCGTGCCTCGTCTAGCCACCTGTTCCTCCTCTGCCCGGGATTGTTCGCTACTTTACTTACCCGGAGGTTCCGGAATCAAACCCCCGCTGGTATCCGCGTCGCAGGAAACCGGGGATGATCGGTGGTAAGAGGAGGCGGTCCTTTCGTCTACCTACACCGTCCCCGAGCTAAACTCTATCGACATCGTCTTGCTCCGCCCTCCTCGACAGCGAAGGGCGTCCTGAGAGGTCAGCGTCGCGCGTACCGGCTCTCTGGCCTCGGGCTTCTTGCAAGGCCTGCCACACCCGCATCGGGGAAGCCGGCATGTCTACGTGGGTGACGCCCTCGTGCGAGAGCGCGTCTATAACCGCGTTGATAACGGCCGGTTGGGCGGCTATGGCGCCCGACTCCCCTATGCCCTTCACGCCCATCGGGTTGGTGGGGGAAGGAGTCTCTGTCCGGTCGAGTATCATGTTCGGTATCTCTGGGGCGCCGGGGACGAGGTAGTCAACCATCGTGCCGGTCACCAGGTTGCCGTCGTCGTCATAGACGGCCTCCTCGTAGAGGGCCTGCCCTATCCCCTGCGCGATGCCGCCGTGCAGCTGGCCGTCCACGATAGCCGGGTTGACCACCGGCCCGCAGTCGTCCACTGCTACGTACTTGGGGATGGTGACCATCCCTGTTTCGGTGTCCACCTCCACCACGCAGATGTGGGTCCCGTACGGCCAGGTGAAGTTGGGCGGATCGAAGACGTAGTCCTCGTTGAGCAACGGTTCCATCCCCTCGGGGAGGTTATCAGCCAGGTAAGCCGCTGCGGCGACGTTCTGTATCGTGACGTTCCGATCAGGGGAACCGGCAACGGAGAAGCGTCCGCCCTCGAACTCGATGTCCTCCTCCGCCGCCTCTAGCATGTGCGCCGCTATTTTCTTGCCCTTATCCACCACCTTGTCGCAGGCGAGGTGCACCGCGACGCCCCCGACCGAGAGGCTGCGGGAGCCGTAGGTGTCGCGGCCATAGGGGGCTATCGCCGTGTCTCCGTGCAGAACCTCCACGTCGTCCACATCGACGCCCAAAGCGTCGGCTGCTATCTGGGACCAGCTGGTGACGTGGCCCTGGCCGTGTGGGCTGGTGCCCGTGACGACCTCAACCTTGCCCGAGGCGAGCATACGCACGGAGGCGGCCTCCCAACCGCCGCTCTGCAGGCGGACCGCCGCCGAGACCTTGGAGGGTGAGAGACCACCGCTCTCGGTGAAATTACCGATGCCGATGCCGATCTGCTTGGCATCAGCGGCCTCGCGGCGGCGACGTTGCTCGGCGCGGACCCCCTCGTAGTCAGCCAGCTCCAGGGCCTTCCTCATACAGGACTCGTAGTTGCCTGAGTCGTACTGGACGCCCGCCGGGTTCGTGGTGGGTTCGTCGAAGGGTGGTAGCAAGTTCTTCAGGCGCAGCTCCGCCGGGTCCATATCGAGCTCACGAGCGAGGGCGTCCATTATACGCTCGTGGGCGTAGGCCGCCTCGGAGCGCCCGGCGCCGCGGTAGGCGTCGGTCGGCGTGAGGTTGGTAAAGACCCCGGTGCACTCGAAGGAGTAAGCGTCGAAGGCGTAGAGGCCGGGGTAAGTGAAGGAGCCGAGGATGGCGATGCCGGGCGTTAGGAGCTGCAGGTAGGCGCCCATGTCGGCCAGGAGCTTGACCTTCATCCCGAGGATTCTGCCCTCGCTCGTCGCGGCGAGCTCGATGTACTGGACCTGTCCCCGGCCGTGGGTCGTCGCCAGGTGGTTCTCGGAGCGGTCCTCCACCCACTTCACCGGCGCCCCGAGCTTGCGCGCCACCTCCAGCGCCAGCACCTCTTCCGAGTACACGTTCAGCTTGGAACCGAAACCCCCTCCCACGTCCGGTGCCACGACCCGCAGCTTGGTATCAGGCACCCCGCACATCACGGAGAGCACGTCCTTGACGAAGTGGGGAACCTGGGTCGAGGTGTACACGGTAAAGCTATCCAACGGCTCGGGCTGTGCGACGACGGCCCGTGTCTCGATGGCGCTGGGGATCAGGCGCTGCTGGACGTAACGTTCCCTGACCACCACATCCGCCTTCTCGAAGGCCTCGTCTATATCTCCCGTCGCGAGCGGCCAGACGTAGCATTCGTTGGTCCCGAACTCCTCGTGCGCCAGGGGAGCTCCGTCTTCGAGCGCACCCTCGATGTCCGTAACCGCGCCCATAGGCTCGTATTCGACCTCGATGAACTCGAGGGCGTCTTGGGCCTTGTAGCGGTCGGTCGCCAGAACGACGGCCACGGGCTCCCCGGCGAAGTTCACCTCGCCGCGGGCCAGGGGCGAGTGGTGCGGGATCTTGATGTTCTCCGTGACCGGCCAGCCGCAGAAGGTCCTCGGTGGGGACTCGGATACATCGGCGGACTCTTCGCCACCACTTGGGGTGACATCGGCCCCGCTCCCGGTCGATTCGTCGACCTCGACAGCGTAGCCGGGAGCTTCATCGGTATCCATCGCGCCACCGTCCAACACGTCGGCCAGGTCCTCGCTGGTAAAGACGGCCACGACGCCGGGTTGCTCTCTGGCGGCCGAGACGTCGATGGAGGTGATCCTGGCGTGCGCGTGCGGGCTTCGCAGAAAGGCCATGTGGAGCATGCCGGGCAGCCGGATATCGTCCGTGAAGTTAGTGTGCCCCGTCAGGAGCGTTGGGTCCTCCTTGCGAGGGACGCTGTTCCCCATGTACCGTTGGACAGTCTCCGTCATGCCGCGACCTCCTCCATCGTCGTATCCTCTTCGTGGTTGCGCGTCTTTGTTCCCTTACTCCAGCTCCAGGAGATCCTGTCCGGCGTCGACGGCATCTTCGTTCTCGACGAGGAACCGGGAGATGGTGCCGTCCTCCCCGGCCTTGACCTCGTGGAAGGATTTCATCACCTCGATCAAGCCGACGGTGTCGCCAGCGGAGATCCGGTCTCCTTCTTCGACGTAAAAGTCGCTCTCGGGGTCGGGGCGCCGGTAGAAGGTACCTGGCATCTGGGCTTTCACAGTTTTTGCCAACTCGAACTCTCCTCGTGCTAGGGAACCCTCTGTTCCGCCCTTCCGACGGGCCGGATCTCTATGCCGTTCTCCCCGAGCTTGCGGACTATGGTCTCCGCCAGCCTCGCAGCCCCTGGGGTGTCGCTGTGGACGCAGATCGAGTCCGCAGCCACCTCTATGTCGTTGCCGTCTACGGTCCTGACCCTGTCCTCGGTCACGCTCCGGAGGACCCTCTCGGCCATTTCCTCAGGATCCAACTCCTCGGCGACGCGGCGGGTAAAGACTATCTGGCCCTCGTCGTTGTACTCACGGTCGGCGAAGAACTCCCTCGCGACCGGCTGGCCCATCTCCAGGGCGATCTCATGAGTCTTCGAGGATTGCATGCAGTATAGGACGAGGGCCGGGTCTGCCTCCTGGATAGCCCCGATGATGGCCCGCGACAACTCCTCGTCGCGGGCTGCGACCATGTAGAGGGCGCCGTGGGGTTTGACGTGCTGGACCTCCAGGCCGTAGAGACGGGCGAACTCGCGCAGGGCGCCAAGCTGGTAAATCAACTCGTCGTGGATCTCCTCGGAGGCGGCCTTGATCTCCCTCCTACCGAAGCCAACCAGGTCGCCATATCCGTTGTGCAACCCGACCGCGACGCCGTGCTCCTTGGCTAGCGCTATGGTCTCGCGCATAACGTGGGGGTCGCCCGCGTGGAAGCCGCCGGCTACGTTGGCCGAGGAGATGTGGCGCATCAGCTCCTCGTCGGCGCCGAAGCTGTACGGGCCGAAGCTCTCGCCCATGTCGCAGTTGAAGTCTATGTGAGTCACGTCCACTTGCCCTCCGCCTAGCCCAAGGCCTGCCGGATCTCCGCCATCTGCTTGCGCCGATGCTCGCGGGCCGCGAGCGCCTCGTCAAGATC
>Ga0208612_1000367_pt1 | contig 20745 bp, 19 predicted proteins | sample AntDryMetagUQ889_FD_188089 | JGI IMG/M metagenome (GOLD analysis project Ga0208612, IMG submission 188089) | Polar desert microbial communities from Antarctic Dry Valleys - UQ889 (SPAdes) | ecosystem: Environmental > Terrestrial > Soil > Desert | place: Antarctic Dry Valleys | collected 2008-12-31 | reverse complement strand
GTCCTCGAGCCTGCCCTTCGGCACGCCGAGCGCGGTTCGCGGCCCGGCCTTCTTCGACGCGCTCCTGGCTGGAGTCTTCTTGGGCGCGGCGGCTCTCGCCTTGGCGGCGACCTCCCGTTCGAGGTCGCCGAGCCTTTTCTTGAGGTCACGATTCTCGTCGCGCAACTTGCGGATCTGCTGCCGCAAGCCTTCGACATCGGAGCGCGCCTTCCGCTTGAGCCTCTCGCTCTCCTTCTGAGCTTTGGATGCCTCCCCTTGGGCCTTTCGGAGATCTTCGCTCAGCTCCGCGATCTGCCGTCGCTGCTCGCCGACCTCCTCGTCGAGTCGCAGCGAGCGACCGCGCTCGACCTTTATCGCAGCCCGCTCGGCCTCTTTGGCCCGCTTCGCTTCCTCGCGCGCTTTGCGATGCGCCTCTTTCTCGCGGTCGAGCTTCCGCTCCAACTCGGCCACCTCGGGAGCGGCCCCCTTGGGACCCGTCGCGGCCGGCTTCGCCCTCTCCGCGAGGCGGTCCATCCAGCCCTTGGGCCGCTCGGCCGCGAGCTTCAGGGTCGCGACCTCCGGTTTGGACAAGGCCGGCTTGCCCTCTTCCAGCCACTCCAGGACGAGAGAGCGCAGGGCCTCGTCGTCGAGAACCGCCAGCAGTCGCGCGCGATGACGTCCTTCGCCCTTCGCGGTCTGAACGGTCTTCTTTAGAGAAGCCAGCGCGGGGGGAAGCTCGGTCGCCGGGGTCGCACGGACGTACGCCGCCACCCCCTTGGCAACCGTGCGCGCGGCCCCCTCAGGCAGCTCCGCCATCAGATCGCGCCCGCCCCGCGCAGGTCCGCGATGTCGTCCCCGGAGAAACCCAAGGAGGCCAGCACGGACTCGGTGTGCTCACCCATCTGTGGCGGAGGCAGTCGCAGGGAGGTCTGGGTCGGCGAGCTCTCGAACTTCAACGGGTCGCCGATATGCGTCCACCCCTCGGCGCCGGGGACATCCGCCTCGAACGCCATCGAGCGCGCCCTCACCTGCGCGTCGTTGAGGGCCTCGCCGAAAGCATTCACAGGTCCGACGCACACATCGCGGTCCGCGAACAGTTCCATCCACTGCGCGCGGGTACGGGTAAGAAAGAGCTCCGAGAGCTGCGCGATCACCTCGGCGCGCCGGTCGCCCATCGCGAAAGCATCGTCGAGAAGGTCGGGGCGGCCTATCGCCTCGCACAGCGTCTTCCAGAACTGGGGCTCGAGCGCGCCGACCGTGAGGTAACCGTCGGCCGCCGGATACACGCGGTAACAAGGATGCGCGCCGGACAGGTGCATCTGCTCCCGTTCGGGCTCTTGTTCCGTCGCGACGAAGGCGGCCGCATGGATCGTGAGCCATGACATCGCGCCGTCCATCATCGAGATGTCGCAGAAGTCCCCAGAGCCGGTGACGCTGCGGCGATGCAGAGCGGCCAGTATCGCGATGGCCGCCGCCATCCCGCCCCCCGCCAGGTCGCCGATCTGCACGCCGGGCAAGACCGGCGGTCCTCCTTCGGGGCCGGTGATGCCGGCGAGTCCCGCGTAGCCGATGTAGTTGGCGTCGTGTCCCGCGGTCTGAGCGCGCGGGCCGTCCTGCCCGTAACCCGTGAGCGCGCAATAGATCAGTGCGGGGTTGCCCACGCGCAGGACCGGCCACCCGACACCCAAGCGTTCCATGACGCCGGGACGGAATCCCTCGATGAGGATGTCGTGCTCCTCGACGAGCGCAAGAAGAAGGTCGCGCCCCTGCTGGGTTTTGAGGTTGAGCGTCATCGAACGCTTGTTGCGGTTCAGCGCGATGTGGGCTGCCGAGAACTCTCCGACGATCGGCGGCGTCCAGCGGATGTAGTCGCCCTTGCCCGGCTCTTCCACCTTGAGCACCTCGGCACCCATGTCGGCCAACAGCAGGGTCGCGTAACCGCCGGGAAGCAGGCGGGTGAGATCGAGGATCCGTATTCCGGCGAGAGGCCCGGAGGTCAACCCTGGCCCTCTGCCGCCGCGGTCGCCCCGGACGTGACCTCAGACGATCCACACCAGCGGCATACGACACGCTCGATCGTGAGCTCCAGAACCTCTTCTTCTTCGACGTTCATCTCTCCACCCAAGCTGAAATGCTGGAAGGCACGAACGCGCTTGTTCTCGAAGACGTCGAAGCGCGTCTTGTTGCCGCAGGCCGCGCACAGGTAGCTCATGAGGCCGTCTTCTCGAGGAACTTCAGTGCGAACACGACCGTGTCGTCGCTGATACCGCCGAAGTCCTTGGCATCGTCGAGTAACCGCTGCGTAAGCTCCGTGGCGTTCGATACCGGAGCGTGCTTGCGCAGACCGCTTTCGATCCGACGACGCCCGTAGAACTCGCCCTCCGAGCGCGCTTCCAACAGTCCGTCGGTGAACGCCACGAAGATGTCTTGGTTGCCGAACGAGTAGCTCTCCTGCTGGAACTGCTCGTCCTCGAAGACGCCGAGGATGCTTCCCTGAAGCTCGATCGTTTCGACCTGCCCGGACGCGCTCCGATAGATCAGCGGAGGCGGGTGGCCGGCCAGTCCGAAGCTGCAGCGGTGCCCTACCGGGTCCAGCAAGCCGTAGACCAGCGTGACGAAACGCTCATCTTCGAAGTCGTGCAAGAGAGCGTTGTTGAGATGGAACAGGACCGAAGAGGGGGCCGGGTTGCGGATCGCGAAGGCGCGCAGCATGTACTTGGCCATCGCCGTGAGCGCGGCGGACTCGGCCCCCTTGCCCGACACGTCTCCCACCACGACCGCGTAACGGTGATCGGGGAGATCGAAGACGTCGTAGAAATCTCCTCCGATGTCGGCCTGCCCGCTGGCCGGGTCGTAGACGGCCGCTACCTCACAGCCTTCTAGGTCCGGGAGGTCGCTGAGGAGGAGACCCTCTTGGAGACTGCGGGCGACGCGCCGCTGGCGCTCGTAGCGTTTGGCGTTCTCGATCGACATCGAGGCCTGACCGGCGAGAACGCTGAGGGCCTCGGCCTCGTCAGGGGCCAGGGTGACGGCGCGGCGGAAGAAGACCAGAACCGCCCCGACGACCCGTTCCATCTCGCCCGGCACGGGGGCAGCTACGACGGTCCAGGGCTCGCTCCCCTCCCCGCCGAGGCACAGATCCGGCACCACGATCGCCCGCTCCTGGTCGAGGGCGTCCCAGGGGGCCTCGTTCAGATCCACCCGGACCAGCTGGTCCCTGGGCGGCAGCTTCCCGCCCGGCCCCATCACCGGAGGGGCGATGAGGGCGGAGCGGTTGGAGTCCAGGAAGTAGATGGCCGCCGCATCACCCGAAAGAAGCTCGGCCGCGCCTTGCGAGATCTCTTCGATGACCTCGGCCAGGCGCAGCTTCGAGGCCACCCGCAGCCCGAAAGCGCGCAGTCCGGCCAGAAGGTTGAAGCGCCGGGCGTTGACCAAGGCCACCCCGACCTGACGGGCGATGCCCCGGGCCAGGGCGAGGTCTTTGGGCTTGAACTCCCGCGGCTCCGAGTACTCGAGCGCCAGGCCCCCGAACTCCTCACCCCAGCGCACGAGCGGGATCCCCACGTAGGCGCCGATCGCTCGGTCGGTGGGCAGGTCGTCCGACATACGGGGGTCCGAGGCGGCGTCGCCGATCATCAGCGGCGTCCGTTCCTGCAAGGCGGCGTCGAGCAAAGGAAGCCGCTCGGGGCGGCTGCTTGCTCCGATAAGCCGGTCCGTCACCTCCGCCTGGAACCCCTGGTGGGCCATGATCGCGAACCGTCGGCCCGCGCCCAGGCGGGTGGCGGCGAAGCAGCGATCCGCCCCCAACAGCTCGGGGACCACCCGGACGGCGGTTTCTAGGGTCTCCTCGACCGAGCGGACCTCGGCCAGGAGCCCGGCCAGGCCCAGGAGGACGTGGGCGATCTCGGAGTCCTCTCGCAGGGACTCCAGGGTCTGTTCGAGGTCGCGGACCCGCTGCTGCTGCTCGTCGATAGCCGCGGAAGACCCGCCCGTCATCTCTTGGACCATAAGAAGCTGAACACTACGGGTTATTGCCTAATCGAACATACGTTCGGTATCGTGCCCGGAGATGTCGGAGCAGCGCTCGTTCGAGGACCTGGGCACCCCCCTCGCTGGGGTGACCTTCTGCGTGCTCGATCTCGAAACCACGGGGGGCTCGCCCGCCGATTCGGCCATCACGGAGATCGGCGCCTGCAAGGTCCAGATGGGTGAGGTCGTGGGCAGCTTCCACACGCTGGTGAACCCGGGCCAGCCCGTGCCGGCCTTCGTCCGCCTGCTCACTGGGATCTCGGATGACCTGCTGATCGAGGCGCCCGATATCGAGGCCGTCCTGCCCTCCTTGCTGGAGTTCCTGAAGGGGACGGTCCTCGTGGCGCACAACGCCCGCTTCGACATCGGTTTCCTGAACGCCGCTCTGGAGCGATCGGCCTATCCCCGTCTGGACAACCGGGTGCTCGACACTGCGATCCTGGCCCGCAAGATCCTCGCCGGGGAGGTGCCCAACAACAAGCTGTCCACCCTGGCCCGCCATCTGCGCTGCCCGCATCAGCCGAACCACCGGGCCTACACCGACGTGCTGGCGACGATCGACGTTCTGCATCACCTGATCGAGAGGGTCGCCGGGTTCGGCGTCACGACGCTCGAGGACCTGGCCGCGATGTCGTCGTCGCGCCTCGACGGGACGTTCTCCAAGATCAAACTTGCCGACGACCTGCCGCACGCGTCCGGGATCTACCGGTTCCTCGGCGCCAACGGACAGACGTTGTACGTGGGAAAGGCGGCGGACCTGCGCTCGCGCGTTCGCTCCTACTTCTACGGCGACCCCCGTCGCAAGGTCCGCGACCTGTTGCGCCAGGTCGACCGGGTCGAGGTCGAGACCTACGCCACCATGCTGGAGGCCGAGGTGGCGGAAGCGCGCGCCATCGTGCGCGAGCTCCCACCGCACAATCGCGCCGGCAAACGCAGTGCCAACTGGTACCTGAAGATCCACGTTGGTGCCAAGGTGCCGAAGCTGACCCGGGCGCGGGCGCCCCGCGACGACGGGCACATCTACCTCGGTCCCTTCGCAAGCATCCGCGTCGTCAAGACCCTGATCGAGGCGCTGCAAGACGCGTTTCCCGTGCACCGGTGCAGCGAGCCTGCCCGTTGTAAAGGGTGCGCTTTCGCCGAGATGGGCCGCTGCGCCGGAGAGCAACGCGACGAACATGCCGCTGAGATACGCGCGCTGGCGGCCGCGCTGGACAACGACCCCGATGCGGTCTTCCGTCCACTCGAGGCGAAGATGCGGCGACTCGCCGCGCTGGAGCGTTTCGAAGAAGCAGCCGAGGCCCGCGAACGCGCCGTATCGGTCGAGCGGGCTCTGACCACCGCGGCCCAGGTGAGGTCCCTGATGGCTGCCGGCGATGTCGTGCTACGCGTCCGGGGCCGGGCGGCGCTGCTTCGGGATGCGCAGCTGGCCGCGGCCACCGACATCTTCGAAGGCGAGCCGATCGCTTCCCTGTTGGCGCGCCTGCAGGCCAAGGCGAAGTCGGAGCCGGTCGGCGCCTTCGTGTCGTGCGAGGTCCAGCGCGAGGCCAGGGTGATCTGGTCGTGGCTACGTCGGGGAGCCGAGGACTGCACCCTGATCGCGGTCTCGGGGGCGTGGACGATGCCGTTGTCGGCGGGCCGCCTAGGGGGCCGATTCACTGTGAAGAAAGCCGTGGGGGCGGCAACGGTCCCCGCGCCCGAGGGCCGACACAGAGCGTAGCTACGACGTGTCTCGTTCCCCCAAGAAATGCCCATCTACCAGGGATTTCACTGTCTTTCCTATTGACCTATCGAACACCTGTTCGATATACTTGCAGGCATGGCAACGGCGGAGATACACCTCCTCAGGGAGCAGATCGGCGACGACCGGAAGTCGCTGCGAGAGCGGCTGCGCGAGGCCACGGCTGCCGCCGGCGCGGCCGACCGGGAGCTCCTTCGCTGGGTGCTCGCCTGCGATCGGGCCGAGCTCTGTCGCCAAGACGGCGAACGCAACGGGGCCCGGTGGCTCTCGGCTCAACTCGGTATCTCTAACCACCGCGCGCGTCGCTTCATCGGGGCCGCCTACGCCCTCGAGCACCTGCCCCTGATCTCCGATGCCTTGGAGACGGGAGCTCTTTCTCTCGACAAGACCGTGGAGCTCATCCGCTTCGCGACCGCTCTAGATGAGAAGAAGCTTCTTCGCTGGGCCCGGCGGGTCACGGTGGCCGCGCTGCGAGAACGCGCCGATCAAGAGACCGGCAAGAAGCTTGAAGAGGTCAAAGACGCCCACGAGGCTCGCTTCTTCCGGAGCTGGAACAGCGACGAGCACCACGTCTTCTTGGAAGCGCTGCTTCCTGCCGAGCAGGGCGCCGCACTGGTTGCCGCGGTAGACGCGCTCGCTCACCAGCTGCCCCAAGACCCCGTTGCTAGGGAGGCGCTGCCGGGTTTCGAAGGCGACGGCATCGATCAACGCCGGGCCGACGCCCTGGTGTTGCTGGCGACCTCAAGTGGAGACGGTGCCACCGCTCAGCCGACCGTGGTGGTGCACGCTCCCTTGGAAGCGCTCGCGCATGACCAAGGCAACTGCACGTCTAGCTCCGGGCACGTCCTCCATCCTGAGACCGCTCGCATGCTGTCTTGCGACGCCCGTCTGCAGGTCGTGCTGCACGGCACCGACGGCGACGCGGTCGGGATCGGCCACACCTCGCAGATCGCACCGAGCTGGCTGCGTCGTCAGGTGTTCCATCGCGACGGCGATCGCTGCACCTTCCCCGGTTGTGAGAACAAGCGCTTCTTGACCCCTCATCACATCGTCCACTGGAGCAAAGGGGGTCCCACCGACCTCGACAACCTCGTCACGGTGTGCAGCTCGCACCACGCGCTCATCCACAAGTCGGGATGGGACGTGAAGCTCGACGGTGGCGAGGTGGTCTGGTTCCAACCGCTGGGGCGGCGTTACGAACCGGGCCCGGCGCCGCCTGAACGTCCGCTAGGGAGCCCGGTGATCGATGCGCATCTCGTCGGCCAAGCCGCCGGCTTCTCACGCATGTTCGACATGGTGAAGCTGCTCTGAGGGCTTCCTAGCCTTTTTCGGCTCCGTTCGAGATCTCCACGAGCTGATTCAAAGCCTCGCTCGCCCCGCCGTCGTCGATAGAGCGCGCTGCTAGCTCCACGCCCTCGTCGATCGTGGCCGCTATGCCCGCTGCGAGCAATCCCGCCGCGGCATTCAGCACGACGATGTCTCGCCGTGGCCCGGGGTTCCCTTCCAGCACATCGCGCACGAGGGCTGCGTTCTCGTCTGCGGATCCGCCCGCTACCGCGCTCAGGTCGACCCGGGCGAAGCCCAGCTCGGCGGGATCCAGCGTCCACTCGCGCGTCTCACCATCGACCAGCTCCAGCACGCGTGAAGGCCCCGAGGTGGCCAGCTCGTCTAGACCCTCGTGACCCTGGAAGGCAACGACATGCTTGCTTCCGAGGCGGGCGAGTGCATCGACCATCTTGGGAAGCATCTTGGCGTCCGATACGCCCAGGGCCTGGAACCTTGCTCCCGCCGGATTGGTGAGGGGGCCGAGAAAGTTGAAGATCGTCGCCACCCCCAGCTCCCGGCGCGGACTCGCGGCATGGCGCATCGCCGGATGGAAGATCGGCGCGAAGCAGAACCCGATGCCCGCTCGTTCGATGCAGGTGGCCACGCCCTGAGGAGGAAGGTCGATCTTCACGCCGAGCGCTTCGAGCACATCGGCCGAACCGCAACGCGATGACGCGGCCCTGTTGCCGTGCTTCGCAACCTTCGCCCCCGCGCCCGCGCAGACGATGGCTGCCGCGGTCGACACGTTGAAAGTGCCGCTGCGGTCGCCACCCGTTCCGCAGGTATCCAACACATCACCGGATACACGGACACGCTGAGAAAGCTCACGCATGGTGCGCACCAGTCCCGCAACCTCATCGGTGGTCTCACCCTTCGCGCGCAAGGCAACGACGAAGCCTGCGATCTGAGCAGGGGTCGCGGCGCCCTCCATGATCTCGGTCATCGCCGCGGACGCTTCCTGTTCGCTGAGATCGCGTCCCTCCAGCAGCGAGGTGATCGCGTGGCCCCAAGAGAACCCGGGGGAGGTTTCAGGCATGATCGGGTGACAGCATGCGCGCTAATGAAAGTGCGTAAGCGACCGCGCCGCGCTCCAATTCGTCGAGGTCGATCGACTCGTGCGCGGTGTGCGCAAGGGTGATGTCGCCTGGTCCACACACGACGACCTCGGCTCCTTTAGCCGAGAGGAAGCGGGCATCTGACGCCCCCCGGAAGCCCATGATCTCGCCGGGCCGCCCCAGTGAGTCCTCGACGGAGGACAACACAGTGGTTACAACCTCTGAGTCCATATCCACCTCGAACGGATCGCCGTAGAAAGGCAGCTCTATGTGCGCATCGATCTCGGGGAAACGCCTCTTGGCGAGGTCGACCGCCTTCTGTAGCGATGCGATCACGTCCTCTTTGGTCTCGGGTGGGACGGAACGCCGGTCGATCTCCGCGATGCACGACGCGGGAACGATGTTGACCTTCTCGCCGCCGCGGATCGTGCCGACGCCGATGCTCGGCCCCCCCACCACCGGATGCACGATGTCGGGCAGCGTCTCTTCCAGATGCAGGACGATCTCGGCCATGTGCTTGACGGCGTTCACGCCGCGCTCGGGGGCCGAGCCATGCCCCGCCTTGCCCCGAGTCGTGATCCGGAACCAACACACCCCGCGCTGCGCGCGCACGACGCGCAACGAAGTGGGCTCGCCCACGATCGCGATGTCCGGCTTCAGGATGCCCTCGTCCGCGAGGTATCCGGCCCCCTTGAACCCGGCCGCCTCTTCGTCGGCGACGAAGGACATCTCTAGCGTTCCCGCGAACTCGAAACCGGCCTCCTTCAGCACGGCGGCGGCCTCGAGCGCCGCTGCGCATGGACCTTTCGCATCCCCCGACCCGCGCCCGTGGAGGCGCCCGTCGATGACGTCGGCTCCAAAGGGATCCCGCTCCCACAGTGTCGGGTCCCCGGCCGGAACGACGTCGATGTGAGAACAGAAACCCACGACGCGACCCTGGCCCTGTGCCCAGCGCGCCACGACGCTGGGTCGGTCGGGCTCGGCTTCGTGAAGGGAGACATCGAGACCGATCTCGCGGCACTGCTTTTCCGCCACCGCGGCGGCCTCTGCTTCTCTTCCCGGTGGGTTCTCCGACTCCGCTTGCACCAGTGACCGCAGGCGTTCGACCAGGCGGTCGCGGTCGATAAATCGCTCGATATCCGCCTTCGAGATGGTCATGCTCTGAGACACTGTTCGACGTGACCCGCTACCAGATCATCTTGCTCGTGGTCCTTGCGATATGGCCGTTCGCGATCCTGGGGCTGCTCTTTCTGATGAGCAGGCTCGAGACCTATGTGAAGCGGATCGACGCGCAGACCCCCGAAGAAGCCGGGCTCGAGCCCGTGTCGGGCACGACCGACGAGCGTGAGGTTCAGATCTTCGTCGGCGATCAACCGGTGGGTGAAACCAAGTAGCTCCATCGGCGAATGCTAGTGCGCCAGGCCCGTCCGATCACCACCATCCAAGCTTCTTCGTGCAACCAAGGTCGCTTTCCGACCTCAGATGAGCAAAGACGGGCGCAAGCGTCTCCGCTATCGGGTCAGGCCAGGGTCGCTATGCAGTCGATCTCCACCCGTGCCCCCTTGGGAAGGGCCGAGACGCCTACCGTGGCTCGGGCCGGCGGGTCGCTGGGGAAGAACGAGCCGTAGGCGTCGTTGACCTCGGCGAAGTCGTCCATGTTCGTGACGTAAATCGTGGTTTTGACTATCCGGTCGAGCCCCGAGCCTGCTTCCTTGAGCACCGCCTCGAGGTTGCGCACGCACTGCTTCGTCTCTTCTGCTATCGATCCGGACACCAGCTCCATCGTCTCGGGAACGAACGGCACCTGGCCGGAGCAGAAGACCAACGACCCGTCGCTGACGGCCTGCGAGTAGGGCCCGACCGCCTCGGGAGCCGCCTTCGTGTTGATCGCGCTACGTGTCATAGGACCGCCTCCTTGAACTAGCTGTGTCTCTAACGTTGTCGGAAACGAAGCTGATGTGGTCTGACGAAGGGCAACCTACGCCCGGCGGGATGAGGGAGCCGCTTAGCTCCTTCTGCGACGCGCTACGTGTTGGCTCAGAGCGAGGAAGGCGAGACCGGGATTCCGGTGGGAGACGAAGCGCTCCAGTCGATCGCCGCAGGCCCCGGAGTGAAGGTGAGGCCGGTGTTGCGCGCGGTCCCGCCCTCGGGGATGTGCCACAGCTGTGCGTCGCCTCCAGCCGCGGGAACGCGCCCGAACAAGACTCCCTGTCCGCTCTCGCCCCAGTCCACGTAGATGTCCCTGTATCCCGAATCCAGAGTGAGGTCACGCAGCTCGCGGCCGTCGGCATCCAGGAGGACCAGGTTCCCGTTGCGGATCGCCGCCATGAAGCTTCCGTTCGGTGCACACGACACCGCCGAATAACCGGCGCCCTCCTGGGTTAGGTAGTCCGGGCCCTCGGTCGAGATAGCGGCGATCGCCCCGTTCGCAACGCCGACCAATCGCCCGCCGCACTGCTCGAGGCTCACCACTCTGGTGGGGGCGACGGTGCCGGTCAGCGGAGGTGCGGAGGTCTTCATGGAGACGAAACTCAGTCCACCGCCGCGACGCGAAGTCAGGTAGAGGGTCCGTCCGTCGGCGCTCCAACCCTCGAGCGAAACCTGCGATCCCGTCCGCTGCCGGTGTACCTCTCGCATCGTGGTCCCCTTCAGGCCCGCGACCCATACCGACGTGGTCTGTCCCTCCTGGAGAATCACGGCCAGCCTGCGTCCATCGGGAGAGAACGACGCCGCCTTGACGTCCTCACGCACCAGCCGACTGGAGCCGTCATAAGGCAGGACGACCAACGATCCGTCTCGTCCGATCGCGACCCCGCACTCAGACAGGGGTGACCAGACCAGGGTGGCGAGCCGCGGAAGTCCCAAGTCACCGTTGGCACCCTGAATTCCTTCGGGCGCCGAGATCACAACGTCTCCCGATGGCGAACGAACCGCGTACAGGTCTCCGGTTCGATTGAACCCCAGCAACGACTTCACCCTGCCCACCGTCGTTCCGCCCGGCGGACCGGGATCGGTTGGGCCCGCGGTGGTCCCGAAGCTGATGCGATGGCGGTAGACGGTCGCGATCAGACCAGCCCTCCCGCTCGGGTCGGTGGGTCGTAGACAGGACTTCGGGTAGCGGTCGAAGAGGGGTTGGGTGCGGAAGGGGCCCGAGATGAGGGACGCCTCCGAGGAAGACGACGGGGTCGGCGAGGGAGCTGATGAAGGCGAGGGCTTCGGCGTGGGGGAAGCAACGGCTCGCCTCGTGCGACGGGATGAGGAATCGTCTGCGGGGGCCGCAACCAAGGGTGAGTCGGCGGCGTCCAAGATCGGGCGGATCAGGACCGCACCCATCGCGGCCACGAAGATCAGGGCGAGGAGGGCTTTCAGACTCGTGCTCATGATGCGAATCCTAGGGGCGCTGCCGAAACTATGCGAGGGAAACCGCGTGACAGGATGAGCAGATGGCGGAAGTGGCCCCGGCGAGACTCTGCAAGAAATGTCGCGGCGCCATGTCCTACGCGGAGCTCCCGGGCCTCGGCAGGGTGTGGCAGTGCGGGAGCTGCGTCCTGGCCCTCGAGACCGAAGACGGCAAGGTTCACATCTGGCACAAACCCAAGGCCCCCAGGCAACGGCAGACGTATGCGGAAGAGAAGAAGAAGTCGCGGAAGGCCTGCCCCGAGTGCCACAAGCCCATGTGGGAAGTCGTGATGCCCGACTTCGGCTCCCGCTGGCAATGTGAAGACTGCCGCCTCACGGTCTTCGCCACCGGCGGCGTTCAGAAGTGGAAGAAGCAAGTCGACTGACCTACAGGGTTGCTCCCCAGCCGATGCCCTCTCGGCCCAGATCAGGAAGGTTCGGGAAACGGCCCGCAGATAGAGATGCAAGGCGGCTCCGGCCCTGGTAGATGGGCCCTCCGCCTCTCGGCGGAGGGCCCAAGTCGCGGAGCCGGCCTGTAAGCCGGATTCTGTCCCGGGCACAAAGCCCGGGGGCGACCATCCATCTGGGACGAACGTTGCCGCTCGCCTCGTGCGACCTACCCGGAGGTGCCTCGGTCTCCCGAGGCGGGCGGGCCACCCATGCCTCCTGCTCGGTCTTGCTCCGGACGGGGTTTGCCTAGCCGCACCGATCACCCGATGCGCTGGTGAGCTCTTACCTCACCGTTTCACCATCACCTCGCCGAAGCGAGGCTGTCTGCTTTCTGTTGCACTTTCCACGGGTCGCCCCGCCTGGCACTTTCACCAGCGTCCTGCCCTACGGAGTCCGGACTTTCCTCGAGCGCCCTTGCGAGCACCCGCGATCGCCCGGCCGGCTCCACTAACGATTATCCGCCCATCCTGCAGACGAAGAAACCCTCCCGTCCGAGAAGGCAGTTAGACGCCCACCTCTAGATGCATTCGGCGGGCCGCTCTGTCGAGAGACCCCAGCAACGGGCGCGCCAGGACGATCACCATGGCCGCGTTGCCCACCGCGCGCAGGGCGTCCCAGCCGAGGGAAGTGGCTAGGTAGAAGGAGGCGTAGCGCTGCAGGTTCTCGCCGGGTCCCATCTGCGGGACCCAACCCAGGGCCGACGAGCCGGTAGCGAAGGGCCAGAACCACAGGTTCATGAGCGCGCCGAAGGCGAAACCGGTTATGAACCCGTAGGCAGCGAGCACCCCGATGCGGAGCCGCCATGACTCGCTGCGCGGCATGAGGCCTGCTCCCATCCCCATCCATCCCACGGCCACCATCTGGAAGGGCAACCAGGGGCCGAAGCCACCGACGAAAAGCCCCGAGGCGAAGGTGCCGATCGCGCCGAGAACGAATCCGAAACCCGCACCGAATGCGTTGCCGGCCACCAACACGATGATGAACATCGCCGAGAAGCCTGCGATGAAGCCCGGCAGCCGCAGCGCCACCATCGCGGCCCCCAACACACCGATCAAAGCAACGGCTTTGGGGCCGAGACCGCCGCGGCCCAACTCGACGAACAGAAGCGCACCGAGACACAGCATCAACACCGCGAAGATCACGGGGGCATCGGCTTCGTGCGCGCCGTCGCCCCCCACCGCGCTCGGGATCACGAAGGGCCATAGGAAAGCCGCCGCGCCCAACAGGTTGACGACCAGGAGCAGAACGCGGCGCAGGAGCGAGTCCTTCATTCGAGCGAACCGCTGAGTTCCTCGGGCGTCAGCCAGTCGGATCCGAACACGCGCGCGGTCTGCGGCGCGAAGACCGGAGATCCCGCCATGACCTCTCGCGGTGCCCCGTCCGCTATCACCTCGCCACCGGCGAGCATCACTACCCGCGTGGCGAGCTCGGCGACCAACTCGACGTCGTGCGAAGCGAACAACACCGTCCGGCCCTCCGCCGCGTAACCGCGAAGGAAACGCGACAGCCGCTCCTTCGTATGCCCGTCCAGCCCCCGCGTAGGCTCGTCCAACAACAGGACCTGCGCATCGGTGGAGACGGTCGCCGCGACGGCCGTGAGCAGGCGCTCTCCCGCCGATAGATCCCGGGGGTGGCGGGTGGCTAGATGACCGATCCCGAGCGCGTCGAGGATCTTGGGTGCGCCATCGTTTCGGCCGTGCGCCTGAAGGGTGGCGCGGACCTCCTCGCCCACGGTGTCCTTAAACAGGATGTCCTCCGGCGTCTGGGGGCAGAGCGCTGCATCGCGTCCCGCTTCGACCTCTGCGCCGCCTGCGGTCACCGATCCCCCGTCCGGCCTACGCAGCCCACCCAGGCATCGGAGCAGCGTGCTCTTGCCCGCCCCGTTGCGACCCATGAGGGCGACGACCTCGCCGGCCCTTAGGGACAGATCCACGTTCTTCACCACGACCGTTCCTTCGTAACCCGCCGACACCCCTTTGGCTTCGAGGAGCACCGGCCCCTGGCTTGGGGTCCTTGGTTGCGGAACCCGGCCCGGCTTGAAGCCGCGCTGTTGAGCCATGCGACGCGCTTGCCGGACGGTCAACGGGACGGGACTCCATCCCAACAGACGGCCAAGTCTCGACACGGCCGGGCCGGCCTGCACGCGCTCCAGGATGTCGGCGGGCCCCCCTGCGATCACGCGCCCTTGCCCGAGACATCCGATCGCCATGTCCACGAACCCGGCCACGCGGTCGAGACGATGCTCGGCCAACAGCACGGTCATCCCTAGGTCGTGAACGAGGCGTTGCAGGGCGGCAAGCACGTCTTCCGCGGCTTGAGGATCGAGCTGACTGGTGGGCTCGTCCAAAAGAAGGACCTTCGCGCCCGGTGTGAGCGCGGCTGCGATCGCGACCCTTTGACGCTCGCCGCCCGACAGGGTGCGCACACTGCGGTCGCGCAGCCGCTCTATGTCCAACAGATCCAGCGTCTCCTCGACCCGGCGGCGCATCGTTGCGGGCGCCATCGCTAGGTTCTCCATGGCGTAAGCCAGCTCGTCCTCGACGCGATCGACGACGAAGGAAGCCCCCGGATCTTGCGGGACGAACGCCACGACGTCAGAGAGCTCGCGCGGTGCCCCCTCCAGCGTGTTGCGGCCCTCCACGAGCACTCGGCCCGAGAAGATGCCGCCGGTGAAGTGAGGAACGAGCCCATTGACGGCGCGCAGGAAGGTCGACTTCCCCGCGCCGGTGGCGCCGCAGACCAAAGCGAAGGCACCCTCGGGAACGGCCAGACTCACGTGCCTCAGCGCGAAGTCGCTCCGCTCCAAGTACTGGAAGCTGACGTCTTCGAAACGGACGGCCTCGGTCATGAGCGCGACGGTGTGAGGAAGGCGGGCAGAGCGAGAACACATGCGGCCAGCACGAGAACCGGCATGGCCTCGGGCCAGCTCAGCGGGAACGTCGAAACCGACAAGCCAATATCGCGCGTCATCGCCACGAGGAAGACGGCGGCCCCCGCCACGCCGGCAACCGCGGTGGCAACCGATGGCCGGTCCCAACTCTCGGGTCGATAACGGGTGCGGCGCCCTCGTCCGTGTCCGCGCGCATCCATGCTTTCCGCCAGGGTCACGGCCTCCTCCATGCCTGTTTCCAGGACGGGGACCGCCAGAGCCGGTAGCGCCCGCAGACGGCCGATGTGGATGCCACGCATCCGCTGAGCCTCTCTCACGCGCGCAACGGAAGCGATCGTGCGAGGCGCGATCGATAGAGCCAGGGCCGCGGCGAGAGCGGGCTCATGGAACCTGCGTGGCGCCAGGCGCAAGACCCCGAAGGGATCTGCAACGGAGTTGAACGTGCCGAAAACCGTCAGGAGGACCGCGAGCCGCAAACCCTCCAACAAAGCGCTGACGATCGCGCCGGCGCTCACGCTTGAGGGGAGCAAGAAGACCAGCAAGGTCCGCGTCACAACCGTAAGTGCGCCGAATGTCAGGAAGATCCGGAAGGAACGCGCCTGGGGGCCGTCGGTGCGATGCGCCGCGTGCACCGCCCACGCCGCCCCCAGCACCGGCAGCAGATAAAAGGGGTTCGTCGTCGACATCGTCACCAGCGCTGCCCCCAACGACCACAAGATCCAAGCCCCCGGATGCACCTAAACAAGACCTCCGCGCTTTGCGCCAGCCGCCTTGCGTGTCGGGTGTGCCACGTGCTCAGGAACCCGGTGTGCGACGCCGGCGCGCTAGTACGAATCCGGTTGCCCCCAGCGCGGCGGCCGCGGCCAGGGCGGCGATCCCCGTCATCGGCGGGCCCGGGGAGGCCGTGGGCTCGAGGGCACCCGGCTGCACTTGGGTGAGGACCGATGTCGGCGGCGGGGTGGGGGTGGTGGCGCTGGTGGCGGCGTTCCCCTTTCTTTCTTCTCTGTCTCTTTCTCGTCTCTCGTCGCCGCCTCTGGGACGGTCGCGGCCGCGTAGGCGCTTGTCGCCGCCTTTCGTTCCGGGCGATGCATCCCGGGAAGGTCTGGACGTCGGGCCCGCCCTCCCAGTGTCGCCACTCGACGGCGAGCGGGCGCCGCTCCGATCCGTTTCGTTCCGTTGTTTCTGTCCGTCGTCTCCGTCATCGTTACCCGGTTTTGGTGACGGTGGTGGGGGCACTTCTTGCTGCGCGCAGACCTCGCCGAAGCTGGTGTCCGGGGGGCGGGGGTGGCTGTCACCATTGCTGCCGCTCCCCCACGACCAGCCTTCGACATCGCCGTCGGTCACCGAAACGTTGCCTGCCCCCGATCCTGACCAGCTCCAGCCGCCGTTGCCGTCCCCGCGCCAGTAACCCCAGAAGTTCGGGTATTGCTCGAAGCAGTCGTCGCCGGTGGGACCGACGCCGGCCAGCATGCACACGGCCTCGCCTCCGAAACCGAACTTGTACGACAAGCCGTGCTGCTCGTTCGCAAGGGCGATCAGCTCGAGTCCGGAAACCTCTCCGTCGGGCAGCGCGACGCAGAAGGTCTGTACCGCCCTACCGGAGTCGACGACGAGAGCGGCGCGCGCTCCCTCGGCGGCACAGACAGGTGCAGCCCCCAGACCAGCCGGGAACGCAACGCTCGCCAATGACACGAACGCGGTCGTGAGCCACCGGCCGAACCTGGTCATCTCCGTGGCTACCTCAGCATCCCGAGATGCCCGGCGCAGGCTTCGTCACCTCGGCGAACTCGATCGGGAACGCGCGCTTCAAGAGTCCGGGGATGGCAGCGATCGTTGCGCCTGCGTCGGGCGCTCCTTTGCGATAGCCGCCTCCCTGGCGGGGCTCCCAGGTGTATGCGAAGCCTCCGGCGGAAGCGGCATCTCCGCAGAGACGATGCTGCAGGCTCTTCAACGCCTTCATCGCGCCGTCCGGGAGCGCCCGCCCATAGGCGACGTAAGCTTGGATCACCAGCGCGGTGGAGTTCGTGTCGGTGAGCCGCAGATCCCACGAGTAACCCCAACCGTTCTTGCGGGGATCGCGGATGTTGCGGAAGAAACGGAAAGGATTGTTCGCCAGCGGACCCGTAGCTTCGGGGTGCGCCGCGATCGCCTGCACCGCCAGGCTCGTCGTGTTCGTGTCCGACCGGAAGAAGTCTTCGTCGGCGTTGCCGGTGAAACAGTGGCGATTCTCGTTGTCTGCTTGCGGTCCGGTGTGTTGCCAACCGCCGTCTCCGCACTGGGCGGAGACGAGCCAGCTGATCGAATTACTCGAGGGATCCGCCTCGGGAGTTGCCGCCAGTGCCAGCATCACGAGGACGTGGTCGGTCACCTCGCCGTCGAAGGGGTCGTCTGGTGTGGGAGCGCCGTACTGACCGCTTTCCTGCTCCGAGTCCAGCAAGGGTTGGACCAGGTTCTGGCCTCCGAAGTCGCGGGGATCGCGTCCACCTGCGACCGCGGCCAAGACGAGCTTCGCCTTCTGTCCCAAGGTCTCGGCCTCAGCCACGTGAGCCTCTAGGTAGTCGAGCGCAGCCTCGATCGACGAGGGGCCCCGGCGAACGGCCACGAGCGAGGTCACCGCGTCGGCGGTGGAGCCCAAAGGCGAGAAGCCCGGGAAGGAACCGTCTTCGTTCTGCTGGGCCGTCAGATAGGAAGCGGCCACCCGCGCCCGGCGCTGGAGCGTCGGGCCGGCGTCTGCAGGTGCGATCGGGATCATCAGGGCAACGAGCGCAGCGAGCGCGGCCCCCTTGGACAAGCGACGAGACATCGGTGCTCCTCTCTCCCGGTTCCGCGCCGGGCGGTGATGCCTCCGGGGTGAGAGAGAGTCGGGCGCACACCGAAGGTGTGGCCGGCTCGTCCCTCTACCTCGAAGGGCGTGAGCTCGAGCGTTCCGCCGGGTTCCTGGCTCGCCTGCTCGGAAAATGAGCGGGCCTACAGTTGCGGGACAGCGCCGGACTCTGACCGGACTTCCCCGCACGGGACGCGGTGATCGCTCGAGACTCTACCTGCGAGGACCCTCGTGGCACGCACTTCGGCACTACGGGCGCAGGTAGCCGTCCTGCAGGAAGAGGCGGGCCCGGCCGTCGCGACCGAACTCGAAGGCGACCCAGAACCAGGCCAGGATCGCCAGCCCGATGAGCTCACCTCCCCAGGTGGCGAGGTGATCCAGCGGATGGAGCAAGAGGTCCCAGGAGTAGGGCTCGCGCGGGACCTCCGAGAAGTCGGTGCCGAATGCGGGCCAGAAGAAGGTCTCCGGCGCGCCCCACATCCCATCTCCGACCAGATGTAGCAACCAGCCCACGCCGAGCCCGAACCAGGCGAGGCGGGTCCCGCCGCGCAAGCCCAAGATGATCGCGACCGACACGACGACCACGGCCAGGATCGAATGAGCGATCCATCTCCCGGCGGGGCCTACAAACAAGAAGAGGCCGAGGACGCCATCGACCAGGTCGGGTGCGATCGCTCCGAGCAGGATGAAGCGGTAGTCGATACGCCTGCGCCCCAAGGTGACGTAAACGATCACCGTGGCAAGGCCGAGGTGCCAGAAGATCACTCGAAGAAGGAGCTCTGCTCCGCGCTCTCTCGGTCGAGCGCCTGATCGAGAGCGGCTGCGTCCATCCCCTGGTTCGCAAGACGGTCCGCGTCGGCGTTGAGCTCACGACGCACGTGCTCTAGCTCGCAGACCTGGAAGCGATTCATGAGAGCCCGCGCCTTGACGGCCAGCGGACGCAGCGTGTCCTTCTTGATCTTCCACCTGCCGAGCAACTGCGAGACGACGAGCTCGGAATCCATGAACACCCGCAGCTCGGTCACTCCTTTGTGGTGCGCCAACTCGAGCCCTGCGATGAGGGCGGCGTACTCGGCCACGTTGTTGGTCGCATCGCCGATGCCTTGCGCGATCTCCCCGATGACTTCGCCGTGCTCGTCGCGCAGTACGACACCGATGCCTGCCGGGCCGGGATTGCCGCGCGCTCCACCGTCGGTGTACAGGGTTGCTTTCACGAGGGTCTCAGACGACGACGAGGATGCGGCGGCAGTTATCGCAGCGCTGCAATCCTCTGTCTTTGCGGATGCGCTCAGCCTCGATCGCGGGGAGCTTGGTGTGACAGCCCGAGCAGGTCCCCGCCTGCAAGGCCGCGGCCCCCACTCCATGCTTGGTGGAGCGGATCTTCTCGTAGAGGCTCAGTAGGTCCTCCGGTATCACGGCGGCTACCTCCGTTCGCGTGGCCTCGTGGGCGGCAAGCTCGGTGTCGATGTCGCCACTGAGGCGGGCAACCGCAGTGGTCAGCTCCTCCTTCTCTGCGGCCGCTTGGACCCTCTCGCCCTCCAGCTTATCGACGGTGGCCTCGGAGCCCTCGCGCTGGACCATGACATCCAGCAACTTGTCCTCGATGCCCGACCGCCGTCGCTTCAAGCTCTCGATCTCGGCCTGGAGTGCGGAGAGCTCCTTGGGGTTAGCGACCTTGCCGGACATCATGCGTTGCTCCTCGCGCCCGCTCTTGGAGTCGATCAATTCGATCTCGCCCTCCAGGCGTGCTTGCTCTCTAGCCACTTCGTCGTTCTGTTTGCGGGCGATCTCGAGATCGGCCTCCAGCTCGGCCAGGAGCGCATCTACCTCGGCTAGACGGGCGGCCTCCGGCAGAGAGGCGCGTCGTTCGCGCAAGCGGGCCATCGCGGTGTTTTCCGCCTGCAGGTCGAGGAGGCGGCGGAGGGTGGGGTCGTCGTAACTCGCCATCGCACCGAGGGTATCGCTCGCGCCGCTCGTCGCGGGGTGGCGGAAGGCGAGGGTCAGCAGGCCGAATAGTGTGCCTCGCCTATGGATGTCTGGCCTGGGCGGGCTTATCCCCTGGGCGCCACTTGGGACGGCGAAGGAGTGAACTTCGCCGTTTTCTCCGAGAACGCCGAGTCGGTAGAGCTATGCCTCTTTAACGACGAAGGGACCGAGACGCGCGCGCTTCTGACTGAGGTGTCGGCGTTCGTCTGGCATGGCTACGTGCCCGGAGTCTCCCCGGGGCAGCGCTACGGCTTCAGGGTGCAAGGGCCTTACGACCCTCCCAACGGCAAGCGCTTCAACCCTTCGAAGCTGTTGATCGATCCCTACGCCCAGGCGATCGAGGGCGACGTCGACTGGGGGCCCGAGGTCTTCTCCTATGCCTTCCTCGACCCCAAAGAGGACCTGGCCTTCTCGGACTCCGACGACGCCAACAGGGTCCCGAAAGCGATCGTGATCGACGGGGCCTTCTACTGGGGGGACGATCGCACACCTCGTACGCCCTGGCACGAGACGGTGATCTATGAGACCCACGTACGCGGCTTCTCGATCACGAACCCGGGCATCCCGGAAGAGATCAGGGGGACCTATGCCGGGCTCGCTCACCCGGCCTCGCTCGAACACCTCCAGCTTCTGGGCATCACCGCCGTAGAGCTGCAGCCCGTCCATCACTTCATCCATCCCCAGCACTTGCTCGAGAAAGGGCTGCGCAACTACTGGGGCTATGACTCGGTCGGTTACTTCGCGCCGTACTCCGGTTACTCCGCATCGGGCGCGCAAGGGCAGCAGGTGAACGAGTTCAAGGAGATGGTCAAGGCCCTCCACGCGGTCGACATCGAGGTCATTATCGACGTCGTCTACAACCACACCGGTGAGGGAAACCACATGGGACCCACGCTGTCCCACAAGGGCATCGACAACGAGACCTACTACCGCTTGGTGCCCGACGACGAGCGCTACTACATGGACTTCACCGGAACGGGCAACACGCTGAACGTTCGCCACCCGCAGACCCTGAAGCTGATCATGGACAGCCTCAGGTACTGGGCGACCGAGATGCACGTTGACGGTT
>Ga0208612_1000366_pt1 | contig 20771 bp, 15 predicted proteins | sample AntDryMetagUQ889_FD_188089 | JGI IMG/M metagenome (GOLD analysis project Ga0208612, IMG submission 188089) | Polar desert microbial communities from Antarctic Dry Valleys - UQ889 (SPAdes) | ecosystem: Environmental > Terrestrial > Soil > Desert | place: Antarctic Dry Valleys | collected 2008-12-31 | reverse complement strand
CCCGCCACTCCGCGGACCGCCGCAGCACGGCGGTCGCCTTCCCGTGGCGCCGTCGCACGATCTCGCAGGCGATCGCAGCCGCCGCGGCGCGCGTGGCGCTCGGCCGCTCGAGCGAGCGGCGCGAGATCGCCGCACTGCGCGCGGTGGCCATGGGGCCACTGTCGGACCTTCCGCGCCCGCGAATTCCCCTCGTTGCCATCACCGGCACGAACGGCAAGAGCACCACGACCCGCCTGATCGCTCACGTTGCGGGCACAGCCGGCCTGAGCGTCGGGATGACGAACTCGGACGGCATCCACGTCCGCGGCGAGCTCGTCGAAGCGGGGGACTGGACCGGTTTCGGGGGAGCGAGCCGGATCCTCGCCGAGCCGAAGCTCGACGTCGCGGTGCTTGAGACCGCGCGGGGCGGGATCCTGCTGCGCGGAATCGGGTATTCGGCGAACGATGTCAGCGTGGTGACCAACGTCAGCGCGGATCACCTTGGCCTCCAGGGCGTCGACACGATCGAGGAGCTCGCGGAAGTGAAGAGCGCGATCGTCCGGATCACGCGGCGAAGTGGATGGGCGGTGCTGAACGCTGAGGACCCGCTGGTGTGGGACATGCGTCATCGAACGAACGCGCGCCTCTACGCGTTCAGCCTCTCACCGCGCGCGGCCGGTGTCGCCGAGGCGCTGGATGGTGGCGGCAGGGTTGCGGTGCTTGATCGCGGATGGCTCGTGCTGCGCGGTGCCGACCGCGCGTCACGGCGCCTCGCCCCCGCCGCCGAGCTGCCCGTCACCATGGCCGGGCTCTCCCGGTACAACGTCGCGAACGCGCTCGCGGCCGCCGCCGCCTGCGACGCTCTCGGCATGGAGGTAACCCAGATTGGGGACGGGCTGCGATCGTTCGGAGCCGACGCGGCGGCCAATCCGGGGCGCCTCAATCTCTTCGAGCGCCGAGGCGTCTTCGCGATGGTCGACTTCGCGCACAACGAGGCGGGCCTGGTCGGACTGCTGGAGGTTGCCCGCTCCGTCGCCGGCCGGCACCGCGTTCGGCTGGGATTCGGCACCGCCGGCGACCGGACGGACGAGATCCTTCATCGCATCGGCCTGCTCGCGGCGTCGGCTGACGACCTCGTCATCGCCGAGAAGCGCCATTACCTCCGTGGCCGCGACCTCGAGGAGATGAACATCATCCTGCGGCGGGCCGTCGCCGAGGGCGGCTACACCGGTGAGATCGCTGCCGCGCCCACGGAGGTGGACGCGCTGCGGACGCTGGTCAGCCGCGCGAAGCGGGGGGACGTGTGCGCGGTGATGGCGCACGTGGAACGTGGCGAGCTCTTCGCGTGGCTGCATGGCGAAGGCTTCCGCCACGTGACCCTCGAGCGCCTGCGGACGGTGCTCGCCCGCGGCTGATCAGGTCTCGATCTCGATGTCGTCGCCGTGCTCGCCGATGCCGATCACCGCGCGCAGCCCATCGGTCTCGGCCGCGGCGCCGTGCTCTCGGCGCTGGAGCTCCTTCCAGACCTGGTTGGCGTGGTCGACGCATACGACCACGACGTCACCCTCGCGCGCCGTCTCGAGTGCGTGGCGGGTCGCCTCGAGCTCGTCGAGCACGGTCGTCACCGACGCGACCCTCGAGCTCGCGGCCGGCGCGCTCCGGATCCCCTCCTCGATGAGGGCGGCCGTGTTGCCCACCGGGCGTCCACGGTTGTTCGCGTCCTCGCGGATGACGATCTCCTCGAAGTAGCGGGCCGCCGTCCGGCCCAGCTCCCTGATGTCGTCGTCGCGACGGTCGCCGGCGGTCGCGATGACGGCGATGCGTCGGCCCGTCACCTGCGCCCGCGCGCCGCCCACCGACGGCTCGCTCAGCCTCTCCACGAAGTCACCCAGGGCATGGAGGGCGGGCGGGTTGTGAGCGTAGTCCACGACGACGCGGAATCCGTCGAGCTCGAACATGTTGAGCCGCCCCGGAGCCATGTAGTAGCTGGTTGTGAAGGTCCGCAGCCCCTGGCGGATGTCGTGGAGGTGGGCTCCCGCCGCCCACGCCGCGGCCGTGGCGGCCAGCGCGTTCTGGACGTTCATCCGCGCGCGGCCCTCGAAGGTGGCCGGGATGAGGTGCGTCCACACCAGGTTCATGCTCTTGCGGCCCTGGCGCAGGACGATCATCTCGCCGTTGCGGCCCGGCTCAACGGTCACCGCCCGGCGGCCCCGGGACGCCTGGAACTTGATGCGCTCGTTCTCGGGGTCCAGCGAGAAGTAGATCACCGCTCCCGAGCAGTGGCGTGCCATGGTCACCACCAGCGGGTCGTCGGCGTTGAGGACAGCCACGCCGTCGCGCGGAACTGCCTCGACGACGACGCGCTTGACCTCCGCCAGCTGCTTGATGCTGTGGATGCCGCCGAGGCCGAGATGATCGCCGGTCACGTTGAGCACCACGGCCACGTCGTTGCGGCCGTAGCCGAGGCCCTCCCGCAGGATTCCGCCGCGCGCCACCTCGAAGACCGCGAGGTCGACGGTGGGGTTCTGGAGCACCATCGACGCCGATCGCGGGCCGGACGCATCGGCGCGCCGGACGATCCTGCCGTCGACGTAGATGCCATCGGTGCTCGTCAGGCCGACCTTGCGGCCCATCCCCTTGAGGATGTGGGCGATCATCCGCGCCGTGGTCGTCTTGCCGTTCGAACCGGTCACGGCCACGATCGGGATGCGGGCCGGCGTGCCGGTCGGGAAGAGCATGTCGATCACTGGCTTCGCCACGTACTGCGGCTCGCCCTCGGTCGGGTTGGTGTGCATCCGGAAGCCGGGGGCCGCGTTGATCTCGACGATGCCGCCGCCAGTCTCTCGCACCGGCACGCCGATGTCCGGGCACACCATGTCGATGCCCGCGATGTCCAGGCCGACGACGCGAGCGGCGAGCTCGGCGATCTCGACGTTGTCGGGGTGCGCCTCCTCCGTACGGTCGATGCTGATCCCGCCGGTGCTCATGTTGCCGGTCCGCTTGAGGTAGACGCGCTGTCCGCGCGGCGGCACGTCGGCGAGCTCGAAGCCCTGCTCGCGGGCATAGGTCACCGACTCGTCGTCGAGCTTGATGCGGGTGAGGACCTTCTCATGGCCGATGCCGCGGCGTGGGTCGGCGTTCGTGATCTCCACGAGCTCCGACAGCGCATGCGTGCCATCGCCGTCGACGTGGGCCGGTAGGCGCTGCGCAACCGCGCGGAGCACCCCGCCGATGACGAGGCAGCGGTAGTCGTTCCCGACCAGGTACGACTCGACCACGACGCCGCCGCGCCGGCTCTCGGCGCGGGCGAGGCGATACGCGCCGCGCACCGCCTCCTCATCGGCGAGGTTGAGCATGACGCCGCGGCCGTGGTTGCCGTCAAGCGGCTTGAGGGCCACCGGGTAGCCGATGCGGTCCGCCGCCCTGACCGCGTCGTTCTCGTTGCGCACGAGGCCGGAGCGCGGGACCGGCACGCCGGTGGCGGCCAGGAGACGGTTCGTGAGCTTCTTGTCCGATGCGATGTCGACTGCCAGCGCGCCCGTGCCCGAGCTCATGGTGGCGCGGATCCGCTTCTGATGGATGCCGTGGCCGAGTTGCACCAGCGACTCGTCATTGAGGCGGATGTAAGGGATGTCGCGGAGGGTCGCCTCGTCGATCAGGGCCTGCGTTGACGGCCCGAACGCCGCTCGCTCGGCGAGGAGGATGAGCGCCTCGAGCTCCGCGCGGAAGTCGAATCCCGGCTCGGCCTCCACGAGGTGGTTGACGAGGCGCACGGCCAGCCGACCGGCGGCGATGCCGACCGACTCCTCCGCATACGAATAGACGACGTGGTAGCGCGCCGGCTCGCCGGTCCCGCGCGTCTTCCCCCGGCCCACCTCCGTGCCCGTCTCCCGCTGGAGCTGGAGGGCGATGTGCTCGGCGACGTGGCCGGCCCAGGTCCCCTCACGCAGCCGGTGGGTGAAGCCACCAACGCGCCCGGTGCCGCAGGTGTGCTGGCCGACGGCGGGCAGCATCTCGAGGAGGGCGTCGACGAAGCCCGGGATGGTGTTGGAGGGAAACTGCTCCAGGACTCCGAGGTCTACGACCAGCTTGATTGCGGGTTCGTAGTTCCAGTAGTTCGGCCCGCGGTACACGCGGGTCTCGACGATCGTGAGCTCCGCGCGTGGTGTGAGCCCCGCGGGGGCGGTGCGGGGACGCCGGGCTCGGACCGCGGCCTGCTTGGGGTCGTTCGCGGTCGTCACTCACTCGCCTCGTCCAGGCGGCGCGCGCGCAGCGCGCGCCGCTGCGCCCTGTCCGGCGCCGAGTCGTCTGCGCCCTCCGCGGCGATGCGCTGGATGAGCCTGCGCGTCTGGTTGGTCGCCGCTCGGAGGCTTGCGAGCTCGCGGTCCGTTGCGCTGACCGCACGCAGCGGAGCCATGAGCCGGCGCCTCCGCAGGTCGAACCGGTATCCCGAGGGAAGGGAATGGAGCACCACGCCCGAGACCATGATCGGCCGGTGGCGCTTCACTTCGTACGCGTCGGTATGGAGGTGAGCAGGGTCGAGGATCGTCACCGAGCCCTTGCCGAGGACCTCGAGGATGCCCTTGGGGCTCACGAGTGCCGCGGTGTCCTCGTCGACACCGACACCCAGCAGCGACGGGGACTGCGCGATGAGCGCCAGGAGGCGCCCGAAGCGATTCCGCTGCTCGAAGTGCTGGTCGATGAGCACCCCGGCCAGCAGGCCGAGACCGGCGCTCATCTGCGTCATGCGCTGCTTCGGGGTTGCCCCGCTCGTCCCGAAGGCGACCATGTGGCTGGCGATCGCCGAGGCGCCGGCGCTCGTGCCCGCGACGATCGCGCCGTGCCTGTGGCGCTCGATGAGCGCTCGCCCCAGCGCCGTCCCGCTGATCACGCTTGACAGGCGCAGCTGGTTGCCACCGGTCATGAAGATGGCGGTCGCGTCGTCGAGCGCCGCCACCAGGCGGCGGTCGTTTGCATCCTCGCGAACGAGCGGACGCATGCCGCGCACGTCGTGGATCCCCATCTGCCGGAAGAGAGAGATGTACAGGTCGGTCGCTTCGTCGCCCAGCGAGGAGGCGGTGGAGATGACCACCACCCGCGCCTCGGGCCCGCCGGCAAGCGTCACGAAGCGCGACAGGATCTGGCGCTGGCGGAGCTTCTCCTCCGCACCGCCGATCACGAGCAGGTGGCCGGCCCGGGCCTGCCCGGGACCGGGCGTGGCAGGCATGGGCGCAGCATAGCGAACTGAGCTCGCCACCGAACGCCGCCGCTAGACTCCACTCCGTATGCCCGCCACGAAGCGCCCGCGCACCGAGGCGCGCGACTACTACCAGGTCCTGGGGACCGCGCCATCGGCGTCGCCGGCCGAGCTGCGGTCGGCCTTCCGTGAGGCGGTCCTGCGCCATCACCCCGACCGTGCGCAGAGCTCCGAGGCCGCCACCCGGCGTACCTCCGTTCTCAACCGCGCATGGAGCGAGCTCCGCGACCCTCTTCGCCGCCTCCATTACGACCATGAGCTCGAGGCCGGGCGGCAGTCCACGCTCGACTGGCCCCTCGAGGCGGGAGAGGCGCCGCGCGCGCCCCGGCGACCCGCCGGCCATCGCCCGGACGTCGGCGAACCGAGCCAATGGCACCAGCCCCAGTGGCGGTCGGCCGCGGGCTTCCGCGTCCCGGTGGACGTGTTCGTGGCGGGACCGGCCGCGCAGGAGCGCTGGATCGTCGAGAACCACATCGCCGGCGAGGACTGGCGCCAGCACGACGAGCGCTACTGGCTGCGGTTCGCGGCCCGCCATTACGCCGATCGCGGACGCACCGAGGACTGGCTCGGGGCCCTCGAGCGAATGTTGGCCCTTCGGCCCCAGTTCTCCGAGATCGTCGACGCGCGGCTGCGAGAGGCCTATCTCACCTGCGGGGAGGAGCTTCGCGGCGCGATGGTCATCGGCGGCATCGCCGCGCAGCAGCCGGTGGGATCCACGGCGCGGCGCTGGGCTGAGCGCGAGCTGCGGGTGCTGCTCGGCGAGTACCGGGACCAGCACGTGCGGCGCGGGCCGGCTGCGGCGCGAGCGGAGAACGCTGAGCTGCTCCTGAACTTCCTCGAGTCGATCGGGATCGAGCCGAGCTTCACCGACCACCGCGCCGCGATCGTCGCACACCGCCGGGCGGGTCACGCCGGCCGGGCGGCGGAGCTGCTCGAGCGCGTGGTGGCCGTGCCGATCACCGATCCCGGCCGCCGCTTCAGCCTCATCCAGCTCCTCACCGAGGCGGGCCAGCTCGACCGAGCCTCACAGATGCTGGCCGCCATCGCGCGGGGAGATCACCCCGCGGCGCTCGATGCCAGGCAGGTTCACGGCCCGTGGCGGCGCATCGCCGCGGCGCGCGCGCGACTGGCCGCCGCGCGGCGGCGGGCAGGCACCAGGGCCGCCGTTTGAGCCCGTGTGCGGTGCTAGGCTCGTGGCTCACCGTCCCGCACACGAGACGTGCCCGATGAACCTGCTCCAGCAAACTCGCTCGGCGGCAATCGGCGCCCTGGTGGGAGCGAGCGTCACGTTGCTCGGCTCGCTGTTCGCCGTGCGGGCCGGCGACTACCTGCCGTACGCCGTGCTGCTCGTGCTCGCCGTGGCCATCGTCGGGCTGGTGCTTGGGGCCGTCGCGGCCGCGTGGGCCTATGCCGCGGCCGCCCTCGCGCTGCTCGTCCTGGCCGTCATCGGCGGGGAGGGGGTGCGCTCGGAGCCCGGTGACATCGTTCGCCTCGGGATCTTCATGATCGGCTCGCCGGTCATCGTCTTCCTGGTCCTGCGCCTCGAGTTCATTCGGCGCGAGGTGGCAAACGCCCTGAAGACCAGCCATGCGACGACGGCCGAGCTGGCGACGGAGCGGGAGCGCAGCGAGGCGGCGCGGAACGAGCTCGACACGGCCCTCAGCGCTGCGGAACGTGAGCGGAAGCGCCTCGAGGAGGTGGCGGAGGCCATTCCCGAGCCGCTCATCGTCTACGACGACCAGCTGCACGGCGCATACGGAAACCGCGCGGCCCTCCGCCTCTTCGGTCGCAGCTTCGTGGAGCGATCGGTAGATGACTGGGGGCGGATCGCGCTGCCGCGGGACGAGCAGACCCAGCCGCTCGAGCGGGAGCAATGGCCGCAGGTCCGCGGGCAGACCGAGCCATTCAAGAGCCGGCTGATCCTCCGCGTTCCCATGTCCGGGCGCGACCTGATCGTGGATGTCGAGGGGACGCCGGTGCCCGGCGGCGGGGCGGTCCTGCTGCTGCGCGACGTTGGTAAGGAGGAGGACGAGCGGCGGCGGCTCTCGCGCTTCGCCAGCTTCGTGGCCCACGAGCTGCGGAATCCGCTGGCGGTCGCCAAGGCGCGGATCGAGCTTGCGCATCGCGATCCGAAGCTGGGGAGGCGAGCGGCGGGACACGTTATCCGCGCGCTCGAGTCCGTGGATGCCGCCGTCGCCATTCTCGAGCGGCTCGAGCTCTATTCGCGGGCGGACAGTGGCCGCGTGGAGGCGCGGCGCGAGGAGTTCCCCCTGGCCGCGGCGCTTGCCGCGGCGGTCGAGCGGTTGGGCGCGCGCGGAGGTGATCGCGACGTGCGGGTGAGCATGCCGCCCGACCTCGCGGTGCTTGGAGATCGACACCTGAGCGAGCAGGCGATCACGAACCTGCTCACGAACGCCGACCGCTACTCGACGCCCGGCACGCCGATCCACGTCGACGTCGTGGGTGGGGAGATGGTGGTGCTCCGCGTCCGCGACGAAGGCCCCGGCGTGGCGGATGACGTGGCGGAGCTGCTCTTCCGCGACCGGGTCGCGGCTGGGAGAGGCCTCGGCCTGGGCCTGTACCTCGTGCACGCCACGATGTCGGCCATGGGCGGCGGAGTCGAGCTCGAGCAGCGAGGACCGGGTGCGGTGTTCGCCCTGCGGTGGCTCGCAGCGCCCGGCGCGCCGGACGAAGTCGCCGTTGCAGCGGACCCGCAGACGGCCTCCGGCGCATCGCCCGGCGGGGAAACGGCGGCAGAAGAGGCGGCGCCGGCCGGCGGCTAGGTGGCGGCGATCACCTCGAGGGGGCCGAGCGCGGCATCCTCGAGCTCTCTCCGCACTTGCGACGCGTCGCCGGTGACCAGGATGAGCGCCTCGTCGGGCCGGACGAGATCGCGGGCGACGGCGTGGACGTCGGCGATTCCGACGGCCTCGATTCGCTCGCGGTACGTCTGCCAGTAATCGTCGGGGAGGCCGTAGACGGCCAGCGGCTCGAGCGCCCCGGCGATCCCGGCGGTCGTCTCGAACCGGAGCGGGAAGACGCCGACCAGGAAGTCGCGGACCTCGGCGAGCTCGACGTCGCCCGGCTCGTCGTCGCGGATGCGGTCGAGCTGCGCGAGCAGCTCGCGGAGCGCGTCGGCCGTCACCTCGGTCTGGACCGCCGCACTGGCCGTGAACGGGCCCGCGGCACGGCGTGGGTCGAACGAGCAGCGCGCCCCGTACGTGTATCCCAGCTCCTCGCGCAGCCGAAGGTTGAGGCGGCTGCCGAAGACTCCGCCCAGCAGCGCCGCCATCACCAATGCCGGAAAGAACCGAGCGTCGTGGCGATCGATCCCGAGATGGCCGACGCGCAGCTCGCTCTGGACGGACCCGGGCCGATCGACGAGCACGATGCGGCGGTCCACCCGCGTGCGGGGCTCGATCTGCCGATGGCCCTTTCCCTCGCCGGTCCAGTCGCCGAGCCGCCGTTCGATGGTCGCGAGGGCGGCCGCCGGCTCGAAGGCACCGGCCAGGATGAGGTGTCCGGCCTGCGGCACGTAGCGCGTGGCGTGGAAGGCCTTCGCGTCGGCGACCGTCAGCGCCGCCACCGATTCAGGGCTGCCGGCGGAGAGCCGCCGGTAGGGGACCCCTTCGGCGTACAGCTCGCGCAGGAAGCTCTCGTCGGCCAGCCTGCCCGGGTCGGCGCGCGACTGGAGGATGTCGTTGAGGCGCTCCGCCTTGAGCCGGTCGAACTCGCCGGTGTCGAGTCGCGGGCTCCGGATCATCTCGGCGAGGAGCGAGACGCCCGCGTCCAGGTGCTCGCCCAGTGCGACGAAGCCGGCGCGCGCGCTGTCCCACGACGACTCGCTGCTGACCTCGATGCCTAGGCGCTCGGTCGTCTCCGCGAACTCCGCGGCATCGAGGCGCTCGGTGCCGGTGACGAGCAGCTGGGCGGTGAGCGCGGCGATGCCCGCGTTGCGCTCCTCCTCGGCCGCAGCACCGGCATCGGTGAGCAGGTGCACGCTCACGAGCTCCCGATCCGCAAGCGGCACGAGCCAGACAGACAGCCCGCTGTCGAGCTGGTGGCGCTCGAAGTCGGGGAATCGGTACGGGCGCGGCGCGGTGGCGGCCGGGCGCGCGATCACGAGGCCGCCTCGGCCGGCACGTAGGTGAGCGTCAGGCGGTTGCGATCGTGGATCGACGCCCGCATCGCGTCACGGACGCGGTCCGGGCCGATGGCGCGATATCGGCTGACCTCGCTGTTGATGAGCTCCGGCGCGTCGAACAGGCAGCCGTACATGGACAGGCGGTCGGCCCGCTCGCCGATGCGCTCGAGCATGCCCGCAGTCTGCGCAGCGCGCAGGTTCCGAACGCGGTTTAGATCCCCCTCGCTCGGCCCGTCGGATGCCAGCCTGTCGATCTCCGCGATGAGTGCCTTCTCGAGGGTCTCGACGCTCACGCCGGGGCGCGCGGTGACCCACAGCACGAACATGCTCGCCCCGCCGGTGATCGGGAAGACGAACGCGCTCGCGTCCTGTGCCAGCCGCTGCTCGCGGATGAGGCCGGCGTAGAGCCACGAGGCGCGTCCTGACCCGAGGACGTCGGCGGCCACGTCGAGTGCGTCGAAGGCATCGGACCCGAACACTGGCGCGCGGTGGGCGAGGTAGATGCGCGGCAGCGGGACCTGGTCCGGAACCGTCTCACGCAGCTGCCTGCCGATGCTCGCCTCGACGGTCATGTCCGGCGGACCCGGAAGCGTCGCGTTGCGCGGAATCGGCCCGAAGTGACGCTCGATCATGCGCAGGGCGGCATCGGTCTCGAAGCCTCCGGCGACGGTCAGGACCGCGTTGTTTGGCGCGTAGTAGGTGGCGAAGAACTCGCGCACGTCATCGAGCGAGGCTGCGGAGAGGTCCTCCATAGAGCCGATGGTCGAGTGGTGGTACGGGTGCCCATCGGGATACACGAGCGCCTGCATCTTCTCGTCCCACGAGCCGTACGGCTGGTTGTCCACGGACCAGCGGCGCTCGTTCTTCACCACGTCACGCTGGTTGTCGAGCTTCTCCTGCGTCATCGCCGGCAGGAGGTTCGCCATGCGGTCCGCCTCGAGCCACAGCGCCAGCTCGAGCTCGTGCGCGGGCATCGTCTCGAAATAGTTCGTGCGATCGAGCCAGGTGGTGGCGTTGAGCGTGCCACCCGCGGCCTGGATGAGGCTGAAGTGCTGGCCCTTGTCGACCGTCGCGGTGCCCTGGAACATCATGTGCTCGAACAGGTGCGCGAAGCCCGTCTTCCCCAACTTCTCGTGCTTGCTGCCGACGTCGTACCACAGGTTCACGGCAACGATGGGTGCCGATGGATCGCGCGACAGGATCACCCGCAGGCCGTTGTCGAGCGTGTGCCGCTCGATGGGGACGTCGGGCACTCAGGTCGCCTCCGAATAGTGCCGAGCGGGCTCCGTCGAAACGAGCCCGCCGCGCATGAAGTCGTGTGGTGAGCGCCCAGGGATTCGAACCCTGAACCTAGTGATTAAGAGTCACTTGCTCTGCCGTTGAGCTAGGCGCCCCGACCGATGATGGCGCAGGCGGGAGGGGTGGTCAACCGAACGCGGGCCATCCCCGGCGATCAGCCTGGTGGGCCGGGGCCTCCGAGCGGCTCGGGAGACTGGCCGTAGTGCTCGCGGGCGAACGCATCGATGGCGCCGGTGTCGGCGGTGTCGAGCGGCAGCAGGTAGCGCCAGGCTGTGACCACGACCGGGCTCGTGAGCTCCTCCTCGCCGCCCCACGGGCTGAGGATGAACTTGAATCGTCCCGCGCTCTGCGCCACCTGGGCGTCCACGTAGCCTGCGAGGTCAGCGACCTGCTCCGCGTCGAGCCCGGCCCGGTACCAGATGACGATCCCACCGTGCTCGAGGTTGTGAATGACCTGCGACTCGGACTGCGGCGTCGAGTACACGCCCCAGTTGGCGGGCGTGCCCCAGTGCGGGCCGGAGGTCGCGGGAAAGGATGTGTAGGGGGCCCCTGTTACCCCGCAGCTCTCAGGCGCGCTGCGGCAATCGAAGCCGTCGGTGACGTGCGCCTGCCCGGCGTTCGGCTGAGCCGAACCCGTGTTCGGGTCGGGGCCCGAGCCGAAGACCAGGACGAGGACGACCACCAGCAGGCCGACCGCCAGCAGGCTGCCGATGGCGAGCAGCCGCCAGTCAGGCAGTCCGCCCGGCGCGCCGCCCTCGTCCAGGCGGCGGTTCAGCGCCTCGCTGCTGGCCCGCTCTCGTCGCTGGATGCCTGATGTTCGTCGTCGTCTGCCCATCGGCGCCGAGGATAGTCGACGGCAATCGGACATGCGGTGGCACCCGATGTGCGTTGGTAGAATCCCCAGTCCCTGCGGCGGTTGCCGCGACGCCCGCTCAGCGAGCCCGGCCCTGGGCTCAGTCCAAAGGCTCCCGGAGGTGCCATGTCCACAGTCGATACGCCACGCCGCCGCGGAAACGCCTTCACGCTCGTGAAGCGCCTCGTGACGGGCGGCATCGACCTCGCGAAGCTGAACGTGCGCCAAGGGCGTGAGGAGATCGGCCGCAACCTCGGCCAGCTGCGTGGGGGGATCGTGCTGCTGGCGATCGCCGCGGCGCTGGCACTCGTCTTTCTCATCGCCCTCGTGGCATTCATCATGGCCGTGCTCGTGGTCATCGGACTCTGGTGGGTCGCGCTCATCGTGCTGCTCGTGCTGCTCGTACTCATCGGCCTCCTCGCCTGGCGGGGCATCGGTCGTGTCACGAGCACGAAGTTCACGCCTGACGAGACGATCGCATTGGTGAAGGAGGAGGTCGAGTGGGCGAAGAATCGCTTGCTGAGACGCGGCTAGCCATCAGCGCGAAGCGCACCGAGATGGAGCGCGATGCCGATGCGCTGCGTGAGGCTCTCAACCTGAAGAAGAGGTTCGCCGAGAACCCGGCGCTCTTCGTCGGCCTGGGAGCCGGTGCCGTCTTCCTGCTGGCGGGCGGCCCCGTGCGCGTGGCGAAGATGCTTCGTCGGCGCGTGTCCCGCACCACTCCCGAGAAGGCGTACGACTCGTTGCCGAAGCCGATGCAGTCATGGGTTGACCAGATGGCGGATGCGGTCGGGCCGCGCGCGGCCGAGGCTCGACAATCGCTGGCCGAGGAGCTCGCGCATTGGCGCCACGACCCGCGCAAGCACGGAAAGGTCAACAAGAAGCTGGCGGAGGAGATGGCCAAGGGCCCGGCAGGCCCGAAGCGCACCGCCTGGACCGCGTTCGAGGCGGGCGCCGCCATTCTCACCGCCGCCCTGGCGCGCAAGGCCGTCGAGCGCTTCCTGTCGGGGGAGCCACCCACCGGCGTAGGCCCGCTCGACGCCGTCGGAACCATGGGTGGCGCCGCCGAGACCGACCCGGAGAAGACGAAGAAGGACGTCACCCGCTCGCCGGCGGAACGGAAGCAGGCTGCGGCTGCCGATGCGCGCGAGGACTACTCGGGGATGAGTCGCAAGGGCCGCTGAGCCGGTCGTTGCTAGACTCAGCCGGGCGAGTGGCGGAACGGCAGACGCGCCGGCCTTAGGAGCCGGTGTCGCAAGACGTGCGAGTTCGAATCTCGCCTCGCCCACCAGAGGAGCCAACACCACCTTGGTCACCGTATCCACGCGACCTGAGCCCGGATCGAGGGTCGTCCTCGAGATCGAGGTCCCATCCACGGATGTGGACCGCCACTTCGCGACCGCCTATCGGCACGTGGCCGAGCGCACGCGGGTGCCCGGCTTCCGGCCCGGCAAGGCCCCGCGCCAGGTCATCGACCGCTTCGTCGGTCGCGGAAGCGTGGTCGCGGAGGCGATCGACCACCTGGTGAGCGCCAGCTACGACGCCGCCCTCGACCAGACGAACGTCATCCCGATCGACCAGCCGGACGTCGACATCGATCCCAGCAACGTCATCGAGGGTCGGGCGGTTACCTTCACCGCCACGGTGCCCGTGCGCCCGGAGGTGACGCTCGGCGCCTACACCGGCTACCCGTTCGAGCTCGAGCTGCCCGACGTCACCGACGAGCAGGTGGAGGCCGTCATCGCCGACCTACGCGAGCAGCAGGCTACGCTGCGACCGGTCGACGGACGTCCTGCCCGGGAGGGCGAAATCGCCAGCGTCAAGTTCGTCGGCACCGTGGACGGCGTCCCGTTCGAGGGCGGCAGCGGCGATCGCCTGCCGGTCGTCATCGGCGAGAACCGGATGATCCCCGGCTGGGAACAGCAGCTCGTCGGCATGGAGATCGGCGGCACGAAGGGCTTCGACATCACCTTTCCCGAGGAGTACCGCGTGGAGGACCTGCGCGGCAAGCCGGCGCACTTCGAGGTTGAGCTCCTCGACCTGCGCGAGAAGCTCCTGCCCGAGGTGGACGATGACTTCGCGAAGAGTGCCGGGGACGTCGAGGACCTCGACGCGCTGCGCCGCGAGATCCGCGACGCGATGGCGCAGCGGGCGGCCGCCGAGGCTCGCCACGCGTTCTCCGATCGCATCATCGATTTCGCCACCAGCAACGCCAGCGTCGAGCTTCCCGAGGTGATGGTCGCCAACGAGATCGAGATCCTGCGCGACGAGCTGACCGCGCGCCTCGCCGCGCAGCGCATTGGCCTCGAGCAGTATCTGGCCCTCGCCAAGCAGACGCCCGAGGAGATGACCGCCGAGCTGCGCGAGCCCGCCGCGCGTCGCGTCAAGACGCTGCTCGTGCTGTCGGCGATCGCCGAGAAGGAGGGGATCGACGCGACCGACGAGCAGATCGAGGCCGAGATCGGCGAGCAGCTGGCGCGCCACGACGAGCCGAGGCTGCGCGAGTACCTCGCCTCGCGTCGCGGTCGCAGCTACCTGCGCATGACGATTCGCAACCGTACACTGGTCGACACGCTCATCGACCGAGCACTGGGGACCGATGCGGTCGCCGAATCAGCCGAGCCCACTCAATCCGCCGAGCAGCCCAAGGAGCCCGCATAACCGATGCTCGTCCCGATGGTCATCGAGTCGAGCGCCCGCGGAGAGCGCGCGTTCGACATCTACAGCCGGCTCCTCAAGGAGCGGATCATCTTCCTCGGCGACGCCATCGAGGACAACGTCGCGAACCTGATCATCGCCCAGCTCCTGTTCCTCGAGTCCGAGGACCCCGAGAAGGACATCAGCCTCTACATCAACTCTCCGGGCGGCGTGGTGACGAGCGGTCTCGCGATCTACGACACGATGCGCTACCTGCGGGCGCCGGTCAGCACCATCTGCATCGGCCAGGCGGCCTCGATGGGCGCGGTGCTGCTTGCCGCGGGCGCACCGGGCAAGCGCTACGCACTGCCGAACGCGCGAATCATGATCCACCAGGGATCAGGCGGCTTCCGCGGCAACACGCCCGACGTCGAGATCCAGATGCGCGAGATGCTGCACCTCACCGATCGGCTGATGCAGATCCTCGCCGAGCACACCGGACAGACGCACGAGAAGGTGAAGCGCGACAGCGAGCGCGACTACTTCATGAGTGCCGAGGACGCCAAGACCTATGGGATCATCGACGAGGTCTTCGTCGGGACCACCGAGTCGCTGATAAGCATGGCCAAGGAGGCCGGCGGTGAGATTCCGACCGCGGACGAAGTCGCCGAGGTCAGCCAGTCCGACGCCCCAGAGCCCTCCAAGAAGTAGGCCCTCCGCCCCGCCGGGCCGACGTGGTCACCTCAACCTGCGCCGGAGGCGGGCTGTGTGACGCTCGAGCCGAAGAAGCCGGCGCTTCAGGACCACGTCGCCGCCCCAGCCCGACCAGCCATCCGAGGCTCGGACCACGCGGTGGCACGGGACGGCGGGAAAGAGGGGACATCGCGACATCGCGCCACCCACGGCCCGTGCGGCTCCGGGGGCGCCGATGAGCGCCGCCACCTCTCCATACGAGATCGTCTCACCGGCAGGCACTGACCGCACCACCTCGTAGACGCGCGTATCGAAATCGGACAGGCCCGTGACGTCGATCGCCGGCAGCGGGCCGCCCGCAAGTGCATCGCCGAGCCAGCCGGGATCCAGGTCAGCCGGCAGAAGGTCGCGTGCGCGGAAGCGCCGCCTGAGCGCTGCGAGGAACGTTTCGGGCGAGTCCGAGCGGCTGACCGCGGCGACGCCGCGATCGGTCGCTGCCACAAGCATCGGCCCCAGGGACGTTTCGAGCCGAGCGAACCGCACTTCGGAGCCCATTTGCGCAGCATCCCATGACCTTCTCGTCGGATGGAGGCCCGGATACCCCGTGCTATCCTGCCGACCAGATGACGACAAAGTCCAAGGTCCCGTACCGCTGCTCCTTCTGTGGCAAGAGCCAGGAGCAGGTCCGCAAGCTCATCGCGGGTCAGGGCGTGTACATCTGCGACGAGTGCATCAACCTCTGCCAGGAGATCATCGAGGAGGAGATGCTCGAGTCGCCGCGCGCCAGCCTGGCGCATGCGACTCCGCTCCCCAGCCCTCGCAAGATCAAGGACCAGCTCGACGCCTACGTCATCAGCCAGGACCAGGCCAAGAAGGTCCTCTCCGTCGCGGTCTACAACCACTACAAGCGCGTGAACGCCGGGCAGGGCACCGACGAGGTGGAGCTCGGCAAGTCGAACGTCCTGCTGGTCGGGCCGACCGGCTCCGGGAAGACGCTGCTGGCGCAGACGCTGGCGCGGGTGCTGGACGTCCCGTTCTGCATCGCCGATGCGACCTCGCTCACCGAGGCCGGCTACGTCGGTGAGGACGTCGAGAACATCCTGCTGCGCCTCATCCAGGCCGCGGATTTCGACGTCCAGCGTGCGCAGCGCGGCATCATCTACATCGACGAGATCGACAAGATCGCGCGCAAGACCGACAACCCGTCGATCACCCGCGACGTCTCCGGCGAGGGCGTGCAGCAGGCGCTGCTGAAGATCCTCGAGGGCACGGTGGCGAACGTGCCGCCGCAGGGCGGACGCAAGCACCCGCACCAGGACTTCATCCAGATCGACACCACGAACGTGCTGTTTATCTGCGGAGGCGCGTTCGAGGGGCTCGAGAAGATCGTGGAGGAGCGGGTCGGCAAGCGCGGCATCGGCTTCGGCTCGCAGGCCCAGCAGTCGAAGGAGGAGCGACGCCAGCTCCTGCTCGAGAAGCTCATGCCGGAGGACCTGCTCAAGTACGGCCTCATCCCCGAGTTCGTCGGCCGCCTGCCGGTGGTGGTGAGCCTTGCCGCCCTGGCGCAGGAGGACCTCGTCAAGGTCCTCACCGAGCCGAAGAACGCGGTCACCCGCCAGTTCACACGCTTCCTGTCTCTCGACAAGGTGGAGCTCGTCTTCACACCCGATGCGCTCGAGGCGACCGCCAGGCTCGCCCTGGATCGCAAGACCGGCGCCCGCGCGCTGCGCACGATCGTCGAGGAGGCGCTCCTCGAGGTGATGTACGACATCCCCGAACGCACCGACGTGAAGAAGGTCGTCATCACCGCCGAGACCATCGAGCACGGCCAGCCGCCGATGCTGGTCACCGAGACCGAGGATGCCGAGCCGCGGCGCCGTGCCCGCCCGGCGCGAGTGGCCCGCGACGAGCGCGAGGAAGAGTCGGCCTAGGCCTTCGCGCGAATCCCGCCCGCCTTGAGCTCGGCTCTCAGCCGCCGACGCAGCTCCGCCTCAGCCTCCGCGCGATTCGTGCCCTTCACCCCGCCGGTCACCTGGAGCACCCCGCCCTCACCGTCGTCGGCCGCCACGCGCGCCACCGACGGAGCATCGAGCAGTCGTGGAGCCCAGTCCGGGTCGGCCTTCATCACGCGGCCGGCCTGGTTGACCAGGTCGCCGGCGCGCGCCGAGTCGCCGCGATCCACCAGGCGGACCTCCACGTCGAGCCGTACCCACAGCCGGGTGAGGTTCGAGGCCACGATGACCTGCCCGTTCGGCACGGTGTGGACCGTTCCGTCGAGGTCGCGGAGGCTGGTCCTCCGCAGGCTGAATTCCTGGACGACTCCCTCAACGCCCGCGATCCGCACCACGTCGCCCTCGCTGTACTGGTTCTCGATGACGACGAAGATGCCGGCGAACCAGTCGCGAACCAGGGTCTGCGCGCCGAAGCCGACGGCGATGCCCACCACGCCGAGGCCCGCCAGCGCAGGACCGATGTCGATGCCGAACAGGCCGAGGACAGTGAGCGCGGCGATGACGGTGATGACCGTGGCGGCAACGCGCACCGCCAGGCGGCCGATGGTGTTCACCCGTCGTTCGAGCTCCGCGGCGGGCATCCTGCGCCTGCCGGCCTCGGCCTGGCGCCGCTCCAGGAGGTGGCGAAGGCTTACGCTGATCGCCAGCCGAAGGAACGCGAAGGCGACGATCGACAGGACGAGGATCAGGCCGATGCGCAGTGCGACGAGGGTCCAGGGCTGATCGGGCATCGCACGGCATGGTAGCCGCACGTCCGTGGCTCGCCCTCGGCCGGGGTACCGTTGACTGCGCCGGGGAGTACTTCCGGGGACGGTGGGTTTGCGCGGCCGCACCGCTACGATGTGGACCGGCCGCACCGCTGGCGTGGCCGTTCAGGGTAAGGAGCGATCCACAGCGATGACTGCAAACCAGCGCCGTCCGGGCTTTCGTCTCCCGTGGTCGTCCGAGGGCGGAGCGGAAGAGAGCGCCCCGGCGGATGGCCCGGAGCAGGCGAACGCCACAGATACCGTCGCCGCAGCACCCGTCGCCGATGCCGCAGTCACCGCTGCCTCCGACGACGACGCGCCGGCAGCCCCCGAGGCCGATGCCGATGCCGACGCGATGAGCCAGCAGGTCGCCGAAGCGGGCGACACCCAGGAGCCTGCCGCCTCGCCCGAACCACCGGCGGATGAGCCTGCCCCGGCCGCCGCAACCGAGGGAGCTGCTCCCGCCACCGGCTTCATGGGCGACCTCGTGGCCGCCATGCGCCGCGTCGCCGACGAGGCGCGTGAGTCTACGCTTGCCGACCTCCGTGGCCGCGTCGACGACGCGATCCGCGAGCGCGAGGAAGATGCCGAACGCAGCCGGCGTGAGCTTCGCGCACAGGCCGAGGCCGACATCGCCGCCGTCGGGGAGTGGGCAAAAGCAGAGGCCGAACGGATCAAGGCCGACGCCGAGCAGCGGGTGGCCTCGCGCCGCGCACAGCTGGACCGCCAGCTCGCCGCCGAGACATCGCACGTCGAGTCCCGGTCGGACGCGCTCCGTTCCCGCATCACCTCCTACGAGCGCGAGCTGGAGGCGTTCCACGCCCAGCTTGCCGCGGTCAACGACCCCGCGGCCTTCGCCGCGGCCGCGACGCGCATGCCCCCGCCGCCCGCACTGGACGGATCGCTGGCCGCGGAGCCGCAGGCTCCCGAGCCTGCACCGGAGCCGGAGGCCGCGAAGGAGGCGGACACAGCGCAGGCCCCGGGCGCCAATGGTTCCGCGCCGGTCGCTCCGGTCGCCGATGACGAGGGCACGCAGCTCCCCGCCACCGAGCTCAAGAGGCTCGACGCGAGCGCCGATGCGGAGCCGGAGACCTACGCCGAGCCGATCGCCACCGAGATCGTGGTCAAGGGCCTCGGCAGCTTCGGATCGATCACCGGCTTCCGGCAGCAGCTGGCCAACGTCGAGGGGATCGATGCGGTCGGCCTCAGCCTTGGCACGAGTGGCGAGTTCGTGTTCCGCGCCACTCACCGGCCGTCGCTGGACATGGCCGCGGCGATCACCGCGCTCGAGGGCGAGGCCGTCGACATCGAGCCGCGCGCCGAGGGTGGCATCCGCGTCACGCTGGGACGGCCGCGCTAGAGCGATCGGGTGCTAGACTCCGTCCACGGCGTTGACCGTGAGGAGTAGCCCTCCATCGGCCGCACAGAGACGCGGTGCCATGGGCTGAGAGCCCGCCGCGGAGCGAGAGGGCGAAGTCGCACGTGAGCCGGCCGGGTCCGCCCGATACCGCGGAAGTGAGGCGGCCGCATCGGTCGCGAACGAAGGTGGTACCACGACGAGCCCGTTCGTCCTTCGACGAGCGGGCTTTGTGCTGGGTGACGACGGGAGTGATCGACCGATGACGACGACGCGACGGGAGCTCGCCACGCGCTACGACCCCGCGGCGGTCGAGCCCGCGATCTACGAGCGCTGGCAGTCCTCGGGCGCCTTCGCGCCGTCCGCGGAGCCGCGTCCCGGCTCGGAGCGGTTCGTCATCGTCCAGCCGCCACCCAACGTGACCGGCGCCCTCCACATCGGGCACGCGCTGGGCGCGACCATCCAGGACACGCTCATCCGCTACCACCGCATGCGCGGCCACGACACGCTCTGGCTGCCCGGCGTCGACCACGCCAGCATCGCCGCCCAGTTCGTTCTGGATCGGCTCATCGCCGAGGAGGGGGAGAGCAGGGCATCCCTCGGCCGCGAGCGGTACCTCGAGCGCATGTGGCAGTTCATCGACGCGACCCGCGACATCATCGGCCTCCAGCATCGGCGCCTCGGTGCGAGCGCCGACTGGAACCGTGAGCGCTTCACCATGGACGAGCAGAGCGCCCGCGCCGTGCGCGTGGCCTTCACGCGCCTCTGGGACGCCGGGCTCGTCTATCGGGCCGAGGCGCTCGTCAACTGGTGCCCCCGATGCCTGACCACGATCAGCGACCTCGAGAACGTCCACGGCGACACGACCGGGACGATCTGGACCATCCGGTATCACCTCGAGCGCCCGGACGGCACGTCGGATCCGGATGCCTGGATCTCGGTTGCCACCACGCGCCCCGAGACGCTGCTGGGCGACACGGCCGTGGCCGTCCATCCCGGCGACGAGCGGTATCGAGCGCTGGTCGGCCGCCGGGCCGTCCTGCCGTTCCTCGATCGTCGCCTGCCGATCGTGGCCGATGAGCACGTCGATCGCGCGTTCGGAACCGGTGCCGCGAAGATCACGCCCGCCCACGATGCCGACGACTACGAGCTCGGGAAGCGGCACGGGCTCCCCGCCATCATGGTGCTCGACGAGCAGGCGCGCGTGAACGACGCGGGCGGCGAGTTCGCCGGCCTCGACCGCTATGACGCGCGGCGGCAGATCGTGGAGCGCCTGGGCGTCGCAGGCGACCTCGAGGACGAGCGTCCGCACCAGATGGTGGTCGGGCACTGCGACCGGTGCGGGACGGTGAGCGAGCCGCGCCTGTCGGTCCAGTGGTTCATTCGCGTCAAGCCACTCGCCGAGCGCGCGCTCGCATCGGTCACCGAGGGCCTCACCACGATCCTGCCTGACCACTTCGAGAAGGTGTACGACCACTGGATGGAGAACATCCACGATTGGGCGGTCGGCAGGCAGTTGTGGTGGGGCCATCGCATCCCGGCATGGTTCTGCCCCGATGGCCACGTGACCGTGAGCGACGCCCCCGACGGGCCGGCCGAATGCGCCGAGTGCGGACGTGCGGCGGGAGAGCTCGTCCAGGAGACCGATATCTTCGACACCTGGTTCAGCTCCGGCCTGTGGCCGTTCAGCACACTGGGCTGGCCCGATGCGACGCCCGACATGGCGCGCTTCTACCCGACCACGGTCATGGAGACCGGCTACGACATCATCTTCTTCTGGGTGGCGCGGATGAT